>Ga0302274_10003625_pt1 | contig 13652 bp, 11 predicted proteins | sample III_Bog_N2_1_FD_198755 | JGI IMG/M metagenome (GOLD analysis project Ga0302274, IMG submission 198755) | Peat permafrost microbial communities from Stordalen Mire near Abisko, Sweden - III_Bog_N2_1 | ecosystem: Environmental > Terrestrial > Soil > Wetlands > Peat | place: Sweden: Abisko...
CTTCCCCATTTCCCTGGTCATTTCGCGTGCGTATTGCTCTTTGCGGACCGAGAGCAGGTAGCCGGCGCGATGCAAAATCTCGGCGCGCTTGGGCGCGGGGACCAGTCGCCAACTGGCGAATGCCTTTTTGGCAGCCGCGACGGCGAGCGCCACATCTTCCGCTTCCGACGCGGGAAACTCGCCCACGATGTCAGAATGGTCGGCCGGGTTCATGTTCAGGAAGGTCTTACCGGACTGGGCGGATAACTTCTCGCCGCCAATCAGGTTTTGATATTTCGGATAGGGCATGGGGGCAAACCTCGAACGGCAGCGATCAGGTTTAAGAGATGAGGGAACCAGGTTGAGCGATGCTGGGAACCTGGAAATAACTGAGTCTATCGCACCAAGCGCATGAATGGAGCGGATTCTGCAAGGTTTACCCGCTGAGAATACGGCTTCCGCCCGATGGCCGTACAATAAGCCTTGAGGTAGAATTGGTCATCTAATGTCATTGAACGGCTATCCTTCGCGCTCATCGCGCTCGCACGGCCTGCGCTCGCTTTTCAGCATGTTTTCAAGCGATCTGGCTATTGATCTCGGCACCGCAAACACACTGGTCTTCGCAGCCGGAAAGGGCATTGTTGTCAACGAGCCCTCCATTGTAGCCATTAACAAGAACACCGGCGAGGTGGAAGCGGTCGGTAAAGACGCCAAGGAGATGCTGGGGCGCACGCCCGGCAACATCGTTGCCATCAAGCCGATGAAAGACGGCGTCATCGCTGACTTCAAAGTCACCGAGAAGATGCTCAACTACTTTATTCAGAAGGCGCACAACCGCAAGATGCTGGTGCATCCGCGCATTGTGATCGGTGTGCCCTCAGAGATTACGCAAGTGGAAAAGCGGGCCGTGGAAGACTCCGCCTACCGCGCCAAGGCCAGTGAAGTGTACCTGGTGGAACAGGCCATGGTCGCGGCAATCGGCGCTGGACTGCCGATTACCGAGCCGAGCGGCAACATGGTGGTAGACATCGGCGGTGGGACAACGGATATTGCCGTGATTTCCCTGTCCGGAATCGTCTATTCGCGATCGGTGCGGATGGCCGGAAACCAGATGGACGAGGCCATTACCAACTACCTGAAGCGCAAATATAATCTGCTGATCGGGGAACGCACCGCCGAGCACATCAAGATTGAGATTGGGTCGGCATATCCGTTGGACAAGCCGCTGACGATCGAGATCAAGGGCCGCAACCTGATTGAAGGTGTTCCCAAGACCATCAGCATCGATGACAGCGAGATTCGCGAAGCTCTGGGCGAGTGCATTGCGGTGATCATGAATGCAATCCGGGTAGCACTGGAACGTACGCCTCCCGAGCTGTCGGCAGACATCAGCGATCGTGGCATTGTGCTGACCGGAGGCGGTGCGCTTATCAAGAACCTCGACAAGCGCATTCGCGAAGAGACGGGACTGCCGGTCTCGGTTGCCGACGACCCGCTGGCCTCCGTGGTGCTGGGGACGGGCAAAATGCTTTCCGATTTCCGTCTGTTGCGCAAAATCAAGATCGACTAAAACAGTGGACAGGGCGCAGTGAACAGTGGACAGATGACTTGCATACTTTTCTAATTGAACAGCGATCGAGAGTGAGCAACTCGCCCCAACGCTGAAAGCCAACGACTGTCCACTGCACACTGTTCACTGTCCCCTGAATCGCCATGGAATCGTTTTTCATCCGCTATCGAAATGTCCTGGTGCTGCTCACGCTTCTTGTGGTGCAGATCGTGGGACTGGCCGTCCAGGTACGCCGGACGAGTGCGGGGAGCAATTCCCTTGATCTACAGGACGGGGCCGGAGTGCGCCTGATCCGCTTGTGGGCGAATGCAGTTGTTTCTCCTCCTGAAAAGCTGATTCACCAGGCAAAGCTCGGCGCCGCAACCTTTTGGAACCAATACATCGACCTCCGCCATACCCAGCAGGACAACCAGGAACTGCAAAAGACGATTGACCGGTTGCGTCTGGAACAGGCTTCGCTGCTTGAGGATGCAAAACAGGGCCAGCGGCTTCAGGCGCTGTTGAATTTTCAGGAAAAGTACATTTACAAGACGGTGGCGGCGCAGGCTATCGGGTCCAGCGGGAGCGATCAGTCGCGGGTGTTCACGATCGACAAAGGCAGTAACTATGGCCTGAAGCCGGACATGGCTGTAATCACTCCCGATGGAATTATTGGCAAAGTGCGCGAGGTTTTTCCCTCGACAGCGCAGGTTTTGGAAATCAACGACCAGAGCAGCGGCGCCGGAGTGATCTTGGAGACGACGCGGATTCGCGGAATTCTGAGAGGAAACGCGATTGGCCAGCCGCAGATTGTGGGCATCCTGGCCGACCAGAGAATCCAGCCGGGAGAAAAGGTGCTCACCGCCGGAGGCGACCTGATCTTCCCCAGAGGATTGCCGGTCGGGGTGGTGGAAAAGATCGTGCGGGATCCGGAACCGGACCGAGATGGTTTTATCGACGTGGTCATTAAACCGGCAGCCCATCTCGACCGGCTTGACGAGGTGCTGGTGATCACAGCAACCGAGGCACGCTTCTCCGAGCAGCAACAACAGGACCTGGCCACCAGCGAGGCGCTAAAAGGGCCTGAGGCCGCAGCGATTGAGGAACAGAAGAAGGCTTCCGCAATTATGGCGGAGCGACTGCCTGGGCTGATTGATCCGAATCTACCTCCGGACCAGCAGCCTCTGCTGGACAGCTCAAACCCAAGCATCGTGACCCGCCCACCACAGGCCGTGCACCCGGACCGGTTTACGCCGGGGGGTGCGAACCAGGCCGCGCCAGGGTCAGGCAGTCCCACCGCACCAGACGCCGATAAGAAGGCCGCCACGCCGGGTGCCACGGCAAATCCAGCCACGCCGGCAACGCCCCAGAATCCAGCAACGCCCCGGAGGAAGCCGCAGCCATGAACACCATGAGCGGAGACTTCCGCCGCGATCTGGAAATTCGCCGCTATCCCATCCTGGTGTATGCGCTGACGCCTTTGGTGGCGCTGGTGTTGCAGGCCTGGCTGCCGCGCTTCCTCGCGGGCTATGCCTGGTTCGACCTTCCTCTGGTGGTCACGGTCTATTTCGCGCTGGTGCAGCGCATCCCGATTCAGGGCACGATCATGGGCGCGGGGATGGGCCTGTTTGAGGACGCGCTCACCGGCCATGCAATCGGGGTGAATGGCATTGCCAAAACCGTGGTCGGCTTTCTTGCTTCGTCCGTCGGCACTCGGATCGACGTGGATAACCACACCATCCGCCTGGGGCTCACCTTTTTGCTTTCTCTGCTATCGAGCGCGATCTATGTCGCTGTTTACCGAATGCTGTTGGGACTGAGACTGGAATGGAGCTGGGTGATCGAGTTAATCAAGTCGGTTGCCAACACGCTGATCGCGTTAGTGCTGTTTCCGGCCCTGGACCGTCTGCAGATCAGGGATTAGGACGCATCGATCAAGGGTTCTCTCGAGTGCGCGGTCTGAATCTTCTTGAGGCAAGCCAGGAGTCAGGCCGCTGATCGCCCAACAGAATTAGCTGTATCCTAAAGGTGTGTCTAAATGTATTTGAGCCGCAATAACCGCGACGAAAAACTCTCCGCTCTCAAGCTGACGGTGGTGCAGTACGGCATCTTGCTCATGATGCTGGCGCTGGTTGGAGGCCTTTGGCGGCTGCAGGTGCTGGGGGCGGAAAACTTTCGCGCGCTGGCTGAACAGAACCGCATTCGCAAGGTTCCGGTAATGGCTCCGCGCGGCAAGCTTTTCGACCGCGAAAATCGGATTATTGTGGACAATTACCCCTCGGTTTCCTGCTTCCTGGTGCGGGAAATGAACCACGATGTGGACGCCGATCTCCCGCTGATAGCCCAGGGGTTACACCTCGATCTGGACCAATTGCGCGCCACGCTCCGGCGGTATCGTGCCGCGCCCGGCTATCAGCCCATCCCCATCAAGCAGGACATCACGGCCGACGAACAGGCGTTTATTGAAGCACGGCGCAATGAGCTTCCCGAGCTGGAAACCATCGATGAGGAACGTCGGCTCTATCCGCGCGACGGATTTGCAGCGCAACTAATCGGTTATGTGGGCGAGGTCAGCGAGGATGACCTGAACAACCCGCGTTTCGCCTACTACACTCCGGGTGACGTGGTGGGCAAGGCGGGAGTTGAGGAAACGTATGACCAGTTGCTGAGGGGTCAGGATGGGTCCCGGGATGTGATTGTGGACAGCCACGGCCGCGAGGCGGGCTACCTCGGCATCCAGCACGCCATTCCTGGGCAGGACCTTAAGCTGACCATTGACAATGACTTGCAGCGCGCGGCCGAGCTGGCCCTCGGAAATCGCAATGGCGCAATTGTGGCCATGGACCCTCGCAACGGCGACATTCTGGCCATGGTTTCCCGGCCCAGTTTCGATCCGAACGAATTCGCGGTGCGCATCAACAGGACCGACTGGAACAAGCTGATCACCGATCCCGACCACCCCTTGATGAACAAGGCGCTGCAGGCGCAGCTTGCTCCGGGATCAACGTTCAAGATTCTGATGTCTGTGGCCGGGCTTCAGGAGGGGATTGCTCAGAACCTGCGCGTCATGTGCAACGGCGGCGCCAACTTCTACGGCCACCTTTATCACTGCGATCAGAGACACGGCATGGTCGACATTCACAACGCCATCCCTATGTCGTGCGACACGTTCTATTACACTCTTGCCGACAAGCTGGGGATCGATCGCATCTCGAAGTACGCTGAGGAGTTTGGGTACGGGCAAAAAACCGGCATCGACCTTCCCGGAGAACAGGAGGGCCTTATGCCTTCTGAGAAGTGGGCGATGAAGAATTACCACCGCAAGTGGTATGCCGGTGAAACCATCTCGGTCGGCATCGGCCAGGGCGCTATCGAGGCCACCCCCATCCAACTAGCGCGCATCATCGGCGGCATCGCTTCGGGCGGCCATTTGGTCCGTCCGCGCACCGTCATACCTGACCAGCTTCCTTTAGATTTCCGCAAGGCACTCCTCGAAAGCTTTCCTGGCTCGGGCGACGCCTATGTTCCGATCAACCCTGAGAATTGGGCCACGATCACCGACGGAATGTATCAGGTGACCCAGCCCGGCCTCTACCATACTGCAGGGGCGGAGGGCCTCCCTGGTATCGACTTTGGCGGCAAAACCGGCACCGCGCAAGTGGTCGGACACGACACCAAGGTCGCCAAAAGTCATGCCACGCTGCCCAATGTTTGGTTTGTCGGCGTCACCCCAACGCGCAACCCGGAGTTGGTGGTAGCCGTCCTGTGGCAGAACGGCAGTTTCAGCTACTATCCTGCCCGCATCGGCGCCAAGGTGGTTTCGGCTTACGTGGAAAAACAGCGCCGCCTGGCCCACAACCTGGTGCAGCCAAAGGTTATGCCGCCGGCGGAGATGAGTGCAGTCTGGACCGCTCCCGCAGCGGGTTCCGGGACAGCGAGTGCGAAGGGCGATGTTCAGCCGGTCCGCCTGGAAACCGGGCGCTTCCTGGTCCAGAACGGCGACATCGTAGCCCAGCAGAAGCCTAAGGCCAATCCGGCAGGAACTCGGCTGGCGGCGAACTCCAGCGTTACCGCCTCATCGGCTCCGCGACCAATGGCGGCCCAACCGCGGCTGAATGCTGCCCTGACTCCAGACGCGGCAAAGGGACACTGATCCGATGCGCCGATTCATGAGCTTCCGCGACTTCGACTGGCCGCTGCTGGGAATGGTGCTCCTATTGTGCGCCATTTCCGTGCTGGAAATCTATTCCGCCACGCTGCATACCAAGTACGCCGCGGTTCCCGGCTTCTTCAACGACCAGCACGTATGGGTTCCGGGTCACGCGGGTTTCCACAGCAAGCAGATGCTTTATATTGCGTGCGGGATTGCGGCCATGTTCGTCTTCGCCAAAATCGATTATCACAAGCTGATCGACTACATTCCCTGGGTTTATGGCTTCTTCCTTCTAACGCTGCTGGCTGTGTTGGCCTTTGGGCACAAGGCAATGGGTGGACGCCGCTGGCTGAAATTCGGCCCCATGCAGTTCCAGCCCTCGGAGTGGGTGAAGCTGGTGCTGATTCTGGCCGTGGCCCGGTATTTCGCGAATCTGGGTGGTCGCAGCCTTACCTGGAAAGACATTTTCAAGGCATTCGCCCTGGTCGGAGTACCCCTGCTGCTGGTGCTGAAGCAGCCGGACCTGGGAACGTCGCTGACCTACACGCCGATTCTGATCGCAGGGCTGTTTTTGGGCGGCATCAATTTTCGCCAGGCACTGATTCTCTCCACCTGCGGGCTGGCGCTGGTTGCCGGCGTATGGACTAGCGGCAAACTGCTGAAGCCTTACCAAAAGGCCCGGCTCACCAGCTTCATCAATCCCGACAATGACCCCCGCGGATCGGGCTATCAGCTTCTGCAATCCAAGATCGCTGTCGGCTCCGGCGGTGTGTGGGGAAAAGGCGCCGAACAGGGGTCGCAGACCCAGGGCGATTTTCTGCCTATCCCCCACGCGGACTTCATCTTTGCCGCTTTCGGTGAGGAACATGGCTTTGTCGGCGCACTTTTCGTGCTGCTGCTATACTTCCTCATATTGATGCGTTTGATTCAAAACGCTCAAACAGCCGCAGACCTGTCCGGCTCCCTGATTATCATGGGGTTAGTGGCTGTGTTGACATTCCAGATAGCCGTCAACGTGGGCATGGTCATCGGCTTTATGCCGGTCACTGGAATTCCTTTACCGTTAATGAGTTACGGCGGATCTTCAGTGTTGTTTACATTCCTGGCGCTGGGCGTGGCGATGAATGTCCGCATGCGCAGATTTGTAAACTGAGCGTCCCGGGCCATGTGGACCCGGACTGAGTTTTGATAGTTTGTTCTCCTGTGTCCCCGGAACTGTCCGGGCCGCAGGATCAGATTTAGGAAAGTAATCATGGCATTCTTCCAGGTTGGATGAATGCTGTAGCGGGCCAGGTCCAGATGGATCTCGAGCCCGGCAGGACAAGGGTTCATGAGCGTGCAAAGACGGGAAAACCGCAGGCAGCTTGACTCGACGGGGTACACAAGAAGGCTGGGCCATCTCTGGCTCGCTTTCCTGGCGTGGTTCACCCGTGTGATCGCCTCGGTTGGAACGGCCCCGCCGCCCCCAGCGGATTTGTTGGAGTCGGAGTGGTTGGCCACAAAATCTCTGCAATCGGATCACCGCACCACACAGCTCGTTCGGTTTATTCAGGTTGTCCATCAGGACGTCCGGCCCAGATTGCGCAGCGCATGGCCTCCCCGGGCCATTGACGGCGTGAGCCTGGGCAGACCGGCTGCTCACAGGTCATCCCTCCCGCACATCCCTGTCCTTCCCGGTCTCGCACGACTCCCTCTGGCCTTGCCGTAGAACCCAGCAGGCAAATGCCGCTGGACGGAAAGGTACGATGGCAAAGGAAATTTGCATCTCCAGCACGCCGCATGAAACGCGGCTTGCGATTCTTGAAGACGATCAACTCGCGGAAATCTATTACGAACGCGAAAACGAGTACACCCTGGCGGGTTCCGTCTATAACGGACGCGTCACCCGTGTTCTTCCCGGCATGCAGTCCGCCTTTGTGGATGTGGGACTGGAACGCGACGCCTTCCTTTATGTAACCGACTTCCTGGAAATGGAAGACCCGGAAGAATCAGACGAATTGGAAAAGGCCGCGGCGATCGGCGGCAACCAGGCTCCTCGCGAGATCCGGCACCAGTCCGCACAGCCGGAGACGGAGGCACAACCCAGCCGTGGCGGCGGTCGCGGCGAGGGACGTACCGAAGGCGGCCAGCGCGGCGGCCAGAGGCAGGGAGGACGCCCCGACCGGACTGCTCAGAACGCGCCGGCACAAGAACGCCCCGCGGACCGGCAGCTTTCCATCACGGCGATACCGGAGACGGGAGAGGCGGTTTTTGTGGCTCCTGCATCCCCGACCAGCGCGGACCGTGAACAGGACGCGCAGGATGATGCCGAGGGCACAGGCGCTCGTCGGTGGCGCGGTCGCAGGCGTCGTCGCGGAGGCCGCGGCACTTCTGGCGCTCCCGAGACCCAGCCAACGCAAGATGAAACTGAAGAGACTCCCAGCGCGGAGCCAGAGACGCCGGCGGAGTCACGGTTTGCACCGGAGATTCAGGCTTCGGCTGCATTTGTTCCGCCTGCGCAGACTCCTCGAAGCAGCCAGACGCCGGTTCCCTTTGTTTTGCCCGGCGAGTCGCTTTCGAAATACGGCGCCACACCCGGCAGCGAAGCATCCAGGCCGCCAGCCGCTCCTCCGACTCCCGCGCGTCCAGCCAGCAGCTTCAAACCATCGACAATGATCGAGGCGCCGCTGGAGTGGGATGGCAGCGGTCTGCTGCCCGGCGAATCGCTCTCGAAGCATCGCCGCCGTGCAACCGAGCCTGCTGCTGAAGTGGCTGCGGAACCTTACGGAGTCTTCTCCGATGCAGAGCCGATCGACGAGAGCCCCGACAACCTGCAAGCCCCGGACGCGATCGAAGAACGAGACTTCGTGGAGGAAATGACCGAAGGCGGCCACGACTCTGGCCCATCGTCCGCGGTCGAGCCGGACGATCAGCTCACCGTCGACGAATCGGTCGAGGAGGACGAGTTCGAAGAGACGTCAGAATCCGCGCCCGGCACATCGCCCGCGGAACCGGCAGCCGGAGCACCTGATCCAGTTGGAGCAAGTCACCCGTCCGTCGAAGCGATGGCAGAAGAAATGTCAGAGCACGAGCCGGTGGCCGATCCAGTGCTCAGGCAGGGCGAAATTCCCGTGTCTTTTGGCGCGGACAAGTCCCCCGGTGTTGACGGCGGCGACGACCAGGGACCGGTTGCCGCGTCCGACGCTGCGGAGACCGACGCTTCGGCATCCCACCATGTCGACCCCGCGCCTCCAACCGGCTTCCGGCTGTTCGGTCTCGGCGGGAAGAAGAAGGCTGAAGAACCGGCCCCGGCGCCGCCTGCTCCTGAGCCGAAGTCTGCTGCCATAGCGACCGTTTCTTCGTATGCGCCCGGAAGCGGCCTGATTGAGGAAGAAGTGATTGAAGAGGAGGAGGTCGACGCTCCCCATCATCATCACGGCAAAGCAGATGAACACGATCTGGAAGACTACGAGGAAGAAACACTTCAGAACCAGATTCGCACCGGCGATTTGGGCGAACTCCTCCAGGAAGCTCACCTGGATCACCGCATTCAATTGAACTTCGACAAGAACGGCGGAGAAGAAGGCGACGAATCGTTCGACGAAGACGAGAGTGACGACGAGGCCGTTGCAGGGGCATCGCCTGCCGGAGGCGATGTTGCCCGGCAGGGTTCGGGCGACCAGCGCCGTGATCGCGGAGGCCGGGGAAGACGCGGCCGTGGAGGACCAGAAGGGGGACAGGGTGGACAGAACAATCGCCGCGGAGGACCATCGCGCCGCTCAGCGCAGACCTCGGATCTGCCCATCATCAGCGACCTGCTCAAGCCCGGCCAGGAGATTCTGGTTCAGATTGCGAAAGAGCCGATCGCCAAGAAGGGCGCCCGGATTACGAGCCATATCGCTTTGCCGGGGCGCTTCCTTGTCTTCATGCCCACGGTGTCGCACATCGGCGTCAGTCGCAAGATCGCGTCGGACGAAGAACGCCAGCGGCTGAAGCGGATCCTGGTGCATGAACGCGGCGAGGCTTCCGGCGGATTCATTGTCCGTACCGCGGCTGAAGGCGCTTCGGAGGATGAGCTCCGCACTGACCTGCGCATGCTCATTCATCTTTGGAACGAGATCAAACAGCGGTCGGAAAGCTCGAAATCCCCGGCGCTCATTTATCACGACCTTGGATTGATCGAGCGCATTCTCCGCGACCAGGTCAGCGCTAACTTCAGTTCGATCTGGGTGGATTCCGAGGCGGACTACGAGCGCATCGTGCGCTTTCTCAACCGCTTTTCGCCTTCCCTGGTGCGGCGCGTGAAGCTCTACACCAAAGAAGTCCCACTGTTTGAGCACTTCGGCATTCAGGATGAAATATCGAAAGCCCTGCGTTCGAAGGTGTGGCTCAAGTCGGGTGGCTCCATTGTCATCAATCAGACGGAAGCCTTGGTGGCCATCGACATTAACACCGGCAAGTATGTTGGCAAGTCGGCGCGGCTTGAGGACACGATCGTCAAGACGAACCTGGATGCGGTGCCGGAGATTGTTCGACAGATTCGGCTGCGCGACCTGGGCGGAATCATCGTCATCGACTTTATCGACATGGATGAGCGCAAGAACCGCTTCAAAGTGCTGGCCGCGCTCGAAGAGGCTCTGAAGGCGGATCGCGCTCCCACCAAGGTGCTCCAGTTCAATGACTTTGGGCTGGTCGCCATTACGCGCAAGCGCGTCAAGCAGTCGCTCGAGCGGACCCTCAGTGTTCCCTGCCCCACCTGCCAGGCCACCGGCATGGTCAAGAGCCCGACCACGGTCTGCAACGAGATTTACACCGAGCTGCGCAAAATGAAGAAGCATTTTGAAGGCGCGGATGTGCTGTTACGCGTGAATCCTGAGACGGTGAAGGTGCTGAAACAGAACAACGCAAGCTGGCTCACGGAATTCGAAGAGCTGGTGGGCAAGAACATCCTGGTCAAGAGCGATGCCACGCTCCATCCGGAACAGTTCGACATCCAGGGGTAAGATCAGTGGACAGTGATCAGAAAAAGCAAAGGCCGGAGCAATCGCTCCGGCCTTCGCCATTCCCATCCAATCCGCGCATCCCGCTTCACCGAATCACGTGGATCGGTATCCCCACTTTCAGGTTTTTCCAAACCTGCTCGGTGGTATAGACCGGAGCCTTCAGCGCGATGGCTAGCGCAAGGCAAGATCGATCTCCCAGAGACAATCCATATTTCTCGGTAGTCGCGATCAAATCGCCCGCGATCCTGGCGTGTTCGCTGGTATATTGCTCTGCTGTTTTCACGGCGGAAAGCGTGTCCTCCCAAGCTTCGTCCGGCATATAGCCCTTCTTAACCAGCTTCGATTGCACTTCCGCGAGATTGACTGTGCTGGCAACAGACCGATCAAGAATCTCGTCCGTAACCTGTTCCGTGCCTCGCTCGTGCTGGATCATGGCAAGCATCACGGATGCATCAAAAACAATCTCATTCATGCTTGGCTGCCTCCCGCCGCTCCGCGCTCAACTCGTCTGCAAGGCTGACCCCGGCGGGGATATATTTCTTGGCCCTCTCCTGCGCTCGCCGCAGGCGCTCTCGCATGGTTGCAATGCGCAACTCCCCGTCCGCCACAACCAGATCGAGCATATCGCCATCCGCTATCCCCAACGCTTCCCGCATCGCAGCCGGTATCACAAGACGTCCTTTCGCCCCAATGCGCATCCGAACCCGATGATCCTCAACAAACTTGGGGCGTTCCCAAACGACCTCTGGCTCTTGAAGTTCCAAAGCTTCCATGCGTCCCACCCCCTCTATCTGTGACACTAATATACGATAGTGGCACAAATCATACAAGTGGGAAATTCTACAGAATTCCCAGCACCCGCAACCGAACGAGCCCTCCGGCGACCACACCCATGGGCGAGATCGCCACCAGCGCAAGCTGGTAGGCGACGGGTTGCTTTCCGCGCATTTGCAGTGCACTGAGCGCTGAGAGGACCAGAACTGCAATCGACAGCGCCAGAATATGTATGAGAGGATTTCCCGCGGCGGCCCAGGCCGTTACATATCCTCCGGCGGAAGCAGCCAGAAACGAATAACCGAGATTGGTGAAAATGTATATCGGACGTGGTTTGCTCTGTTCGCCGACCCACTCCGGCACCAGGCGCGTGAGCATCGCCGTCATCAGGATGACCAGAATCGCCATGGTGGCAAATCCGGCCAGCAGCGCGAGAAACCCATGCAGAATTACCACGACTTTCGCTCTTCCTGCGTTGGAGTGCCGACCTGGCCTTTCTCGATGCGCGCGAGAAACGCCCGCGCCAGCTTCCGCTCGCCCGGATTGTTTTCGCCGTGGATGGAGCAGAGTTCCAGAAACTCGTCGCACAGTGGACTCGGTTCATCCTGCTGTGCGAAGACCGCTTGCAGCGCGAGTGCAAGTTCGCGCAGCCGCACAGCCTCAGGCCAGGCGTTTGGCTCCGCCTCGCCCAAATGCTCGCGGCCTGCAAACAGGCCCGCACGTCCCTGGGCGCATTCTTCAAGGCAAGCCAGAAGCTGCTCGCGGAAGACCTGTGCAAGCACTTCCAACTGGCCGGTCTCCCCGTCCTCGTGCGGTTCCATGGATTTCCTCAAGGCATTGCTTGCACAAAGAAGTTCAGCTACCCAACCCGTCTTCATCTGCCGCTGCTTTCAACATCGCGGCCACGCTTAGCTCCACGTCTTCCTTCGTCGATTCCCAGCTTGACACGCTGATGCGCATGGCGGTCCGGGCCTGCCAGACTGTTGAGCCGCACCAGCAAGTTCCCTCGGCCTGCAGGCGGGCGATGACGCCAAGCGTCTTCTCCGCGGAGCCAAATGAAACAAGCACTTGATTGAGTACCACGTCGTTCAGCACATCGTATCCGGCTGCCTTCAGTCCTGCAGCGAAACGGCGGGCATAGCTCGACGTCCGCTCCACGATCGCTGCAATTCCGGATTGCCCCAGCGACCGCAAGCCAGCCCACAACTCCACGCCTCGTGCGCGGCGGCTGAGCTCCGGCCCATAGTTGGAGGGATCACGCTGGTCACCGTGCACCAGGTACGCCGCCTGGATGGACATTGCCGCCCGCAGGAGCTTCGGATCGCGAACCAGGGCGATGCCACAGTCGTAGCCGATATTCGGCCATTTGTGTCCATCCGTAGCCCACGAGTCAGCTTGCTCAAATCCCTTGGTCAACCGGCGAAATTCAGCAGACGCTGCAGCCCAAAGACCGAATGCGCCGTCAACGTGGATCCACGCGCCAGCCGCGCGGGCAGCGGGACAGATGGCCGCCGCAGGATCGAAAGCGCCCGTGTTCACGTTGCCGGCCTGGAGGCACAGGATGGTCTGAGCGTCCAGATGGGGAAGAGCGTCAGCGCGCATCCGACCCTGGCCATCGACGGGAACACGAACCACCCGCTTGCGGCCCATGCCCAGCAGCCCCAGCGCTTTGATGACGGACTGATGCACTTCTTCGCCGACCACGACCGTGATGGGCGGCGCACCGAAGAGCCCGTCGGCCTCGACGTCCCATCCGGCACGGGTAAGCAATGCGTGGCGTGCCGCTGCAAGCCCGGAGAAATTAGCCATGGTGGCGCCCGTAACCACTGCGCCGCCGGTGCCTTCCGGCAAACTGAACAACTGTCGCACCCAGTCGATCGCGGTCTCTTCCAGTTGCGCAGCCACGGGAGACTGCACGGAGTGCGCGGCGTTCTGATCCCATGCACTCACGAGCCACGACGCGGCCAGCGCGGCGGGAAGGCAGTCTCCGGTCACGAAACCGAAGAAGCGGCCGGATGTCTTGGCCATCGTAGCCGGCGAGCCGTATTCATGGAGCAGGTGCAGCACTGCTTCGGCACTGGTGGGGCCCGGCGGAAGCGGTCCGCGCAGAGCGCTGAGAGCGGCCACAGCCTTCGCCGTAGGCGCAACCGAACGCGAACGAACGCCTTCGAGGTAATCCACGGCGTCGCGCGCTGCGTGCTTCAGCAGCGCAGCG
>Ga0302274_10003628_pt1 | contig 13648 bp, 11 predicted proteins | sample III_Bog_N2_1_FD_198755 | JGI IMG/M metagenome (GOLD analysis project Ga0302274, IMG submission 198755) | Peat permafrost microbial communities from Stordalen Mire near Abisko, Sweden - III_Bog_N2_1 | ecosystem: Environmental > Terrestrial > Soil > Wetlands > Peat | place: Sweden: Abisko...
GATATTGGCCGAACGTTAATCTCAAGAACTCATGCAAAACATGAGTTGTCGATTATTGGTGGAAGATCCTCCCAAGCAGAATTGTCAATTGTCGCTTGGTTAAAATTGATGAATATCGATTCTACAGCGAATGATCGGAAGATATTGCAAAATAAAGAGTTGGATATTTACATTGACAGCCACAAATTAGCTATTGAGTACAATGGTTTATATTGGCATAGTGAAGAACAAGGAAAATCTTCAAACTATCATTTAACCAAAAGTGAGTTATGTCAAGAAAAAGGAATTACCTTGATCCATATATTCGAGGATGAATGGATCACTTCGAATAATATTTGCAAGCATATCATTAAGGGCCATCTTGGTATGAATATTACTCCTACTGGAAAAAGTATAGTTTTAGAAACCTCTTACGATGAAGTTAAATCTTTCATAGAAGAAAATAGTTTCGGAAATCCAAATAATAGTGAGCAATATATTGCAGCATATATAGGTGGAGAAATTTTTGCAGTTATTGGATTTTCCAATTGTAATATTGACATTATGGTTGGGAAGATAGAGTATTGTGTAGATACAATATTTCGTGACATAATTCAATATTACCTTGACATTTATACCCCAAACTTTTTGACTTATCTGGCTGACATTCGGCGGTATCGACCATCATTGTTTAGGTATTTAGAATTCGATAATGTTTCTAGAATGTCTCCTAAATGTTGGATAACAGATTTTAAAAAACGTTTTGACTTTGTGGATAAGTCTGAAGTTATTGATATAATTTTATCCAAAAAAGCATTCTCTGAGGTTGAGTTGGAGAAAATGGATATATCCTCATTATATAAAATTTTGAATTGGAATAAAATTTGGGATTGTGGATATGATGTGTGGGAAAAGGCTAGAAGAAATATTTCCCCTAGCCTTTTTTGTATTAGTTAGTAATTGTGGTATTTGATGTTAATGCACCAGATGCCAGCAAGGTGACGGGAATAAAAATGAATTCTGCACTTGTCAATGGTACAATTCCAACAGCACAAATTAACTGGTTAGAATCAATTACCGCAGGAGTATTTAGATCAGTTGAACAGTCCACAAAGTAATCACCGATTGCTCTTTGTGTAACTAGGTTTGCCAAGAATGCTTCAACTTTGAAAGCGAGATTATGACGAGTAATGCTATCATTTTGTTCAAAGATGAATGATTTGCCAATAGTATCCAATTGTTCACGAAGGTAAATAACCAATCTAGCAACATTGATACGGCTCAATTCAGAAGTAGTACCAAGCAATGTTTTCTGACCATACAATTCAATACCAGATCCCTTGATATTTGAGATTGGATTTACATTGAGAGGATATAAAACATCACGTAAAGACTTTGAAATACTATTAACCACAAAGTCTCCACTTTGAGCATCAACATAACCAATTGAAGAAACATCGGAAACTGATCCTCTGGTAGAACCTGCTGGTGCGAACCAAGGATAACTTATAGTATCATTTTGAATGATTGTTGGTAATGCCATAAATGATGGAGGAACAACAATGTTATTACCATCAATGTCAGTTGTATATCCTGCGGGATAATATACTGAAGCATATGCATATTTAGTAACCAAACCATCTACTCCATCGGTTACGGCACCGGCAGAATTTCCAGCCCATGCAGCAAGTGCAGTTGGATCAGCAGCCAAAGTAATTGGAGCATCTGCAACGATGAATGATGTTTCATTACGTTTTTCATTCAATGCAACCAATGCTGGAATAAGTTCTGGATATCCGGGAGCACTAAGTAGATTGAAGTCATAATATTCATCTAACAATTGATCTGAATTATCAATAGCAGAAATCATAGCTTTTACAACCATTGCTCTCTGTGCTTTTCCGCCTAGATATGCAACACCATTATTGTCATTTCCACTTTGAGAAACCCAAGCAGATGTTTCGCCAGAAGTGAAGTGATTGGTCACAAATTCTTTTACATTCATGCCTGAACGACGAGTATTGAATAGCAGTGTTCCACGAGGATACAAAGTATAACTTGGAGCATCGCTATCCAAAATTGCTGGAGTAACTGTTAGCATTTGTGTAATTGACGGAAGAGTGCTTACACCGGGATCAACATTGCCATAAGCAGACCAACGAGCATCTGCAAAGACAATTCCATCTCTGGAAGTATGATCTTCATTGTTAATTTGACTCCAAGTATTGCTGGAATTGAAACGATACAGATTTGGAATCTGACTCATGTCTGAAGTATTGAACCAAAGATCACCCGGAACTAGAGCAGTTCCATCACTTTGCGTTGTCGGGGCAGAAGCACTAACTAGAACGCCGTTAGATGAAGTATTTGCAAGATTATAGCCGCGAGCATCGGTTACTGTGGCATAACTAGCCCAAGCTGATCCAGTGTTGATAAGAATATCGATGGCAGTTGGATCATTGTAATACCAAATGGTACCGTTATTTGGATCGGCAGTTGGTGTTGAAACTCCTTCAACATATGCTGGTGCAATCCAATTACTGACCTTATTGTAAATAGTAGAAAGATTCATACCAATGGTATTCAGTGGAGTCGAAACACCATCATATAGATAGAAAGTTCCACCTTCGGTATGTTCAATTACTACTTGACCATTTGTATTCAAACTTGCTTGAATACCTGAGAGATTTGCAGAATTGAATGCACTAATCAAATTTGCAACTGGTCCAGTGAAACTAATTTCAACATTTCCACTGAAGGTCGAACTTGCTGCTACAGTAGTATTGATATTACAATTATATGTTGTCGCACTTGATAAAATTGGAGATGAACTTGCTCCAACAATAATTGTAGGTCCACTAACACGAGTATAAAGAATGCCAGAAGCATTTGAATTGAATGCACCTGTATCATAATAGAAAGAACCAGCAGGAATATTAATACCACCGCCCACCGCATCCATTAAATAATTTGCCATGGCATCATTTGCAGCAACTGTTACTGGGCTAACATTCCAAGTATCGGAAGTTGAATTATAAACTTCAACAACAATATTTGCACCATTGTTTTCGTTGCTCATATTCATCCAAACAGATCCAGATGGAGCAGGATATGCATCAGTTGAAAGCCAAGATGGGGCATTTGTAAATAATGAGGTTGTATAAGCTGGAGCATAATACGTTGCAGCAGGAATACCAACTGGAGCAGTTGAAGTATTTCCAACAAGAATTGCACTATTTGTTGCTGAACTATTTGCAGTTAAGCAAAGACGATTGCCAGAAGCAAATGCACCAACACCAGTAATTGCAGCCGCATTTACATCGGCAACAATGGTTGTAAGATTGGCATTTACAAGAACAACGTTTGAGCCATTCAATGAAAGATTACCAGAAACAGTTCCAGTAATAGTCACGTTGCTTGTTACAGCAGGAACAGAAGACTGCCAAGAAGCTGAACCAAGCTGAACCCAAGTTCCAGCAGTGGACATATACCAAATTGGATCATTTGAATTGACAGTAACAACACAATAATCACCGGGCTTTCCAAATGAAGTGGCTGGCTTCCAATTTGCACCATACGTTCCACTAGTTGTACCATCGGTCTGTGAAACATTTGCTGCAATCCAAAGCTTTGCATTACCAGAATTATTGGTTGTTGAAATAGTTACAAAATCCTGATTGACTGCATCCCATTTTAAAAGACCAAATGAAGAAGTTGCAGTATCCAACCAAACTGTATTATTTGCAGGATTGTTCGAGGGAATAGTGAGAGATCCACTCAACTCTCCAAGATCAATATTTGCTCTCATAACATAACAAGAATCTGCCACAGAAAGAGCTTCATAACAAACCATTAATCCATGTTCGTTTTGTTCAGAATTGAAAACCGCAGTTCCTTCAACAATATCATAGCTTGGTTTACCAAAATCGTTGAGAAGAGAACGTTGGGAAGTTTCAAGAATAAGTTGACCTGCATTTGCTGAAGTTGTATATTGTGCAACTACATTGCTGGTATTAAGTTTATCCTGTGCAGTTGCAAGAATAATAAGAGGAGTAGTTGCACCAGAACCAGATGATACTGCGGTATTATCTGTAAGAGGTAATGTAACTCCGGGTGAAAGCATATTTGCCATTGATAGTTCTCCTATTGAGTAGTCTATAAGTATTTAGATCAATAGGGTCGAAAATGGCTAGATAAGTGAAACTCGAATTATTTTGTCGATGGCTTTTTCAAAATCTTCTTTGCTTGAGTCATTATGTATTGTGTGATCGAAATCTTCTAAAATCCAACCCCATTCAGAAATATGAATATTTGGATATTTAATACGCATTTCACCTGTTTCATTCAAATGTTCCAATTCTCTTTTTGCAGTATCATACCACTCTGGCAATGATCCTCTTCGAATCTGAATCAATTTTGCGTTTGAATTTCGAAGGGCCGTAATTTCATTGGTAAAACGACAATCATCAATGATTATATTCTCATCGCTAAATCGATTTAGCTTCCTCTCTAACGAAGCGATCCAGATATCTTGATGGAAGTGGTTACGACAGACCTCTGTACCCCACAATTGCAATACTTTTCGAGGAGTGAGATTTGGTATTCCAAGTCTATTTGACCACCAAACATCAACCACTTCCCGCCATTCTCTAGATTCTTTAGTTGACCCTTTCAAAAGTTCATATTCCCATCCAAATATATTTGAAATTGCTTTTTTTAGACTTTCTGCAAATGATAAATGGGTAAATCCATATTTTTCTTGAATGTAATCCGAGGCAAATCCTTTTCCACTTCCGATATTTCCTAAAAGACCAATAATCATATTATTACTCCTATTAGTATTTTAACCATGGAAAAAATAAAAATCAACCATAGATGAGAGATGTTATTAACTCGTATTTGATATCGAATGCTTCGCAAATTAATTCTACTTCTTTTAGACATTCGTATCTTCCACCACCAGCCATCAAAAATGGAGCAAATTGTCTCAACTGCGCGATTTCAATGAACTCCGGTAAATACAATGGTTCATCTCTCCAGTATTTTCCATTGGAATTCAATTCCTCTATGTCATCGTCGTCAAGAAGATCTTCAAGATCAAGTTGTCTTGAATCATTTACTCTTTCTTGAACCATCAGTCTAAGAACCTTCACAATCAATTCATCGGATATTCCAAGATCCATCCAAGGTCTTAGAAAGCCATATTCCTTTGGAACAAAATGAATTGATCCATCATCAACTAAATTTGGTTCAAGACCGTGTTCCAGATAATACTCAATTACATCACCTTTATGGTCCTGAGAATAATCGTGAGAATTGTAAAGAACAACCGATCTTCCTGAATTTTCATTTAACAGTTTGCATACTTTGGAAACGATATGTTTGCAATGATGATCATAGGCTGGCTGAACATCAACAATAAGAATGTTTTTGGATAGAACTTCATTAATTTTCATATTTCACTCTCTGTTATTTTTCTGCTATCTGGAGAAAAATTGCCATTATTTTCAATCGCCGATTTAATTTGATTCGTACTCCATGCAACATATATTTTTCCATGATAATCTGAAAAGATTACACCATCATTATGAAGCACCTTTTTCATTGCAGTGATGATTTGTCCTCCAGAAAAAGCACGAACCATCTCGGAAAGAAGATGTTCATCACCATACATTTTACTATGTTTAAATATATATTCGCTGTACATATTCAGCAAATCATTTCTATTCATTTTTTCTAACTCTTCTCTTGAATATTCACTATTTGAGAGTTCAAATGGTATCCAATTAGTGAAGAACCATTCTCTGTTTCCTTGTGCAATTATATCATGGAACTGGTCTTTGGTAATTTTATGGCTATTGGAGGAAAGTTCAAGTGGATTTTGAATACTGAGATACACTGCGAATAATTGTTTCTTTGTAATTTGCGAATGACCGTCAGTTTTCTTCATATATTGAGAAGCATTCTTTTTGTCGGTGAAGTAGAATCCCGGACCTTGTTTTGACATCATCGGCGAAAATACTATTGGAAATTCGAATTCGTTAAATCCTCCATTCACCGTTCCATGATATACAACCAATGGCAATCCATTTTCGTCAACCACTTTAGAATTTTTGAACCAATTCTTGAAACGGGAAGACTCGATAACGTTAGATTTCACAACTTCGTTAATTTTCATATAATTGTATTTAGGAATGAACCAACCAATTCGTCAATATTGTTTTGGTCATACTTAATTATCAGCAAAGGGATTTCATTATTCTCACAAAAATCTTGTTTCACTTTATCCCGAATGGTTCTCATCGTTAGCCCCTTCATTCCGCCAAAATGTTTGACTGGCTGGTAATGTTGTATACCATTGAACTCAATGGTGCCGATAATTTTGTCATCTTTAAAAAGAACAAAGTCAAAGGTGAGATGTTTTTTGAATTTGCAACCGGGAATAGTTCCCTGTGATTTAACGACCACTTTTGGGTGAAAGTCTTTTAGATAATTGTCAATAGTTATTTCTCCTTTTGAAGTTTGACATTTTTGACAACCATTACCCGAAAGATGGTAAGATGCTCTTTGGGAGAAATCCCCATGTTTGGAACAGGTGACGATTACCTCTTTTAAAGCCGCCACGTAAATTGTCTTTGTGTATGAGTAGAGATTGTTGTGAATTTCATTTGCCTTAATGATGAAATCTTCAGTATTGGTTACTCGACCACAACGATCACAGCCATTACTGTTCAAATGCCGGGAGGGAGTTTGAAAAAATTCTTTGTGAATAGGACAGATGATTGTGATTTTTGTCCTCATACGTTTGAACTTTGCGTGCGAGTAATCATATCTATTGCCAAATTTCTCATTTGCTTTTTTAAGAAATTCTTCAAAAGATACTGAAGTGGCGTCAATCCCACAATCACGGCAACCGTATTTGCTGTTCAAATGCACACGCGGAATTTGAGTAAATGGTCCATGAACTTTACAAATAATTGTCACTTCATCTTGTAAATGAACAACCACTTTCGAATAATCATAACGATCCCCAAATTTTTCTTTTGCCTTTTCAAGGAATTCTTCAGTTGTACATCTTTCACTGTCAAAGAAACATCTACTACATTTGTAACCAGCTATATGAGCATTTGGTGTTTGAAGAAATTCTTTGTGAACCGGGCAGATAATGGTAACTAAAATATTACCGCGTTTGTAATCAACTTTTGAATAGTCATAGAGGTCACCATTAAGAGCAACGGCTTCTTCAATGAATTGCTGAGTTGTTTTGGTGCGTCGCCTCTGACATTTTTTGCATCCATATCCAAATAGATGACCTGCTGCTCTCTGTGAAAAGGGTCCGTGCTTTGAACATATTACAACAACCTTGCCATCCGGTCCAGTATAATTCACCTGTGAGTAGTCATATTTGTTACCATGCTTTTTGGTGGCTTTTACTATAAATTCCTCGTTAGTCATTGTCAATCTCCTACTTCTAGTTATCCAATGAATATTCCCAAAGCACTTTCGCCATAGCGATAATTTTTGATATTTTCAATTAGTTCTTTTTTTAGTTCACTTGATTGCGCAAGTAATGCTGGGCCGTTCAAACTTATTCCGCCAGATGGACCGATAACTGTGCCAAATTTACCTCTGGCTTGCCCTATTGTCTCTAGCATCATTGCATATACATACTCTTTGAAAAACAAAATAGTGCGATGATCCGATAGTAGTTGAATTTCTGGTTTATAACTAAAACATTGTAAGGCAACTAGTTCCTTATCACCAATCGGTTTTCTAAATATCGTAAGTTTTTTTGTAACTGAGTTAAAATTGAAATCTAAATTTCCCCCAAATAATCTATCTACCGTTTTTAGATAGTCCGTATAGAGTTCAAATGATAGTAATCCACCAGTATTACCAGCATTTAGCAAAAATGTATTTAGGGTTGCTTGGGAGAATGCATCAAATTCTGAACCATTATTGAAATCGCCAACTGATCGTCTACTAATTTTCATAACGTATTGAATATTTTCAGGTAGAGTATAAAATTGTTGTTCCCGAAATAACTCAAGAAATGCAAAACCTTCTTCGACAGCGGCAGAAGAATATGTTCGGAAAACATCCAACGCTTTTGCAAGAGCATTGTTATAATGAATTGGATCGGCTTCCACTTCAACCATTTCATCACCTAACATTAGGCGGGTATAATCAAAAATATTCTGTCTAAGTTGTTTGAGCGTTGTGTTATCGGATTTGTCCATTTTTGTGCCTCTGTATGTATTTAGGCTAAAAGATCTTTCTGGATAAATACGTGTATGCCTAGATTATCACTTTGGAAAAGCGAACGTTTCTCAACCGATGCACAATTCATGGATAAATTAATTCGTGAACAGTTTGTTATGGGTGGTACAGATATTTACATTCACAAGTATCTTGGATCAGAGAACAATAATATTATGGATGATGCTACTCAGCCTAATTATCCAAATTTATCTGCTCAGAATATTCAAGATCTTCTTTTTCTTGAAAATCGAGATAGGAAATATTCAAAGGATATTGTTAGGGTTCGGTGCCATTTCAATGTAAATGATTTGGATCTTGATTTATCTCAATTTGGGTTAATGTTGAGTTCTGCTGGTACGTTGATGATTACTGTTCATTTGCGGGATTGTGTTGATACTCTTGGAAGAAAATTAATGTCTGGAGATGTTCTTGAAATTCCATGTATGAAAGAATTTTACTCAATGGATGAAACTGTTCCGATTGCATTGAAGAGATATTATGTTGTACAAACTGGAAGTCATCCCGCCAATGGAACCTCTCCGACATGGTGGAATCATCTTTGGAGAATCAAGTGTACACCGATGGTTGATAGTCAGGAGTATAGTCAAATTATGAATGAAATTGTTTATGATGTTATGGGAAATGAATATGTGGCAAATGGAAATGCTGTTACTTATGGTATGATTTCATCGTCAAAGGAAACAATGCAGGGTATAAATGATGCGATTATAAGTCAAGCAGAAACTATGGTTCCAAAATCTGGTTATAATGTTGAACCATTTTGGGCACCATTATTTGTAAATGGCGATCCAAATCAAGGAACATTACCACCGGGTTCAAGTCCACAACAAAAATGGTCTGGTTATAATGTTGGTGATGGTTCAGCCGTTGATGGGTATCCAGTATTATCGGCAACCGAATTTCCAAGTAATCCAACTGCCGGAGATTATTGCTTGAGAACAGATTATTTTCCACGTCCAAGATTATATAGATATTCGGGAAAGTATTGGCAATTTGTAGAAAACGATGTTAGAACTCCATTGACAAATGGCACTGGACAAACTCAAAGGGATCAGTTTATCAACAATGCAAATGTTTTTGTTGACAGTAGTAATGTTTCTGAGAAGGTTATTCAGAATCTTTCAACACTATTTCGTCCAGATCTCACCGGAAATATTTCGATTGGCTAAATACAACAGAGGAATAAATTAATGGCAGATGTAAAGATTCAAGCGATTATCGATAATATAAAACAAGTGAATATGAGTCCGAGTTCTCTTGAATTGTTATGTGAATTTGAAAAAGTTTTGGATGAAGCTGCATCGATTTATGCATTCATCAATTGGAGAGAGGGTGAACTGATTGAGGGTCCAAAAGTTACTGCCTATCGAGTTGAGTGTTCATTTTTCTGGCCATTGGATAAAATGCCTGATCCTGCTGGTGCTGCTAGATTACTTACATATGGAGTAAAAGTTTCTTATCGCAAAGCATGGTTAATTTATCCAATTAAGATTAAGACTCCAAGTGATTTTAGAGATGGTATAAAGAAACCTAAGTTGGCAAGGGCGAAGGTTTGGATTGTAACTATCAATATGCCTAAATATCTTATAAAAGATATAAAGCAAGGCAGTAAAGAAATTATGGATATGGAAATTGAATATTCCGATATATCCAAGGGATTTCAGAATGCCTTAGACGATAATGATTCAACAGAAGGTAGTTTTAACGATGATACAACAGGAATGTAACAATGACAAAAATAAATGAATCTTTTGAAGTTAACGATTTGAAATTGGTATTGTCTCCGAAAATTCATGTAGATGAATATAGTTCAAAAATCGGTAAAGACAGCGATATCATTGTTGTATCTTTTCTTGTTCATGATAAGCAAGCAGCCATGGATCTTATCAATTTTATCGAAGTTGGATATGATTTTGTATTGGATGCCGATCTTTCTGCTTCTGAAATTGAGCCGGGTAGTTATTTGGTCTTTGTTGAACTTATGCGAAGATTGAAATGTGTAAATCAAATTTTCAAAATTATTGATGATTTGCGTGGAGCAAGTGGATTCAAGAAAAGTGATTGGAAATTTCGTTATATCAATGATGATGAATATTATCCAGTAACATTTGACAATTTCAAAAAAATGGTTCCATTGTCTCCGAAATCATATAAAGATAACATCGCAGGACCAATTGAAGAAATGCTTTCCTTATCTGGAATTCCAATTGTGGAATCTATTCCAGTAACAGATTCAGAATTGAAAGCCTTGCAACATGCCGCTGGGATTGCATAAAGTATCAATTCCCCGAATTAACCATTAACATCTCAAGGAGAATATAAAATGTCCGTAAAAAGTTTTTTCACAAACGTATTTAATTTTTTGACTGGAAAGAGCGCAACCAATGCAACTTCTGTTTTGTCTGAGGTTAAGACATTTGTTGCTTTTGCTACACCTATTGCCGAAACTCTCACAACTCTTATTGGTGGGGCAAGTAATGGTGGCGAAGCAGCAACAATTATTGCTCGTATCAATACCGTTCTTGGTACACTAACCACTCTTTCAACTTCCGCTTCTAACATTACCTCAATTTCAACAGCACTAAATGCACTGACTGCCGATCTAGCTTCTCTGCTATCTCTTGTTGGTGTTAAGAATAGTGGAACAGTTTCCACCATTACCACAAGTGTAAATTTGATTTCTGGTGAATTGGCTGCATTGCTTTCCCAGATTCCTGCAACCAAGTGATTTTGATATAACAAGAAAAGACCCGCTCTTAGCGGGTCTTTTCTTTGCCTAAATACATACATGGCAACTAATAATCGAATTGGATCACAACCAGCACCATATACCAAACAAAACTCTGGACAATTTTTGTCTGGAGGACCATATGTTGGTATTGTAAAAAACAATCTTGACCCAACTTGTTCAGGAAGATTACAAGTATTCATTCCACAATTGGGCAGTTCCGATGAAAATAATCAAGATGGTTGGATTACAGTTTCCTATGCGTCTCCTTTTCGCGGTCAAACTCGCCAACGAAATGATTTGAATTTGTATATTGACAAAAATATTGATCCTACAACCACGGAAGACTATTCAGAAAACAGTTTTCAAAGCTATGGATTTTGGTTTGTTCCACCAGATCTAAATGGCCGAGTTCTTTGTTTCTTCGCAAATAATGATCCCAGCCAAGGGTATTGGGTATCTTGTATTGCCGATTCGTTAGACAGCCATATGGTGCCAGCAATCGGCGGTGTAATAGCTGCTACAGACAGCAATGGAGGATATTTATGGAATCCTTCTCTGTATTCTACCCATGCTGCTCTTGAAAAGTATATTCAAATTTCTGGACCCAATGGAGCCGAGATTCCATATCGTCTTCCAGTTTCTGAACCGGTTCTAATGAAACAAGCAAATTCTTCGCCTTCAACTCCCTCTGCGGTTGTTATGGTTCCTCAAGTATTTCAGAGCAGACAATTGGGAATTCAAGGATTGGCATTTGATTTTATTCGAGGAACAACAAGTGCATCAAGTGTTCGTGAAAATCCAAGTCAAGTATTTGGTATTAGTACACCGGGAAGATTGACAAGTTTTGCAAATGCCGCTTTAAGTCAAGAAATTTTATCTGAATTATCCAGTGTTGTGAATGGGTCTTCCGATGTTGATAAAGATGATCTAACCAAGAAAATGAATTGTGGGTATAGAACTGGTGGGCATCAGTTTGTATTGGATGATGGAAGTGTTGAAGGAATTGATCATGGTATTAGAATTAGATCATCTGCCGGTAATGAAATTTTGTTGGATGATACCAATGGACAAATTTATATTATCAATTCTGCTGGAACTGCATGGATTGAATTAACTCCAAGTGGAAGGATAGATGTGTTTGGAGCAAATTCAATTTCTATGAGAAGTAAAGGAAGTATCAACCTACATGCAGATAAAAATATCAATATGAATGCTACTGAAAATATTGTAATGCATTCTGGCGGAACCACACAAATTGATAGTGCCTCATCCATTACTATGAGAGGAACAAGCGGAACAACAATTTTTGATGGGGCATCAACACAAATTGGAACAAAAGGAAAAATGATTTTAAGTGGAAAATCGGGTGTTGATATAAATGCATTAGCTTCGAATTTCAATGTAACAGCGGGAAGTCTAAATCTTCCCGGTGCCGCATCAACTGTGTCTGATCCAAAAGCTGTTCAGTTGAGCACTCACGTTGATGTTGCCCAACAATCGGGAAGTCAAGCATGGTGGCAGACCAAAGATGGATTGAAATCTGTATGTGATCGAACACCAGCACACGAACCTTGGTCTGGATCAAACGGAGATGGTCATGAAATTGATGGAGTAAAAACTACAACGGTTCAAGTTGTTACTGCCGAACAAGCTTCAATTATTCGTGCTCAAGGAAAAAGTACCAGTAGCGGAATTAGAGGAACAAGCAGAAGTCCACAAGTTACTGAGGCTGATATTGCAGCACAAGTTGCTAAAGGAACTGTTTGTGAATTATCATTGAATGAAACAAAAGCATTGCTGGCATCATTATCTAAACAAGAAGTTGGATTTGTTGCATCTACCTCTAATCCCGGAAAAATCGGAACATATCTTTCAATGAATAGTACAAAACAAACATCTAATCCCGGAGTCACAACAAGTATCAAGGGAACCTCCCATAAAGATTATAAAGACGATGGTGGAACTGGATACTATGCTGTCAATGTTTATGGATATAGTGGCAAATATCAATTTGGAGCAGATGCGTTAGTTACTGCTGGATATATGAACAAGGGAAGTGAAAAATTGAATGGTGATCGTCTAAACAATTCGGCTAATTGGAGGAGATGCGTAAATGGTGTTACTTCATGGCAAACATTTTTGAAAAATCCAGATGCACAAGAGTCTGCAATTATTGTATTTCTAAATAGCATTTGTTCATCTATTCCAACCTCAGTGAAAAAACAAATATTGGCGGGGCCAAATAGTCATGCAACACTGGCTGGAGTAATAGGCGTTGCTCATCTATTGGGTGTGGGTGGAGCAATGATATATTATAAACAAATAAATCCAAATTCTCCATACACTCCGAATGGAAAAGAGTTGAACCAAGACGGTTTTGGAACTGGTCCATCTGAAAGATTCAATGCATGTTCAAATGCAGTATCTTCGGTTACAGCATGAAAATGCCCAGAATATTCTGGGCATTTTCAACTACTCTTTCACTAATTTTGTATAACCATTTTCTTTTATAACTGTCAAAATGTTTGAGCATTTCAGTCTTATTTCTTCTCTATGGGAAATAAGGAAACAACTTTTGTGCATATCCCTTGAAAATTTTTGAAGTAACTTTACGGCATTTTCTGCTCCACCTTGATCTAATCCTGCATCCAAAAT
>Ga0302274_10003644_pt1 | contig 13617 bp, 18 predicted proteins | sample III_Bog_N2_1_FD_198755 | JGI IMG/M metagenome (GOLD analysis project Ga0302274, IMG submission 198755) | Peat permafrost microbial communities from Stordalen Mire near Abisko, Sweden - III_Bog_N2_1 | ecosystem: Environmental > Terrestrial > Soil > Wetlands > Peat | place: Sweden: Abisko...
AGGTTGTTGGTTCAATCCCAACCACGAGTACCACAATTTGAGGAGAATTTTATGATTTTCAAAAATCGCCCTGACACCAATTACAATACCGCTATTGGGCCGATGCGCTTTGCACCACCACCACTACTACTAAGACAACAGACATCTCGGCTTCCTCCTCTATGTTGCTCGTGGGCGCTATATTAACATACTGTATATCCAACAATGTAATAAACGCATTTAGAGAATATTTCATTGCTAGAAGGATCAATGATTGTCATTGTGGCACCAAGGGAAAGGATACATATGAAAACTAAGATATTGGAATCCACTTGTATTGTTTTGAAAGTGGCGCTGCTGGTGGCGATGATAGTAGGTGTTACATTCAGAATCCTTTTCGGGCCTCTGTATCCACACCCAGAACCTTTTCACCAGACCAATCCTCCAACAATAACTACCGGCTATGCTAATGTTGCAATCGGAATAAATGCAGCGAAGAATCTAACGACTGGTAGTGGAAACTTCTGCTATGGCGATGATGCTTGCCCCACAATTACTATCGAGAATTGTGTAATTGACATTCGGCCTCTCGGTCCACAAATTGCTCTACCAGCGACGGAATATATTTACTCAATGTACCCATTAGAGGGTCAAAGCCGTCTTTGTGGCTACGATAGAACGTTGGCGATTCTTGATGCTCTGCAAGCCCAGAGTAAGTAGACATTGCCGAGACGCTGCGATTGGAGTGTCAACCCAACCACAAAATAATTGCGACCAGTCAAAAAATCAAAATAGTTGTTGACGTATGAGACACTTCAATCACTGGAGGAATACAAGATCATGAATATAAGCACAACGGCACAGCAAGACGGATTCGGAACTGATATGTTTAAGCGCGTCATCGGCCTAACTGATGAAGAAAAGAACCTCATCATTTCCGGCGAAACTATTGCGTATGATTGTGGGCGCAAAAGCTATATTCGTCCCGGATTGGCAACTACTTTTAGGATTGCGACTTTAAAAAACAATATTCGGACAAATTTGTTCCTCGAATGCCTACTGAAAACCAACTGGCGAAAATAATTGATTCAATTCCAAAATTTGTGATATAATTAAATCGAGGAGAAATATGGAAACCCAAATCATTGCTTTAAACAAGGAACTTCTTTCATATCAGGAAGCGTATTATTCAGGAAATCCTATTGTGGCGGATTCCGAATATGACCAGAAGGAACGGCAACTGCTTACTTTAGTAAAGTTGCATCCAGAATTTGCCCATACAGCAACTGTTCTTTTCAATGTTGGTGCCTCCAAAGACACCGCTGGTCGAATTCTTCATAATCGTCCAATGAAGTCAATTGAAAATAATTACACTTTTGACTCGGCTCTTAAAGCGTGTTCTCCCTATGGTCAATATGTTCTTGTTGAACCAAAACGTGATGGCATTTCTGCTTCCATTTTGTATAAACATGGAGTGTTGGTTCAAGCTGTTACTCGTGGAAATGGCGAAGCTGGCGAAGACATGACTCTTCAAGTCAAGGCTTGCAAATTCATTCCTCAAGTTTTGAATGCCGGTCCAGTTGATACTCTTGAGGTTCGCGGAGAACTTGTTATAAGCAATTCTGAATTTGCTCGTATCAATTCGGAATTGGAAGCAAATGGTTTGCCCCTTCATTCAAATCCTCGCAACTTGGTAAGTGGTAGCATGAAGAAGCGTGATGTTTCTGAACTTTCAAATCGTAAGATTGAATTTGTTCCATGGGATATGTTCTCTCCAGATGATGACAATATTCTTCCCGATTCCTCGTTTATTCGAATGTCAATGCTTACTGACATGGGCTTTGTAAAGTATGAAGGATTTTTTGTTGATACTATCTCCGCAAATGTTGAGGAGATTATTAAGAATATTCTCCGCATGAATGAAGAATCGGATATCATCGCAGATGGAGTTGTAATCAAAGCTGATTCTCACGAGATTCGCAATAAATTGAATTATGGTACAAAATTTTCTAAGTTTCAACATTGCTATAAACCACAAAATTTAAGTGCCGAAACTGAAGTTCTGGATATTGAATGGGGTACTGGAAGACAGGGTAAGATTACTCCGGTTCTTTTGATAACACCTACTGAGGTAGGTGGATCTATTGTTTCCCGTATTACGGGAAACAATATCACATGGATGAAAGAATTAGATGTTAAAATACATTCTAAAATTTCATTTGTAAAGAGCGGCGATACTATTCCGATGGTAACTGAAGTTCTTGATAATTCAGAGGCTACTCCGATTGTTATTCCAACCACCTGCCCAAAGTGTAATACTCCAGTGTCAATCAAGAATGATACTGGTATTGAAATTCTGCTTTGTGAAAATTCTTCATGCTCTGGTAAGGCAGCAGAAACTTTCTACTATGTTGGTCATCGTGACACTCTTGAAATTGATAATCTCGGAGCAGAAATGTCCAAGTATCTTGTCAATAATAACATTACAAATCTTGCCGATCTTTTTGAGTTTTCAAATAACCATCTTACAACTTCTAAGGATCAATTCAAGAATTTGGGTTTTTATTCTGGAGCCAATACAGTAAAGTTGGTAAAGTCGTTACAAGATGCAAAGACTCGTGATTGGGATAAGTGGATTGCTGCATTGTCCATTCCGTTCATTGGGCATACTCTGGGTGAACGGATTGCTATGGATTTGAATCTTCAGCCAGATGATATGTTTAATCTGTGTGATGAATTTTTGAATATTTCGGTAGGACAGATCGAAGGGCTTGGACCTGTGAAGTATAATACTCTTCTAGAATGGGCCGCGCTGCCCCAGAATCGCCTCCTGTGCGACCGATTGAGTAAAGCAGGGGTAACACCTACCCCAATAACCAATAAGGAACCAATTATGGGTGATTTAAGCAACATCACTTTCTGTATTACGGGAACTTTCAAGGGTACCTTTGGAACTCGTCCTGTCATTACGGAAAAGCTAGAAGCACTTGGAGCAAAGTCTGTACCAGCAGTCACAAAGACTTGCAATCTTTTGATTGTGGGAGAGAATGCCGGTTCGAAACTTGAAAAGGCCGCTAAACTTGGCATCAAGATTGTTGACGAAACGTGGTTGGCAGAAGTTCTGTAATTTAAAACTATGAACCTTCAGCCAAACTACGCTGAAGGTTCATAGTTTTAAATTTTCCTAAAAGATAAATACCTTCACCTATGACCTAGAAACAAAAATACAAATATTAAAATCATACTTTGCGAATCTTTTAAAAAGGATTCGAACACTTGACTGTAAAATTATAAGAGGGCAAATCCAATTGAGCAATAATGAATTAGTTAGACCAAAGCATACTACAACTTTTCAAGACACCTTTTCCGAGGATATTTGGCAACAGACATTTAAGGATCATACCGATAACGATGTAAATGACACTTTTTGGAGAGTTGCAAAAGCTATAGCCAGTGTTGAAACCACTCCAGAACTACAAAAAGAATGGGCTGAACATTTTTACGATATGTTGTCTGGGTTTAAGGTTTCTCCCGGTGGTCGTATTCTTGCAAATGCCGGTACCGAATTTAATGGTACTACCTTGATGAACTGCTTTGTATCTCCTGAAGTGGAAAGTGGCGTAGATAGTATTGTCGGTATTTTAGAAACCCTTAAATACCAAGCACTTACTCTGAAGTCAGAGGGTGGTTGGGGTCGCAATTTTTCGGTACTTCGACCACGAGGAGCATTTATTAATGGTATTGGGGTAGAAACCCCCGGCTCGGTAAAATTTATGGAATTGTTCGATAAATCAAGTGAGATTATTACATCTGGTTCTGGAAAGAAATCCACTAATAAGAAATCAAAGGGAAAAATTCGCAAAGGTGCGATGATGGGAGTTCTTGACTGTTGGCATCCAGATATTATCGAATTTATTACCGCAAAACAAACACCTAATCGTCTTACTAAGTTTAACATGAGTGTTAATTGTACTGACGCTTTTATGGAAAAGGTAGTAGAAGTTACTTTATTAAAACAAAATAAAGGATCACAAAAAGACATTGATGCTATTACATGGGATCTTATTTTTCCAGATACATCACATGCCGCATATAATACCGAGTGGGATGGTAATATCTCATTGTGGGTATCAAACGGGTATCCAGTAAAAATTTATCAAACTGTTACTGCTGAATTTCTTTGGAATATTATTACAAAGAGTACCTATAATAGAAATGAACCCGGTATTTTATTTTTAGATAGAGCAAACAAGTTTAATCAACTTACTTACGCTGAGACTATTAGAAGTACAAATCCTTGTGGAGAACAGATGCTTTCAAAAGCTGGCGTCTGCTGCTTAGGTTCTATAAATGTTACTCAATTTGTAAAAGAAGACGGTTCTGGTTTTGATTTAGAACGTATTGGCAAATACACAAAATATTTGGTACGCTTTTTGGACAATGTTAACTCTTATTCAGATGCACCATTGCCGGAATATGTGGAATCGATGCGAACTAAACGGCGTATCGGTTGTGGAATTATGGGCTGGGGTAGTGCGCTACTTATGCTCAAAGTTAGATTTGCGTCAGATCGAGCAAATGACCTTCGCACTGAATTATTGAATATTTTTACCTTAGCTGGAATCGAAGCAAGTCTCGATTTGGCAGATGAAAAGGGTATGTTTGAAAAATGTATTCCGACTGAACATTCAAAGAGTCCGTATTGGGATAATGTAAACTTACCTCTAACCTTACGTGATCGTATGGCAAAACATGGTATTCGTAATAGTTCATTATTTTCATGTCAGCCAACAGGAAATACTGGAGTATTTGCAAATATTGTATCAGGCGGTATTGAACCAATTTTCATGCCAGAATATATTCGGACAATTATTGTAGGTATAGTTCCAGACCATATAAAAAATATCACTCCAAATTGGTCACAGGGCGAATGGTATGAAACTGATATGTTCAAATTCACAAAAGAAGGTGATGATGAAATCCTTCGTGGAGTAGATATCAATGGTGTGGTATATAAGATTGATAAAGGCCGTGGTCTAACTAAAGAGGTTTTGTGTCAAGACTATGGTGTTAGATATCTAGCTAATAAGGGCGAATGGAATGCATCTGCGGACTGGGCAGCAACAACCACCGAATTATCCGTAGAAGATCATACTAATGATCTGAAAGGATTTGCAAAAATGATCGATTCGGCAATTTCAAAAACAATTAATCTCCCGTCAGATTATAGTTTTGAAGATTTTCAAAATGTATATCTTGATGCATACAAGACTGGATATATTAAGGGTCTTACTACTTATCGTGCCGGTTCTATGACTTCAGTTCTATCGGCAGTTGAACAGAAAGACGATACCGATGAAGAAGTTATTTTTTCGGATGTTAAAATGCCAGATACTTCTATAGCCGAAGTTAAGGTGTTGAGGGATTACGAAGGTGGTACTGGTCGTAAATGGTATATTACAATTACATTAAATGAAAATAAGGCACCCATTGCATTATTTGTTCAAACAAATGCACTTGAGAAGACCGTTACTACAAATGACGCAATTGAACTGCTTATTGCATTAGCAAAAATCAAAGAAATTCCAATTCAGTATATTGACGAAACTGTTCAAAAGTGTCATAATGATAACAATAGTACAAAAATTGCACGAGTAATTGGACTATTGTTGCGGCACGGAGTCAAAATAAAAAATATTGTATCTGAATTGGATAAAGTTCAGAATGTTACATTTTCTAGTTTCTTATTTCACCTAAAGAAATTACTATCCAGCTATGTAAAGGATGGTGAGAAGGTTGAAGGCGGAAAATGTAGTGAATGTGGTGGGCAATTGATTTACGAATCTGGCTGTCATCGCTGTTCCCAATGCGGAAATAGTAAATGCTCCTAAAAAGTCAAGGGAATATTTTTAGGTCTTCCCTTGACTTTTAAAAACATTTTTGGTATTCTAATAATGAAAGGAAATACAAATGAAAATTGAAACCCAAACAGTCTACATTGACAGTCTCATACCACCGAAGCTGCTGCGTTAGCAGCGGATAGAAACTTGGAAAATATGCGGTATTTTTCTGTTTCCTATAACCCTGACCTTTGCGAAGGCAGGGGCTTCCAGAAGGTTATGCTTGTTGAAATTCCAAAAATGATCGGATATATTGATCCCGAAGATTGGATGCAATTTTGGGCCAATGACTATTTTGGTCCGAAGATTGTTTCATTTTACGGCAGGGGTGCAATTAATTGGCATATCAATCCAATTTCATTGGAGGTATTTCGTGATGCGAAAACTGCCAATAATGGAGTCGGACAAGCTTGTTATATGATTGAAAAGATGGCACTTACCGAAGAATATCTGCGGAGCCTAGTGAGCCTAGTTAGGTAACGTAGTACAAAACATTCAACAAAAGGAAAATACAATGAGCGAAAAAAGATTTTATTTAATTGTTCCAAATACGGTCGATACTCCGTATAAAGGAACTTTTGTAATGGAACCGGGAAGATTGATGGCGCAATGTTGTCATATTGGTCGAAAGCTTCAGGCTGGAATGACTCAGTATGAAGAAGTAACCACAATTGTTCTTTCTGTTCGAAATTCAAAAGAATTGCGCAAGGTGAGTGATGAACTGGCATCAGGTTTCCGAACTGGATGGAATACCAATTATCAAGAATTCCATGATACTAATCCGGTTTTATACGGTACCGATTCGGAGATTCACACAGTTACTGGAATTGGACCTATTTCTAAAGAAGACATTGATTTCGCCATCGGTCATTTGGAACTGTACTAAATATATGGAAGGGAATATCATTTTGATCGCGTCTTGGAAAAGAGGGTTTGACGTTGCCAGAGCAGCCAGCTTACTAAGCGATGGCCCACAAACTGGATATCGATTGGGTGCTGCATTATATGCAGGAAGCAATTTATTATCAATTGGATGTAATAATTGGAATAAAACTACTCCATATTCAAAAAATACAGAATTTAATGGCAATGTACATGCAGAAATTTCATGTCTTGTCCGTAGAAGGCATTATGATCATTCAAATAACATGATTTTATATATATCTCGAACCACAACAAATGCTTTGCGAACGGAATCTCAAGATGCATGTTCGCGTCCTTGTACAAATTGTTTAAATCTCATCAAAATATCCGGGGTTCGTCGGATACGATTTTTCAATGAGCAGGGTGAACCAACAGAAATAAAACTTTAGGAGAATAAATTCAATGAAGCTAGCTATGCTTGCCACACTCGTTCTAGGACTTGTAATGACCTCTACGGCCTTTGCTGATACTCAGAAGGCACCAACCCCCCCTACTGCTCCAGCGGCCTCAGAGAAAGAGACTGTTACACCAAAGCCTATTACCTATGGTGATAGTACGATGAATGGAGATACTGCCGTTATTTCAGATATTACCGCTTTGCAGAATTTGGATATGCAGATTGAAAAGTTGAAGACACAGGCAGACACAGAAAAGACAAAGCTTTCGGATAAGCTGAAGAAGGACTTTGAAACGTTGAAGAGGGTAAATGGTTGGGGCGAGGATGTTCAGTTTGATCCTCAAACTCAGACTTGGTTTCGATTGAAGACACCCGCTCCAGAGAAGACTCTGGTTCCCGCGAAGACTCCCGCTCCAGTAAAGTAAGGTAATTTCGGACATACTAAATACGGAAAGAGGTAGTGATATGTCCGACATTAAAGTTAAAGAACACGTTTTAAAAATCTATCCAGATGCCAAGATAGTAAATGATTCCCATAATTACGGTAAAAATAATGGGGCATTATATTCATATATCTTGGTATCTGGATTACCAAAAACAGATGGTGTAATTCATATGGATATGCTTCATGTGATTCAAGATAAAAAAGTAATTCCTCGCAGTGGTTTTTGTAGATGCGAAGAGGATTGTTGGAATAGTGCATGGAATAGCATATTGGAAATAACGGAGAACGCATTCAATGACTGACAAAGATCATGTAAAAAAAGTTTATTCAGATGCTACTATCATCAAAGATAAAACTAACTATCGAACCAAAAACCTAATGGCATTTTCATATATTGTTGGTCTTGGATTTGAACCTTCCGATGTTGATATTGACTTTTATACTGATAAAAATCCAGATCATTATTATGTAGGAGAATGGTCTGCTAATGCACAAGATGCGTGGAAGTCGGCATGGGAAGAAATTCAAAATAAACTTTTGGAAGCACTGGAGATGTAGAATATGAATTTAAACAAATCGTCAGTATTGGTATTGAATTCTGCGTATGAACCGCTGAGATTCGCATCGGCTAAACGAGCCATCACTTTACTTTACAAAGGTGTAGCCACAGCAGAAGAAAGTTATGAACACATTAAAATTCATACTCAGACCGTTTGGGATGAAAATACTGGTGAATACATTACTGAAGATACTTTCCTTCCAGCAGTTATCAGATTGATCAATTATAAATACATTCAAGTTCGTAGCCAAATGCTAACAAGGAAAAATATTCTCATTAGAGATGGCTATACCTGCGCATATTGTAATAAGAAATTGTCATACGATGCATTGACCTTGGATCATATTGTTCCAAAAGTTAAAGGTGGATTATCAACTTGGGAAAATCTTGTTGCATGTTGCAGTTCATGCAATCACAAAAAAGGTGATCGAGAGTTATCTGAGATTTCTGATATGACTCTATCTCATTATCCAAAACAATCCACTTCACATACTATTCGTCATATTTTGAGAAATCGCGCATATGATAATCCAATTTGGCAAAAATATTTATTTTTTTAGGAGAACGATGAACAATAACGATATTGCATATAAGACCTTGACCGATTTGAAAGCAGAAATTCTTGCAAACAATCCTCCACCTTATGTATTTCCGAGTAAAGATGGAATGACTCTAACCATCATCGAAAATGCATTGGATCAACTGTACAAGGTAGAAAAATATGACCATTACATCAGCAAGTAAAATCAACAAAAGATACTATCAAGAAGATTTCTTTTTCATTGATACCATGAAAAATGGTGATGTTCTGTTTGGAGTTTTTGATGGGCATGGTGGAGATTATACTTCCTATTATGCAAATAAATATACCAAGTACATTTTCAAAGCTGTAAGAAAATTGTATCCAGAACTAACACCAAATGAAACTCTTTCGGAAGTATTCAAGACTCTGGTAAAAAGAACTTCCCATTTCACGTCAGGTTCAACAGCCAATATTGTTTGGTATGAAGCATCAAAAAGAATGTTGCATATTGCAAATCTTGGAGATAGCAAAATTATTGTCAAAACTAAGAAAAATGTATTTCAATCGGAAGATCATAATATTCGTTCCAATCCAGATGATGCAAAAAATGTCATAGATTCTAGAGTTGGAATTATCTGTAACGGATATCTCATGAATAGATTTGCAACATGGCTCGGTGGATTACAACCAACACGCTCTCTAGGGGATCGAGAACTCGATAGTGTGCTCTCAAGGATACCAAGCATCCAATCTATCAAAGCAACGAAAGGAACATGGGTTCTATGCTGTACAGATGGGGTCATAGACTCTGATCAATCTCTATACTATCTTCCAGATTACGTTGATTTCATCAATGAGAATACAAATACCGCCGAAGATCTTTTGAATTTTTCCATGAATTACGATTACATCAGTGATAATGCAACTGCTATAATTGCTCGTTTCTAAATCGAACAGCTAAATACAAGTACAAGTTATATATTTCGATTTTAGGACGTGTTTCACACATGCTATCAGTTATTCGACAATTACCGATCTTATTATTTTTATCTATATCGTGTTTTTTCGAAAGCACAAATCATATTTTTACTCTTCTAACTTTCCTGTCAATTGCAACGATCATTTGGTTGGTCTATGCATATTTCAGAGCAGGAATTACTTTTAGTAAGTATATAACAATTTTTAAATGGCGCTCTCAGCCTATCTTAAAAAAATAATGGAGTTCTATGGCCCCGACTGCTATTTGTTCTTTCTGCGGGAGAAACAAGTCCCAAAGTCGTAAAATTGTCAGTAAAAACAGTAATGCTATTTGCGACAAATGTATTGAATCCTTCACTAAAATTATCAATAAAACCACGTCTAATATTTCAGATACAAAATCCGAAAATCAACTGAATAGTTTTAAAATTCGCGAATTCTTAGATCAATTTGTAATTGGTCAAGAAGATGCCAAAATATCAATATGTGTATCTGTTGTTAATCATTATAAGAGAATGTTATTTGAATCTGAAAATGATATCAGTAAGAGCAATCTTATGATAACTGGTCCAAGTGGATCGGGCAAAAGTTTATTGGTTTCGACAATTGCAAAATTTTTGAACGTTCCATTTGTTTCAATTGATGCAACAACATTGACTGAAGCTGGATTTATTGGTCAAAATGTTGACAGTATTCTCATGCGATTGATTAATGAAGCAAAGGGTGATTTGAATGCTGTTGAACATGGTATTGTATTTTTAGATGAAGTTGATAAGATTTCCTCTCATAATAGATCTGCCTCGACAAACGGAAAACTAACAGGAATTCAGAGTGCCTTATTGAAGTTGGTGGAAGGTAGCAAGATTGTAATAGATTCTGGAAAACACCAAGCTCCAATTGAAGTTGATACAAAAAATATTTTGTTCATCTGCGGCGGTGCCTTTGTTGGAATAAATGAAATTGCAACAACTCGCATGAAAAAGAAATCTCAGATGGGATTTGGAGAAAAGCCCAATAAACCAGTTATCAATGAAAATGAATATACCACTGAAGATTTCATTGAATACGGAATGATTCCAGAATTTATTGGTCGATTTCCAATGAAGACCCATACCAAAGAATTAACAGAACTGGATTTATTTGCAGTCTTGACCCATGCAAAAAATAACATTCTTGATGAATATAAATTTTATTTCAAGGTTGATAAGATCGATCTTGAATTCACCGAAGATTTTATTACCCATGTTGCATCTACTGCTAAACATGAAAAAACCGGTGTGCGTGGCCTTCGTACTATTTGTGATAATCTCATGCTTCCCCATCTATATCGTCTTCCTGAATATCAAAAGAACCATGTTAGTAAGATGACCTTTAATAGAGAATGCATTACTGATTCAAAAATTCCAATTATCGATAAATACAAACATGAGAATAAGAGAAATTCTAAAAGAGTATAAGACAAGTCCCTCCACGCTCACAAAGCTGTCATCGGGTATCGATGCAATTGTGGGCATGGAATTTGAAATGATTGTTCCAAATACTAATGAACCATTACATCTTAGAAATGATGTTGAGTTTGGAAGCTTCAAAGATGTTTTTAAATATTTCCCAAATACAAATTATCGGGAACAATTGAAAAATGATTATTTAGAATTTCTATTGCATGATGCAGAGAACGAATGGAAATCCTCTGAAGATCATGATCTTGACAAAAACTCTTTCATAGAAATGTCGGTTAAGGATAACTACAATACTAAAATCGATCAGGAAAGATTTCTTGAACATAATGGTATTACTTGGGCAAGTGAATTTTGTAAAAAATACAATTTCAATATGGATGACGATCCTGAAAAATCATCAATTGAACAAATCGGCACTGAATTTCAAAAATCAATTGGAAAACCTGTTTTAACCTCTCGGCTGTATCATAGTGGTATTAGAAAAAACAATTCATACACTCTTGAACCTGACGATACCATTACCACAGAGAACGAAAAAGACGCTGGTATTGAATTCATTTCTCCTCCAATGAATGTTCAAGATATGTTGACAGATTTGACTAACGTGATATCGTGGGCGAAAAATTTTGGATGTTACACCAATGATTCTACTGGTCTTCATATCAATGTTTCTATTAAGGGAAAAGATATGAAAAATCTAGATTATTTGAAATTAGCCATATTGTTAGGCGATGAATATCTTCTCAATCAATTTGAGAGATTGACCAATGATAATTGCAACTCGTCTTATCAAGCAATTGTTGACAAATTGCAGAAGAATCCAGATATGGCTCAAACTTTGTTGAATGCCTCAAAATCAAATTTTGATTATCACCTGAATATATATGGTTCACAATGTTTCAAACAATTCAACAAATATGTCAGTATCAATGTGAAACCAGAGTATGTTGAATTCAGATCGCCCGGTGGTAATTGGCTCAATAAAGATCTTGGAAAATTGATTTCAACCATGATGAGATGTATCGTTGCTCTTGATGCTGCCCTAGATCCTGCGAAATACCGAAAAGAATACTTGAAAAAAATTGGAAGTCTTTTTCTGAATTTTGCTAATGGTAATGTAGAATTTGAAAATTATTCAAAATTTCTCTTAGGGGAATTGAGCAAATCTCAACTTCAAACAATTTGGCTGAAACAAAATCCAAAATTATTCAAAAAAGTTGTTGACAAATGAAATTGATTTTGGTATTATTGAGAAGTATCACACTAGGAGAAAGACATGATATTGACAACGATATTTCAGAGACTGGTCAAGGCACTCGATGATAATCGGGGCGCTCCAGCAAATTTAATCTTGCCAAAACCCACGAAAGCACCAAAATCTTCTTGGGACAATGGAAAGTGCTCGTGCTGTATAGTGAAATGCCCAAAATAAATCACTGCAATGATAAATAAGTTTGGAAGCCGAAAGGTTCCAAAACAGAAGGTCGAAAGACTTCTGTTTAATTAAATACTCGCTACTAGGAGAAAAAACTAATGACTAGAACTATTGTCACCACCAACCTCGAAGACACCCTAAACCAACTTCTAATCGGATCAGATCGGTTTTTCGAGGAGATGAATCTTGTCCGTCGAACAGACAAATATCCTCCAACCAATGTTGTACAAGTAGATGAAACCCATCACATTATCGAAATGGCGATTGCTGGATTCTCTCCAGAAGATATCAAAATTGGTACGGAACGTGGTATTCTCACTATTAAATCTATTCCAAAAGAAGATCCACGAGAAAATAGAAATTATATTCATCGTGGAATCGCCTCTCGTGATTTTTCAACATCGTTTAAGTTGTATGAAAATGTTGTAGTTACAGGTGCGTCATTTAAAAATGGAATTCTTTTAATTTCTCTTGAAACTCAAATTCCAGATCATTTGAAGGCAACCGAAATTAAAATCGACGTTGTTTAAATGGAAAAGGCAAGAAAATGAAAAATAGTTCTTGCCTTTTCATTTCAAATTTGGTATTATTACTTAACAGAAAGGAATCACATGACAGATGTAGCAGTTTTGGAACGGATTGAAGTTGATACCACAATTGAACCTCCGAAGAAGTACGGCATTGTTTTTGTCAATGATAACAAAACCTCAGCGGATTTTGTTGTTTATGTGTTAATGTCATTTTTCGAATATTCGGTTGAAGATTCTATGGATATTGCCCTTAGAATCCATAACTCCTCATTCGCAGTTGTGAAGACTGGACTATCGCAAGAAATTGCTGAACATATTTCTTCGGAGATTGTATCTTTGGCCCGCAGTTATAATTTTCCATTGGTGGTCGAAGCAAGACCAGAATAGTGTTGACAGATGAATTCGTTTAACTAGGAGAACAGATGATACTGACAACGACATTTAATTTACTTCGCAAGGCAGGTGCGTGTGAAGGATCATACACGAA
>Ga0302274_10003652_pt1 | contig 13598 bp, 12 predicted proteins | sample III_Bog_N2_1_FD_198755 | JGI IMG/M metagenome (GOLD analysis project Ga0302274, IMG submission 198755) | Peat permafrost microbial communities from Stordalen Mire near Abisko, Sweden - III_Bog_N2_1 | ecosystem: Environmental > Terrestrial > Soil > Wetlands > Peat | place: Sweden: Abisko...
GTGTGTAGGTTCCTGCGGTGTTACTGTAGGTCAGGCTGCCCAAGGAACTCACGGCATTGTTGGTAATGGTGCCACCAGATGCACCGCTGATTCCGACGACTGCGCCATTCGTCGCCACAGTATTACTGAACCAGTTATTGGTGGTGCTCCAACTTCCTGATCCACCCGTCCAGAACAACGGGCCCGCGTAGGCTCCCCCTCCGCTATTGGTAGAGACCCGCGAAAAGATTCCCGAGCTGCTGAGATTGAAACTGAAGCCGGTATTGGATCCAAAAAGTCCCTGCGTGGAGCTTGGCACTTGTACATATAGGGACTGAACATTGGTTCCTATCGATGTCTCAATATGGTAATCTTGGTTCCCGAAGGCACCGGAATCCGGGAGAAATGAACTCCATGCGTAGGTTTCCGACGTCGATTCCCACACACCATTGGAGGTTTTCTGACCATTGACTAAGTCTGTATTATATTGACCGATCAACGAAATATAGCTGGCAACCTGGCCCTGCTGCGTGGAGGAAGACTGAATTGGATAACCTGTTCCATTGGTGCTGGTTGCATAAATCGTGCGCTTGAGTGCCACACTGTTCGTGGCACCGGTGGCAAAAATCCCCCAGCTTACCGTATTGGCATAAGATGATCCAAACTCTGTGGTCAGATCGCTGGCTAGATTCAAATTGGTGAACGATCCGAGACTTGGAAATTGGCCAAGGTCGACCAGCAGATTCTTGGCGCCGCTGGCACTTGATAATTCAAATCCGAGCATCAGATCTCCCTGAATGGCTGTCCCCGGAGACGCGTGAGATGAGGCGCTCATCACGATGCCTACAGTGATCAGCAGGGTTCTCAGAAGGGTCGCCTTGCGTTGATTTTTTAGCTTCATGGTGTGGTTGGTTGTGTTTCTTCTATTCTATTCAGCTTCGGACTTGGTGACTGATGGTGATAAATTGGTTCATCATTCCGCCAAAGCAAATCATGATTCGTTCATGAATTGTTATGATGAAGCAGCAAATAATAGCACGACTATTTAAATCGTCAATTTCTCTTTTCTTAAAAGAAAATCGGGTCAGTGATCTATATCACCGACCCGATTCGATTATTTTCCTATGGAAGAACGCCGGAGTGATCCTAAGCCCTTTCCATGAATTGATTAGTGTGATGAAGTAATAACTCCAGCATCTGTGGTGCGACTTAAATTAGCATTAACATCAGAGAGCGATGCATTGCCATTTGCCGCACCATTGTTGAGTTGAGTCGTCGTCAGGCCCCTGATGTAGGTCACGAGTGAACTAAACACGGTGCTGGAATCGGAATTGGTGTAATACGGTGAGAGAACCACACGCTCGAAGGCCCAGAGTGGATAGGAACCATTGATAATGTTTGCCGATGTTGGGGCAACACCGTTATAGTTCAAAGCGACGGTTCCTGCGGTTGGGATCTTTGTAGCGGCTGCATAGCCGACCAGATAGTTACTTCCCGTGTAAGAGACTGCATAATCCCCGTTCACATCAAAGCTGCTTCCTGTTTGATAGGTTGCAGCCAGCACACCGAGCAATGATCCCGTTGATCCATAACCGCTCTGCCCTACATAGGTGTTTGTGTAACCATCAATAGCTTCAACCGGGTAGAGTTGTGCATCCACGGGACTGTCAGTGGTGATGATCTGGTATTGATAAGAGGTGCCAGTGAATCCAACACCGGATACGCCTTGTGTGACTACTCGCGTGCCCGAGTCGATATTACGACCGATGGCAAACACCGCATTATTGGAATCCGAAGGAGTCCCGGTAATCAGTGAAAGCGGAATGGCACCGGAGCTATAAAGGCTGCGAATATTCTCAGCGGAAATGTTCGTTGCTGGGAATCCCGTGCTCCCGAAATAGGCAAATCCTTGAACAGCCACATTCGACACGGCCGCTGCATTTCCATAATACCGACCGTCACCCGCCTTGTTGTGGTAAAAGAGGGATGAGCTCGGATCTGTGTCAGAGAACGCTATGGCCGTGCTGGCAGCAACTGTGGAATTGGATTGTGGGATGATGCCACCCGTTGCTACAGCATTCGTGGGAAAGAATGTCACCGTGACTGGATTGTTTGTCGGGGCGGTCGCAGACTGGTTGCCACCTTCTGAACCGGTCCAGTGAACAACCACGAAATTGGTTTGTCCCGTACCCCATTTGACCAAGAGATTGGTTTCCTTGCCAAAAGTTGCAAAGTCAGCCCCGACGATGGCTGCGTTTGGCAGATTGGTGATAGCCTTGTCAGCAATCGCCTCAAAGGCCGTGGATCCGCTGATATAGGTGACGTTGGCCGAGGCCGAGCCGAGTGATAGGGCGGCGAGAGCCGCCGCAGCTAGCATCTGAATTGTTTGTGTGTGTTTCATTGTACGTTATGGTTTGTGTTATTGGTTGGTTTGCTGTTGTGTATTTTATTAAATGTTAGGAATTAAGCTTGACGGCGACTTCTGTTGCGATAGGCCACTATGGTGACTAACGTACCGAGACCCAGAAGCGCATAGGTGGAGGGTTCTGGAACGGCTGTGATGGTGAGAAGGCCTGCGTTATTCACCTCAAAGGCAAGTCCCGAACTGACTCCCAGCAGATCTGACGTAGAGCTTGGGGTCTGCACAAAGAGGGTCTGAGTCTGATTTCCAATGGGAACTTCAAAGTTCAGATAGTCGTTATTCTCAAATCCGGTTGCCGCAAAGTAGCTCCAGCTATTTGGCTCGCTTGTGGCCTCCCAGACCCCGTGGGTCGTCACCTGTGGCACGGTCCGATCCACATTATACTGCTGTTGTAATGAGAGCACTAGGCCCGTTGTGGTTGCCTGCGTGCTGGAAGCCTGCACCGGATATCCCGTGCTGTTGGTACTCGTCGCATAGATTGTGCGCTTGAGGGTTACATTATTGGTGGCTCCAGTTCCAAAAACTCCCCAGCTTGTTGTGCTGGCGTAGCTGGAACCAAAGACATTGGTATCGGAAAGGTCGCTCGAAAGGTTGATGGTTTCTGGCACCAAGCTCGAATACTGCCCCAAGTCGATGAGCAGATTCTTGCTGCCGCCCGCGGTCGTTTCAAATCCCAAAATAAGATCCCCCTGCACAGCCGCAGGGAGAACGGCTCGGGATGTCGGGATCAAGGCAATCCCGCTAAGCAGGATGGCAAGGTTACGAAGTGTGTTTTTCATAGATTTGGTTTGTTTGGTTGTTTCGATTGATTGGTTTTACGGTTGTTTGCTTATTGCTTTCGGTTTTTGGTTTGCTTTTCGCTGTCAGATTTTTTGGCTTTTGGTTCGGACATCCACAAAACGCTCTGGAAGCTTATGAAATCAGGGTTTGCGGGTGATTGTTGTTGTTGTGTTCTTGTCGAACACGGGTGACAATGCCCAATCCCAAGCTATCCGTCATGACCTTTAATGTTACAATTTCGCCACATTCAAAACCCCCTGTTGGACTCGAGATTTTCTGACCCAGAGGGGCGATTCTCATAACCTCTGCGCTCTTCTTAAGGATTGCACCTTGCAGCGATCCCCTTAAATTCCGTAATCGTCATGACCACCGCTCTGTCGATGATTTCACTCCGCCGGGTGCTATTCCGATCTTTCCCCCTGCTGGCGGCACTGTTGCTCCCAGGCTGCGCGCTTTTTGAATCCGGGGCGAATCTCTCGAATTTCCGCACGGTGGTGATCGATCCGGGTCATGGCGGCTTTGACCATGGAGCCCATGCCATCAGCGGACTGGATGAGAAATACCTGACGCTGGATGTCGCCAAGCGGCTCCGGCCGCTCCTGAAGGAACGGGGCTATCGTGTCGTGATGACGCGCACGACCGACATTTTCATCCCTCTTGGCGTGCGTACCGCGATCTCCAACGCCCACCCGGATGCCGCCTTTGTCAGCATTCACTGCAACTGGGCGGGAAACCGCTCCGCCTATGGCGTGGAATCCTACTACTACAATCCGCGCTCGGCCCCTTTTGCGAGAAACATCCTCCGGGAAATTGCCTATTGCTACGGCTCGCACAGCCGGGGAGTTAAATCATGCCACTATTATGTGCTCCGGCACAATCAGCGCCCGGCGACGCTGCTGGAGCTGGGCTTCATTTCCAATCGAAGCGAAAATGCCCAGCTGCAAAATCCCGCGATCCGGCAACTGCTGGCGGAACGCATTGCCGCCGGCATCTCGAAGGCTCATGGAGGTCATGCCCCCGCTTCACAGTGAGGTCAATACGGGTGTAGAGGCTATCCCCTCGAATCCCGGACAACGCACCTGATCAGTCCGTAAAGAGGCTTTTGAGTCTCTCGGTGAAGCTTCGATGGATGGGCGTGTTTTCATCTCCGCAGAGTTCGGCAAAGTTCTCAAGGGCCTCGCGCTGCCCGGCATTGAGCCGCGTCGGCACCTCCACCTCGAGTTTGACATGGAGATCACCCTTGGCATGGCTTTGGAGCCGGGGCATCCCGTGCCCCTTCACGCGAAAATCACTCCCCCCCTGTGTCCCGGCCGGAACCTTCATCTTGACCGGGCCGGAGAGGGTCGGCACTTCGACCTCGCCCCCGAGGGCCGCCGTCACAAAGGGGATCGGTATTTTGCAATGCAGGTCAGTGCCATCACGGCTGAAGATCGCATGCTCGCGAAGATGAATGACAACATAGAGATCTCCGGAACCGCTGCCGCGCGTCCCCGCTTCGCCCCCCCCGCTGGAACGAAGTCGTGATCCCTCATCGATCCCTGCGGGGATATTGAGTTTGATCCGTGAGGTTTTCTCAGCCCTTCCCTGGCCCCCGCAACTGCGGCACGGCTTGTCAATGGTCTGGCCAGCCCCATGGCACTGGGGACACGGCTGGGCCACCTGAAAAAACCCGCGAGACGCCACGACCTGGCCCCGTCCACGGCAGAGGGAGCAGGTGGATACCTTGGCCCCTTTCGCCCCGCCGGAGCCGTCGCAGGCCGCACAGGTGTCGAGTTTGCGCAGTTCAATCTCCTTTTCACACCCGGTGAAGGCCTCTTCGAGGGTGATCTGCAGATCGTAGCGGAGATCCGACCCGCGCCCATCCTGGGCGGCTCCCCCTCCTCCGAAGAAATGATCGAAAATCCCTCCCCCGCCTCCGGAAGCCCCGAACATCTCCCGGAAGAGATCAAAGGGATCGTGCATCCCCCCCCCTCCGCCCATGCCCCCCTGGAAGGCAGCATGGCCGTAGCGGTCATAGGCAGCGCGTTTTTCCGGATCACTGAGCACATCATACGCCTCGGCAATTTCCCGGAATCGCGCCTCTGCCCCCGGATCGCCCGGATTCTTGTCAGGATGATGCTTGACGGCCAGCTTGCGGTAGGAGCGTTTGATCTCCTCAAACTCCACCGTGCGGGTGACTTCCAAAATTTCGTAATAATCCCGTTTTGCCATGGTTGATTGTCGTCTTCAGAAAGGCTCAGGCTTCCGTGCCAGCGGGTATCTTGTTCACGATGACACTGGAGGGACGCACCAAACGGTCGGCCAGACGATAGCCGCGACGGAGTTGGCGCAGCACGACTCCATCGGGTTGACCCGCATCGGTCTCATGTCCGAGAGCCTCATGAAGCTTCGGATCGAAAGGCGTCCCCACGGCATCGATGGGCTGAAGCCCGCTGGACTGAAGAAGGTCTCCAAGCTGGCGGTGAATCATGGAAAACCCATTCACGATTCCTTTGGCGCCCTCATCGCTGCGGGCCGCCTCAAGACCCAGCTCGAAGTTGTCGAGAATGGGAAGGAGCTTTTCCAGAAGGCCTGCGTTGGCAAAGCGGATCGCCTCCTCTTTTTCACGAATCATCCTCTTGCGGAAATTCTCCAGATCGGCGGCGGCGCGCAGCGCCTGATCCCGGTAACGATCCACCTCGGCCTGAAGGTCGGGAATCGGGGCGGACTCCCCTTCGCCTGATTGCTCCGGGGCCCGGGGCTCGGCGGCAGGAGGGGAGTTTTTTTCGGGAGGATGTCCCTGGGGATCTTTGGCGTGCGGATTTTTCATGATGGGAAAGGAGGTGATAAAATTGTTGTTAAAGTTTCTGGATCCCTATGAGGGTGATGTCGTCATGCTGGGGCTGCCCGCTGGAGAAAGCCTGCACGGAGCGGGCCAGGCGATGCAGGGTTTCCACAGCACCGTCCCGCGCACTTTCGAGCAGCTCGACGGTCAGTCGTTCCCCCCCGAATTCATCACCTCCGGCGTCGAGTGCCTCGGTCAGTCCATCGGTGTAGAGCAGAAGGAGATCCCCCTGTTCCAATCGGAATGGAAAGTCGGTGCAAAACCTATCGAAGACACCGCCGCTGTCAACCCCCACCGCCATCCCTTTGGGATTGAGCCGTTCGATCAGATGCGTCGCGGCACGGTACAGGAGCGGCGCATCATGCCCGGCGCGTGCAAGCAATGCCTCCCCGGTGTGCCGGTTGAGGATGGTGTAGGCCATGCTGATGAACATGTCCTCCTTCATGTCGGGATAGAGCTGACGGTTGACGGCTTTCAGGACTGCGGAAGGGGAGAGACGGCCATGGGACTGGCTTCGCACGGCACTGCGGCACATCGCCATGATGAGGGAGGCAGGCACGCCTTTACCGGAAACATCAGCTATCACAATCCCGAGGTGGTCGTTGTCAATGGGCAGATAGTCGAAATAATCACCGCTCAGCGTGCGTGCGGGAAGATTCAATCCCCCGATTTCAAAACCCGGCACATTCGGGGAGATCGAAGGAAGCAGAATTTTCTGGATCTCCCGGGCAATCAGAAGATCGTGATCCATGGCATGTTTCTCCCCTGCTTGAAGGTGGATTGCCTGGTTAAAGAGCGCGAAGGCCGACTGTTCCAGAATTGCCTGAAAAAGCTCCATCTTCCCCGTGCTGAAGGGCTGACTCTGAGCCCCACGCGCCATCACCAGGACACCCAGAATTTTTTGCCGGTAGTGGAGCGGCCCGAGCATGACGCTTTTGAGCCCCTGCTGGGCAAGTTCCGAGGGAAGGTTGCCAGCGCCCCCATCGTAATCGAGAATCCGCGATTCTTTCCAATCCCATGCCTCACCCAGGATTCCAACTCCCCGGGGCACGGCCTGCAAACGGAGATAGCTTTCCACAGAGGCAAGATTTCCCCCCTCAAGCTGCCCTGCAAACCCGGGAGGCAGCACCAGCAGCGGCGGACAGCCCTTTGAAAGAAATGCAGGCAGCAGATGATCTCCCTGGCGATCGACAAGATAGAGGGCAGCCCCGTCGGCGCGAAGAATATGAATGGCTCCCTCCACGATCAGCCGATGGAGTTCTCCTGATGGGACGCCCTCCGCGAAAGCCGCTCCGAGGCCGTGGAGGAAGTCGAACACACGCTTTTCTTCCTGATGAATTTCGGCCCGACTTCTCTTGAGCTGCCCAACCCGGTTGCGGGAGACAAAGATGATGACCGCCAGCACTCCCATCGCCACCCCCATCAGGAGAATGATATCCGGCTCGATGTTCTGAAGACTCATGAAAGAAAACCAGATTGCATGGATTCCCGGCGAAAGGCCAGCGTGAGAGACGGAAACCAAAAATCGGAGGTCAGAAAATTTGAGACCGTCTCACAAATCTCATCTTTCTAATTTCCTCCCCACATTCTGACTCAGCCTTCAGGTTTCGAGTCTCATCCCTCTTCCTTCTCATTTCCCCCTTCATCCTGCTTCAGGTATTCCAGCACATCCCTGAAGCGGTCGGTATTCACGGGACTCACCGCGGCAAGCGCCTCATGGGCCGCCAGGAGAACCTCTTTTTCAGGATTTTTTGACAGCGGAAGATCGATGAGTTGCGACTCCGAAGCGGAGGGGGATTTCAAGACCTCCCCGAGAGGCTCGACGGAGAAAAGAAAATTGAGCCCGAGGTTTTCCAGCAGATCGACATTCCTGGGGCTGACATTGATCGTGCGGAGGGAACCCTGGCCCAGCTCCCGGAGATTCTGGGAAATGCCGGTCAGCGTGCCCATGAAGGTCGAGTCCATGTGATCGCAGGCGGAAAGATCAACCAGGAATTTCCTGTATCCGCGCTGGATCATGGAATGGGCGAATTTTTTCAAAGACCCGCTCCCCTGAAAATTTCCCCGCCCGACAATACGGATCCAGACTTCCTCGCCGAAACAGGCAACGCGTACCGTGACTGGGGATGTGACCATGCTGGAATCGGTGGAATGAGAATCCCCGCGGTTAACGGAATCGGGGATAGCTTCCGCAAACGATGGGATTCATCCCGGAGGATTTCAAGACTTCAATTGCCCCCTGCAGTGACGGATCGTTGGAATGACCCTCCACGTCCAACAAAAGATGAAGTCCCCCGCCAAGGGAACGGCGGCTGTGAATCGAGAGGACATTCACCCCGGAAATTCTGAAGGGATCAAGCGCCGCAGCCAGGGTGCCGGGTTGATCGTTCAGATGGATGAGCAGGGCGGTCTGATCATCGCCCGAGGGAGTATTGGGCTCTCTCCCCAGCACAAGATAACGGGAGAGACCAGCCCCGCTTTTGGCACCGAGCACGATCTGCGAGCAGAGAAAGACCTTCCCTTCGGAAAGCAGTTCGAGGATCGCGGCGCCGGGCCCCTCCTCCTCAAACGGAATGACACCGCAATCAGCGGCTCCCGAGCCCACCGCCTCGAAGAGATCGGAAGGCTCGTTGTGAAAGGTGTAGCGCACACTGGAGCCGAATTGCTGGATGGCCGCCAGATGAGTCAGCCCGGCCACCGTTCCCTCCGTGGCAATGACAGTATCCTTCTCCAGAGCCAGCGAGGCCGACATGATCTCCCGATAGATCGCGCGGATCGCCTGCTCATCGAGCGGTCCGCGACTCTGCGCCGCAAGACGGCGCATGAGCTGCTCGGCCCGTTCCGGTGCATAAACAGGCCGTCCGGAGCGTTTCTTGATCAGGCCGATCTGCTGCGCCAGCCGGGCCCTTTCATTGAGAAGAACCAGCATCTGTCCGTCGATCAGATCAATGGATTCCCTCAGCTCTTTGATTTCGTCCATGGGATTATTCGGGGAGAACGGGGGAGTCTTCACCAGACCCGGAAGGTGTTCTTTCCACGCCCGGAAGTTCCGGGGTCACCTCATTGTCGGTCAAACGCTTGGTCTCCGGCCCGGGAGCTGAGGGCGTTGCTTTCGGCAGGGGAATATGGCGCAGTTCCGCGGCATTGGGGAGTTCATCGAGATGACGCAGTCCGAAATGATCCAGAAAATACTGGGTCGTCGCGTAGAGAAGCGGTCGGCCGGGGACTTCGGCTCGCCCGGCGATTTTCACGAGTCCCCGGTCCAGGAGCGTCTGCATGACTCCATCCACGGCAACACCGCGGACAGCCTCCATGTCGGCGCGGGCAATAGGCTGCCGGTAGGCGATGATCGCCAGGGTCTCCAGTGCCGGAGCGCTGAGCCGGGTCGGCTTGGCCTCGGGGTAGAGGACTCGCAGCCAGGGGGCGAATCCCGGGGCGCTGGAGAGAAGCCAGCCCGTGGCGGTCTCCCTGAGCTGATAAGCCCGGCCGGAGGCGGACACCTCGGACTGTAGTTCCTCGAGGGCCTCCCGGACATCCCCCTCCTTGATCCGGCCAAAGGCGGCAGCCACGGAATTTGGTTCCGCAGCAGCGGCACTCTTCAGACAGGCAAGCAGTTCCTTGGGCGAAACCGCCTTCTGCGAGGCAAAGAGTATCGCCTCGATCACTAGGGCCAGACGGGGAGTTTCTCCCTGAGGCACATCACCGCTGAGCACACCCTCCGGAACGGAAGCAGGGAGAAGAGCGGTTTCACCCTCTGGTTTGGTGGTCTCCGGGGCGGCATCAAATTCGGTCGGATCGGATGAAACGGAGTTACTCATGAATGGCTTCTGTAAGGGTCTGTTCTTGTTCTTCTTCGCCCGGCAGGGTGCGTTCCAGCCAGATTTCAGCGAATTGCTCCTCCTGACGCACGCGGAATTGTTTCATTCTGATGAGTTCAAGCAGGGCAAGAAAGGTGACGACTAGCTCGGAACGGGTGGAGGCATCGCCGAAAAGTTCTTCAAACCGCATCGAGACTCCGCGATCCACCATCCCCAGGAGGTGATTGATCCGGTCGGCAACGGTATAAATTTCTTCATGGATCTCACCCTGCTTTTCCTCGGCAGGAAGCCGCCGGAGAGCGCGTTGAAAGGCATTGATGAGATCCAGCACCCCGACATCCCCCAGCAGCATATTTTCATCAAGGAGCGGGGCGTGGGACGGATCGAGGGAGACGGCGCGGGGGAAAAGCGCGCCCTGAAGTTCTTCCTGAGTACGAAGATGGGCGGCAGCCTCCTTGAACTTGCGGTATTCGATCAACTGGCGGATAAGCTCCCATCGGGGATCATCCTCCTCGACCTCCTCCTCGGGCATCTGCTGATCCCTTGGCAAGAGGGTGCGGCTCTTGATGTAGAGCAGGTTTGCCGCCATGACGAGAAACTCCCCCGCCACTTCGATCTGGAGCACATCGAAGGACTCCAGAAAGGCAAGGTATTGGGTCGTGATCCTCTCGATGGAAATGTCATAGATATCCACCTCGTCCTTCTTGACAAGATAGAGGAGCAAATCGAGAGGCCCCTCAAAGGCCTCAAGCCGCACTTTGTATTCCGACTCCATCACCGGCCGGGGCAGGCCTCAAGGAAACGGCATTTTAGGAAACTGCGTTTAGGGAAACGCTGATTGAATCTCATGGAGACTGTTGAGGAGCCTAACGGCGGTAGCCGTGTTTTTCAATCTCCCGGGCAACCTGAACCTTGTGCTTCGCCTTTTCCTTGCCCTTGGTCTTGCGCTTGCGAAGCTGCTGCTCCAGCTTGTGAACGGTCAGGTCGATGGCGGCGTAGAGATCATCCTCGGCATCCTCGGCATGAAGATCGGGCCCCGGAACAGCCAGGTGAATCTTGACCTGGTAATCTTTTTTCTTCGAGCGGTGCTCGTCGTAGAGAAGAACGATGTGCGCGGCCAGGATTTCCCCGCAGATTTCCTCAAGGTGGGCAACCTTGGCGGCTACATGGGCATGGATGGCGGCTGTGAGTTGAAGATGACGGGGGCTGAGATGGATTTGCATAGATTTCTGGATACTTTCTAAGCCTCAAACGGGCTTGGCGCCACCAAAATGAGGGTTAAAATTTAAGGAGTCCATGATTAGTTGAAGGAGAACAGACTCCCGCAGAGACGCCGGGGAGCAGAGAAGTGAAACGGATTGAAGAAATTTTAACCGGTTTTATTTGTGCATTCTGCGTCTCTGCGGGAAATTCAAAGCAAAAAATTATTTTAAGAATTATAAAACGATCGGATCGCCTCAATCAGTCCCGGAATATCGTGCTGCGGTGACTCCAGATCGACGGGCATTCCAAGCCGGCGCATTTCCGTCGAAGTAACGGGGCCGATACTGGCTGTTTTCAACCCCTCCGGGAGTGGCAACCCCAAGGCATTGAAATGAGCCGCCGTGGAGGCGCTGGTGAAAGTGATCATGTCGGCACCTTCCGCCCGGAATCGACGGATGCCCCCGGCGACATCCTCCGTTTCGGGGAGCGTCTCATAAACCGGGATATCATCCACGATGGCGCCGAGATTTTCCAGTTCGAGAGCCAGCAACTCCCGCGCCCCCGCCGCACGGGGCAGGAGGACGCGAAGATTCTCGACCCCGAGATTCTTGAACTCCTTGAGCAGGGACTCCGCGACAAACTCCTTCGGGATCAGATCGACTGCAAAATGATACTCGCGAACTTTTTTTGCCGTCCCGTTTCCAATCACGGCAAGGCGGGCTCCGCCGAGATCACGTGCATCCTCGTAAGCGGCAAAGAAGGCCTTGAAGAAAGCATCTACCCCGTTGGGACTGGTGAAGACAATCCAGTCGTAGCTGCGGACATCCACGAGAGCCTCGGCCAGGGCGACCTTTTCACTTTTCCCATGGGGTGGCTCGATCCTGATCGTCGGCAGCTCAAAGGCATCGGCACCCAGTTCCCTCAGTGCCGCCAGCAGCCCCCCCGCCTGATGGCGTGTCCGGGTGACAGCAATCCGGCGACCAAAGAGGGGGCGTGTTTCAAACCAGTTCAGACTCTCGCGGAGATTCACAACATCCCCGAAGACCGCGACGGCAGGTGCCTTGAACGCGGCCTGCTCCGCAAGGGAAGCAATGGTCTCCAGAGTTCCCGTCAGCGTTTGATGTCGGCCTGTCGTGGCCCAACGCACCAGGGCTACAGGCGTCGTTCCAGCCATCCCGGCCCCGGCGAGTGAAGCCGTGATGGCGGGTAATCGCTCCACCCCCATCAGCATCACTTTGGTTCCCGGTGCCGAGGCAATCGCCTTGTAATCGATCCCGGAAATCAGATTTCCCGATTCCTTCCCAGGTTCTTCATGTCCGGTAAAAATCGTCAGCACAGCATTGCTCGCACGATGGGTGACGGGGATGCCGGCATAGGCAAGTCCCCCGATGGCCGAGGTGACACCGGGAATGATCTCGAAGCGCAACCCTGCGGCGGCAAGTTCTCCCGCCTCTTCCCCACCCCGGCCGAAGAGAAAGGGATCGCCTCCCTTGAGCCGGACGACGATCTTTCCCTCGCGCGTATGGGTAACCAGCAGGGCATTGATCTCCTCCTGCTTAAGCGCATGGCTGCCCGCCGATTTCCCGGCATAAATTTTCTCGGCTGTTGCCGGGGCAAAGCCCAGCAGCTCCGGGTTGCTCAGATAGTCGTAAATGACAACCTCTGCCCGTTCGAGGCACTCACGCCCGCGCAGTGTCAGCAGACCGGGGTCACCGGGTCCCGCGCCGACGAGATAGCATCTTCCTTGTTGAGAGTCGGAGGTCTTTTTCATGAAGTGAGAAAGGCCGTCACAAGACGGGCTACTTCGGAATCCGTCGGTGCCGTGGCCTCACCGTAACGGGGCGCACTCTGTTCATCCGGGAAAAAGACCGCACTTAGGGAGATCTGCGATGCGCTTTCAACCGCCAGGGTACCAAGGGCAAGGTGACATCCCCCGCCAAGATATCTGAGCACCAGTCGCTCAGCCCGGACGCAACGGGCGGTGGCATCGTGATGGAGAGGAGCAAGCAGGCCCACCAGAGGATCATCAATTCTCGTCTCCACGGCAATGGCTCCCTGTCCCGGGGCAGGGAGCATCCAGTCGAGCGACTCGAGAAAGAGTTTTTCGCCATCAACCCGCAGGAACCCCGCAGAGGCATCATGCCCCAGACGCCCGAGACCGGCGGAGGCAAGGATGGTCGCATCATACCTTGTTTCCTGAGAACTTCCGGCAATTTTCGCAAGCCGTGTCGGCACATTTCCACGAATCGGAACGATCGTCAAATCGGGTCTTTTTGCCTTGATGAGCAGTGCACGGCGGGGACTGCTCGTGCCGATAGTGGCACCGACAGGCAGTCCCGCCACTCCTCCCTCATATCTCGAAATCAGAAGGTCCTGAACAGGCGCACGGGGCAGAATGGCTGCCAGGACAAGACCCTCGGGCACCTCGACGGGCAAATCTTTCAGACTGTGTACGGCGAGATCAATCGCTCCGGAGAGCAAAGCCTCTTCAAGTTGTCTCGTAAAAAGCCCCGCCCCCTCGGCTGCCGGTTCGTGAAGTGACATGCCTGTGCGGGCATCGCCCGTGGTAGTG
>Ga0302274_10003672_pt1 | contig 13554 bp, 9 predicted proteins | sample III_Bog_N2_1_FD_198755 | JGI IMG/M metagenome (GOLD analysis project Ga0302274, IMG submission 198755) | Peat permafrost microbial communities from Stordalen Mire near Abisko, Sweden - III_Bog_N2_1 | ecosystem: Environmental > Terrestrial > Soil > Wetlands > Peat | place: Sweden: Abisko...
ACGAACTACCTGTTCAACACGAACTACCTGTTCAGCACGAACTACCTGTTCAGCACGAACTACCTGTTCAACACGAACTACCTGTTCAACACGAACTACCTGTTCAACACGAACTACCTGTTCAACACGAACTACCTGTTCAACACGAACTACCTGTTCAACACGAACTACCTGTTCAACACGAACTACCTGTTCAGCACGAACTACCTGTTCAGCACGAACTACCTGTTCAGCACGAACTACCTGTTCAACACGAACTACCTGTTCAGCACGAACTACCTGTTCAGCACGAACTACCTGTACAGCACGAATACTGCGGCCAGCACGAACGCTCCGGTTAACACCAATGCTGTGGCCAGCACGAATGCTCCGGTCAACTCCAATGTTGTGGCCAGCACGAATGCTCCGGTCAACTCCAATGTTGTGGCCAGCACGAATGCTCCGGTCAACTCCAATGTTGTGGCCAGCACGAACGCTGCGGTCAACACCAATGCTGCTATTGTCGCCCCAATCACTGTTGGCCCCAATACTCCAGAAGTGACGGCATCAGAGAATTTCAGACTTGGCAATTTAGCCGCCGTCTTCATTCTCTTCTTAACCTTCCTGGCTCTAAAGCGTAAATAACCTTGCACACATGACCAGAGAATTGAAAAGCAGGGTTTTCAGCGGAATTGTTTCACCTAAAACAATTTTTGCGCAGACATGAACCGGCTGCAGTGGACGTAGATTTTGAAACGGTAATCCGCATCACAGGACCAGTTCAATCCATCTTATAATTCCGCAATCAAAATTCCGCATTCCGCATTTGAAATGAAACTCCTCACGTCGTCTCCTGCGATTGGGAGGGCGTCCGGCCCGGGCGCAGCCGACGTTCATAGGTATTCCCTTCAAAATCCAACCGTTTTATGCCGGCTGCAAGCGTCTCGAAGTGACGGAAAAAGAACGTTTGCGAGGCGGCTAATAACTGATACATTTGACAAGTTTCCATGCAAAGAAAATGATCAGAAAATATCTGATATTGACTGTCTTTTTGGGCGGCATCGTGTCGCTTTATGCGCAGGTGCAGGTCGGTGGCCGGGTGGTGACCAATTTCAACCAGTCATGGAAATTCCAGTTGGGCGATTACATTGGCGCGCAGTTGAACAGCTACAACGACACGCTTTGGAATTCGGTCGGTTTGCCCCATTCTTTCGACGCCCCCTATTTTGGCTGGAATCAGTTTTATACCGGTTACGGCTGGTATCGAAAACATTTGACCGTCCCGGCGGGATGGGCGGGCAAGCGCGTGTTTCTGGAGTTCGAGGCGGCGTTTGATGACGCGCAGGTTTTTGTCAATGGCCAGTTGGTCGGGGAGCATCTGGGCGGTTACACTGGATTTTCTTATGATGTCAGCACCAACCTTGTTGTTGGTGACAACGTCGTGGCGGTGCGGCTGAACAATAACTGGAATCCACAGGTTCCACCGCGCACTGGCGACCACACGTTTATCGGCGGCATCTACCGCAACGTCTGGCTCGTGGCGACCGATCCACTGCACGTCACCTGGTTTGGAACCTGGGTGACGACGCCAACGCTGGCCGCAAATTCAGGTGCATCGAGCACCGTGAACATCCAGACGGAAATCCTCAACAACTACAGCACGAATGTTTCCTGCACGGTGCAGACGGACATTCTGGATGCAAACAGCAACGTCGTCGCGACCGTCTCCACGACCAACACCATTTCGGCGGGAACGACCAATGTTTTCAACCAGACCACCCCGGCGGTTTCCAATCCAAACCTGTGGAGTCCGGCCACGCCGTATCTTTATCGCGCGCTGACGACGGTGTTCAACGGGACGAATGTGGTGGACAGTTACAGCACGAGTTTTGGTTTTCGCTGGATTCAGTGGACGGCGGCGAACGGATTTTTTCTCAACGGCGCGCATTTGTATTTTCACGGCGCGGATGTGCATCAAGACCACGCCGGCTGGTCGGATGGGATCGCGGACACCGGCGCGGCGCGGGACGTGGGGCTGATCAAGCAGGCGGGCTTGAACTTTATCCGTGGCTCGCATTATCCACACTCGGTGGCGTTCGCGAATGCCTGCGATACGAATGGCATCTGCCTGTGGTCGGAATTTCCATTTTGGGGAAATGGCGGCGGCTCCGGCGAAGTCGGCTGGAGCGCTTCCAGTGCCTATCCGACCGTTTCAACGGATCAGGCACCGTTCGAGGCGAACGTGCATCAGGGGTTGACGGAGGAAATTCGCGTCCTGCGCAATCATCCGTCCATCGTGGCTTGGAGCATGTGCAATGAGCCGTTTGATTCAGACTCGTCGGTGCTGAACCTGATGTCGAACCTGCTGGCGGAGGAGGTTTTCTGGACGCATCAATTGGACCCGAATCGTCCGGCGGCCCTGGGCGGTTGCCAGCGGCCCGACACCTCCAGCACGCGCATTGACAAAATCGGCGACGTGGCCGGTTACAACGGTGACGGCGCAACGATCGGGCTGTTTCAAAATCCGGGCGTGGCCAGCATGGTCACGGAATATGGCGTGGTCAAAGGAGTTCGTCCCGGTGCCACAAGTCCGGGCTGGGGCAACTTGGCTTCGCAGCTTAACACCGGTGTCACGCCCAACGTGCCCATCGAATATGCGTGGCGCAGCGGTCAGGCAGTGTGGTGTGGTTTTGATTATGGCACCCAGAACCCCGGTGGCACGCTGCCCAACGGTGCCGGAACAAAAGGACTCCTTGATTATTTCCGGTTGCCCAAGGCGATATGGTATTGGTATCGCAACGAATACGCGGGGGTGCCGCCACCCGCGTCGCCGGGCAACGGCACGCCGGCCCGGATCCAACTCACAACGGACGCGACCAATTTTACGGCAGTAGACGGCACGCAGGACGCGCAGTTGATCGTGACACTGCTCGATTCGTCCGGCAATCCCACCAGCAACAATGTGCCGGTGACACTGACGGTAATTTCCGGGCCGGGCCAGTTTCCGACAGGAACGAACATCACGTTCACGCCGTCCGGCAGCGGCCAGGCGTCGGACATCGTCATGCTGGCTGGCATGGCGGCGATTGAATTTCGCACTTACTACTCTGGCACATCAGTGATTCAGGCGACGTCGCCGGGATTGACCAGCGCCAGCGTCACCATTACTTCACAAGGCAGTCCGGCGTGGGTTCCCGGCGTCACGCCGTCCGCGCAATCCATGCCTTACTCGCGCTTTACTGGAACGGTCACACAACCGCCGGTTCACTCTTATCAACTGGCTCTGAACCAACCAACAAGTGCCAGCACCGCCGCCGGTTCTTCGTCGAGCGCAAATGACGGCGACACGAACACTCTCTGGCAAGCCGCAAGCACAGATACCAACGCTTGGTGGCTGGTCAACTTTCAACTTACTTTCCAAGTGGACAGCGTGCAGTTGATTTTTCCGACGACGGGAAATTATCATTATCAAATCCAGTTTTCCGCCGACAACGTCAATTGGACGACCGCGGTGGATCAAAGCCAGAACAACAGTTTCGAGCAGAGCCGCACCGCCGTCGGCAACTTTGGCGGCGGCATACAATACTTGCGCGTGCAGTTCACCAATATGCCCGCCGGCCTGACGCCCGCCTTGGCGGAAGTCGTCGTGGGCGGCGGCAGCGGGCTGACCTATCCCGCCGGACAATTGAGCGGAACCATCATCGGCACCGACGGTTCTTCCAACAACATCGCGGCCAACGTGAAGGAAGCCGCGATGGACTGGAACACGAATACTTTCTTCGACGCGCCGTCCGCCAACGGCGACTGGGTGGGTCTGGATCTCGGCAGCAATGTGAAGACGAACATTGTGCAGGTCGGTTATTGTCCGCGCGTTGACAGCGGCGGCTCAAGTTATTCGAGCCGGATGGTGGGCGGAATTTTTCAGGGCGCGAACCAGCCTGATTTTAGCGACGCGACAAACCTGTTCACGATCAGCAGCGCGCCGGCGCAAGGCGTGGTGATGTTGCAAAGCGTCACCAACACCACGGCCTTCCGCTATGTGCGTTATGTGTCCCCCGCCGGCGGATTTTGCAATGTCTCCGAGCTGGAATTTTTTCCTGGGGCGGCGGTGGTGACGAGCGCGACCAACACAATCTGGTCTGGGTCGGTGAACGGCACATGGGACACCACGACGGCGAATTGGGTGACGAACGGCGTGGCGACAACGTATCATGACGGGGTGACAGTTCAGTTTGACGATTCAGCTTCGGGCAATATAACGGTGAGCGCCTCCGCGACGAGAACGCCCGGGGCGATGGTGGTGAGCAACACGTTGAACAATTACAGCATTGGCGGCAGCGCCATCGCCGGGACGGGTGGCCTGACGAAATCCGGCACGGGCACGCTGACATTGACGGCGGCAAATACTTTCACCGGCAATATTGTGGTCAATAATGGAACTTTGGCGGATAGCTATGGGCTTTCCAGTCCGAATATCACCGCCAGCGGTTTGGGCAATCCCCAAACTGCCGGACGGACGGTTACGATTAATAACGGCGGCACGCTTGCCTTCAATGCCAATTCGGTGAGTGGAAATTTCCTTGGCAATTCAGTCAGCACCACGATTGCGATTGGATTCATCATCAATCAGGGTGGCACGCTGCAATTGAACTACGGCAATACACCCGTTGGCGCGATCACGCTCAACGGCGGCACGATGTCGGCGACCGCATCCTCCGGCGGCTCGCATATCTATTACGGAACCTATTACTTGAACGGAGATGTGACGGTCGGCGGCAGCAGCCATTCGACCATCATTTCGACCAGCACCAGCGCGACCGGCAACAACATCAACCTGACCATCAATGCCGTCGGCACCAGAACCTTCACCGTTGCGCAAACCGGTGATTCACCGGATTTGATCGTCTCGTCACCTTTGGGCGACGCGGCCAACTTGACCAGCGGCGGTTCGGATAATTTGCTCAAGGCCGGCGCTGGCACGATGCGGTTGAATTCTGTCAATCTCTACTCCGGCACCACGACGGTCAGCGCGGGAACCTTGGTGGCGGGCGCGGATGCCCCGAACAATGCGAACGGTGCTTTTGGCAAATCCACCACGGCCATCACGCTGGGCAATACCGCCACAACCTCCGGCAATGCCAGTCCGTCGCTGATGATTGGCGGCGCGTTCACCGTGAGTCGCCCGGTTACGGTTGCCGCCCAGGCGACTTCCGGCACTTACACGATTGGCGGCAGCACGGACAACAACGCAACGTTCGCCGGTGCCATAACGCTCAACGAACCCTTGACGGTTTCGCAGACGGCCAACACCGGTGGCAATGCGTTGACGATCAGCGGCGGCATCAATTCCGGCGGCGGCCCGCAAACGCTCACGTTTTCCGGTCCGGGAAATATGCAAGTGACCACCACGGCGCTCAGCGACGGCAGCGGCCAGTTGTCAGTCAACCTGACCGGCGGCATGCTCACTTTGAACACAGCGAATACCTACACCGGCGCGACCACCGTGACCAATGGATTTTTGCAGGTCAACGGTTCGTTGGCGGCGGGCAGCACAGTGTCCGTCGGTGCGGGCGGCCAACTTGGCGGCACCGGCGTGATCAACGGTGCGGCGACAATTCAGGCGGGCGGCACGCTGTCACCCGGCGGTTCGTTGAGCACGCTGACGTTTGGGGGTTCGCTCACGCTCGCGGCGGGCAGCACAAGTTTTTTTGAAATCAGCAAATCACCGACGACGAACGACGTGGCAAAAATTTTCGGCGCGCTAACCAATGGTGGAACCTTGGTCGTGACGAACATCAGCGCCTCGGCACCGGCGTTCGGCGACAGATTTAAGCTGTTCAATGCTGGTAGCTATAGCGGCGCATTTTCAAGTGTGCAATTACCGCCATTGTCTGCGGGTCTGGCCTGGAACACGAGCGCGCTGAATACCAATGGCACCCTGTCCGTTGTGGTCACGCCGCATCCGGTGTTCGGATCGCCAATAATTTTCAACGGCGGCCTGATTTTCAACGGCAATTCCGGCGTGGGCTATGCCAACTATTATCTGCTGGGTTCAACCAACCTAGCCATCCCGATTTCCAACTGGACGCGGTTGCTGACCAATCAATTTGATGCGGGCGGTAATTTTAATTTCACCAATCCGATAAACCCAAGCTGGCCGCAGGGATTTTACCTGCTGCAAATTCCATGAAATATATAAACGGCTGATTTTACCTGTTTCTCAGGTTGTTTTCGTCCAAATTTGCCACTTTTTCCGAATTAGGCCGGTTCAATGTGTCATTGAAGCGATCGCAAGACAATCCGGTTTGTCCGCATCCCCAGCTTCTTGCGGCATGCCAGTCTTTGTCGTCGGCCACCGGTTCATCCTTCGTCCCGTCGCGTTGCGACGGCCAAATGGTCTTGTAGGAAACAAATTGACGAGTCTCATTCTTTTAATTCCGCAATTAAAATTCCGCATTCCGCATTTGAAATGAAACGCCTCAAGTCGTTTCCTGCGATTCGTTGACACAGATCATCGGCGGCATCTGCGGATAAAGCAAAGACCAGGCTTGTGAGGTGCATGATTCCGGTTGAATCGCTTCCGATATGCGCTTAAAGTTCACTAATGACCCGGAACATTTATCGGCGCGTTCCCGCCCTGTATCGAATTTTTGCCGTTTGGCGGTCAAGTTTTGCCATGAAGATGAAAGCACAAAACTTGGTTGCGGCGGCGTTATTGTGGGCGTCGGCGGTTTTAGCCGCACCGGTCTCCGGGGCCGTGGCAACGCAGGTTCTCAGCGGCCATGTGCCCAAGATCACCAGGCAACTTACCGCGCTGGGCCGGCTCGACGCCAATTACCGTCTGCAAGTGGCCATTGGTCTGCCCTTGCGCAACCGTGAGCAGCTCACGAACCTTCTTGAGAACATTTATAATCCAGCCAGCCCAAACTTCCGCCATTTTTTAAAACCGGACGAGTTCACGGCTTCGTTCGCCCCGAGCGTGGAGGATTATCAAGCGGTGATGGATTTCGCCAATGCCCATCATTTGACGGTCATCCACACGCACTCGAACCGTACGCTGGTGCAGGTGAGCGGTTCGGTGAAGGACATCGAAAATGCATTTCACGTCCACCTGCAGACATTCCAGCATCCAAAAGAGAACCGTATTTTTTTTGCGCCGGATGTTGAGCCGACCTTGGACCTGAAGACACCGGTGCTGGCCATCAGCGGTCTGGATAATTATGTGAGGCCGCGTCCGCATATACACCCGGCAGACATATCCTCTTTGCCGAGGGTACGGCCATTGGGAGGCGGCGGGTCAGGCGGCGGCGGCGGTGGTGGCGGCGGAAACACCGGCCCATTCGAAGGCTATGATTTCCGCAACGCCTACGCCCCCGGCGTTTCGCTGGATGGCACCGGCCAGACAGTCGGGCTTTTTGAACTGTTTGGTTTCAACCCGCAGGACATCACGGATTACGAAGACGATGCCGGCATCCCCTACGTCACCGTGACACCTGTTCTGGTTGACGGCGGTCCAGGTGATAGTGCGGACGCCACTTACTTTGATGACTCGGGCAACCCTACTGGCTACTTGGATTATGGCGTGGAGGTTGCGGCGGATATAGAAATGGCCATTTCAATGGCACCGGGTTTGAGCAGCGTGCTGGTCTATGAAGGACCTACGCCGCAGGATTTGCCGCCCTTGGGGACAAATTATGTCCAGGATGCAACCACGACCGCCCAAATAAACGACGTGCTGAATCGAATGGCCACGGACAATCTGGCCAAGCAACTGAGCTGCTCCTACGGGTTCGACATTAATCTTTCGACGGTGCAGATATTCCAACAGTTTGCCGCTCAAGGTCAGAGTTTTTTCCTGTCCAGCGGCGACTTCGGGGCTTATTCGGGACCCGTTGACGAGCCGGCAGACGATCCCTACATCACGGTTGTGGGCGGCACAACGTTGACGACGTCCTCTGCTTCCGGCGCATGGATGGCGGAAACCGCCTGGCTGACGCCTGCCAGCAACGATGGGATGGGCGATATCACTCCTGAGTATGCGACCGGGGGCGGCGTGAGTCTTGCCTATCCAATTCCTTCGTGGCAGCAGGGCATCAGCATGACGGCCAACCAAGGCTCCACCACCATGCGCAACTCGCCAGACGTCTCCATTGTGGCCAATAACATAACTGTCTTCTGGGGCAACGATGCTATCGGACTCTCATTTCCCATGCCGGAGGTGGGCACCAGTCTGGCCGCCCCGCTCTGGGCGGGTTTGGTGGCGCTGGCGAACCAGCAGGCTGCCGCCAACGGCCAGCCTTCAGTCGGCTTCGCCAACCCAGCACTTTACGCCATTGCCAAAAGCGCCAATTACCTGTCCTGTTTTCAGGACATCACAACAGGCGGCAACACCAACAGCGCCAGTCCAACCAAATTCTGGGCGACGGCCGGCTATGACCTATGCACCGGCCTGGGCACGCCCAACGGCAACAATCTCATCCCGGCGCTACTGTCGCCACCGTTGGATAATCTGAGCATCACGCCGCCGCTGGGCTTCACTGCCTTCGGCCCTGGTGGCGGGCCATTCTCTGTGACTTCACAGACTTACACGCTGAAGAACGCCGGCTTAACGTCATTGAACTGGAGCCTCATCAACACTTCCAGTTGGCTCACGGTTTCTTCCGCCACCGGCAATTTGAATGCTGGCGCCAGCACCACTGTCACGATCAGCCTCAACCCGGCCGCAAATAACTTTTTGATCAACCATGCCAGTGGCAACATCGTCTTGAACAATCTCACCGCCGGGACGACCCAAAACCGCCAGTTTGACCTCTATGCGGGCAATGGCGGATTTGAAACCGGTGACCTTACCAATTGGATTTTGGCCGGCAGCAGTGAGCTTGTTTTTGCCTTGTCCGCCGATGATGTGGACGTGGCTGGAACTGAAGCATTGCCTGGACAGCCCGACGGGCAGTTTATTCGTTCGGGGCTTTATGGCGCCTACCTTGGGGAGTGGGCTTGGAATGGTTACCCGGCGGTCGGTTCACTCTCGCAGTCCATGGCCACCACAGCCAATCAAAAATACCTTGTGTCCTTCTCGTTGACCTGCGTTCCCGACATCACAGGCGTGACTACCAACAACCAGTTTATCGCGAAATGGAACAACTTGAAGATCTATGCCCGAACCAACCTGGCCGCTTTCGGCTGGACCAACCTGCAATACGTCGTTCCGGCCATCGCCGCCAGCACAAAGCTGGAATTTGATTTCAACAACGACCCGGGTGCGTTCGGCTTGGATGACGTGACCGTGCAGACCGTTCCCGGGCCGGTTCTAAATTCCGCCTCGGTTTCCGGTGGTGATTTCGCCTTCAGTTGGAGCGCATTCTTGAATGTCTCCTATCAAATCCAATCAACAACCAATCTCAGCAGTTCCGGGTGGACCAACCTGGGCAGTCCCATCCTCGCCACCAACAATGTCATCAACGTTTCCCTGCCGACGGGCAATGCTCCAAACCAATTTTATCGGGTTATCCTGTCGCCATAGAGGACGTCTGATTTTTTCTCGCTTTGCTGGCGGTGCGGCGGCAACGGTTACAGCGGCTGTCCGGGCCGGTCTTTGCAGGCAGCCACCTGTTCCGGTAGTGCCTTAATTTGAATCTGGAAATCGAAAGAATTACAGAAATTTTTTAAGGTCGCTGTTTAACTCTCGTGATTTCTGGGCAATTTTTAGAACTTTACTGACTGTTGATTTAGGAACATCTCCAAATCGCGGCTTTTTAAGAGTTCCGCTCACCAAACATGATTTAATCTTTTCTGCATCCCAAATCCTTGCGCGGGAAAACGCTATTACTGTTGGGTGATTATTTTCAATCCATTTATATTCTGACGGCAGGATTTGGCACTCATCATCTGGGCATTCGTCGTCCAGCGTAGTAAAGTTGACGCAAAGAACGCTGGAATCGTGCTTTTTTGGCTCGGTCAAATTGAACCAAATATGCCCGCTACGAATAAATGTCGTCCCCTTTTCCAACACGATTTCAGGTCAAAAGCGCATCAAGTTCTTCAAGCTCCTTCGCTTCTTGAATGACCTTTTGAATTTTGTTGGCACTTCTATTTGCGCCCTTCAATATAGATTCAACCTCAATTGGTTTGCGCTGTGACGGCGGAACATCTTCGTATTCTGGGCAGTTTTTATGACACCAATCCACAAGCTCGTCGGTTGTTCGCCTTGAATGCGCTACAACCGTTTTGTCCAAGATTTCAAATTCTGATTCCGACAGAGAACCATATTCTGGGGCTTTGCTAATCAACCGGACTTCATTTCCGAAGCGTGGAGAAATGGTTTCTTTCCACTGTGGAGCACTTCTCCGATTCACGAAATTCATCACCTCGCTAATCGTTGGGCCTTTACGCATTGAAAAATAACGACCTCCAACAATGGGGATTCCGCGCTCAAGAATTGATTGCCTGTCTGCCAAGTAAATCAGTTTTGAAATGCGAAGATAATCAATCGGGCCACCGGATTTTTCAATCAGCCGGGCCACCGCCTGCGTTGATTTTTTGGCGTGATTTGGAAAGTTCACCAAGCAATAATACCACTCGGCTTAACTTCTGTAAATATCATTTCAAAACTGGCTTTATTTTCCCCTGCTTGATGTCGCTATAAATTGCCATTTTTACAGCCGTTTGCGGTGAATCCACCGGCGGAATTTCTAGCACGGTAACGAACCGCTCCGTTTTATTGTCCACGCCGTCAGGATGCGACCAACCGAAAGCGCGCTTGGCTTTTGGGTGTCCCGTCAGATCGAAAACTTCAACGTCACCATTCCAGAGCGTTGCGCCTCGAAAAACTTCTTTGACCGGCACGGATTCACGCCAAACCGCTCCGCAGTTGTGCAACTGCGAAACGGTCACTTGCAACCGTGCCAGATAATCTTTTTTATTCGCCACAGCGTTCAACGAGTTCGGCAACCGTCCATTGGCTTTGTTCCACACCGGCTTCCATCGCGGGCGTGCAACGGATTGTGATATGCCGTTTGCAGAAATTATAGTAGGCAAAATTCAGCGCGACCGCAGCTTCAAAGTTTTCAATCTTGCGGCTAAACGCATTTGTCAGGCGAGTCAGCCGACGGCAGTGCATCCGAAGGGTGTGATTCTGCTTTTCAATGTGCGACGTTGTAATCCGCGTCACGTCAGGCATTCCGCTGATAACTGATTTTTCAACTTTCACAACTTCGGCAGGGCTATACCGAACGGCGGCGGGTGCGCCCGCGTTACCGAGAGGGGTATCGTGCTGAAATTGTGCCTCTGGTTTGCGAGACGTACCTTTCCGCCCGCGATGCTGGCGTCATTACACTTCCGGGGCAAATGAAGGTTGTAAAGGCTTGCGATATAATCATGCGAAGTTTGGCAAAGCTGGGCATTGTGGCACTTGTTGATGAAGCCACAGGATACCAAGACGTACGCGACCGCGTGGCTCTACAAAAGCTGCTGGAAAAATATGTTACTGATGAATGGTCTAAATGGACACGGCGATTTCTCCTGCGAATTTTTGAAGATTGCACTCGTCGAAAGATTGTCGCCAACCCCGCTGCTCGAATGAACCTCATGCTTGCTGCAACCCGCCAGAATAATTACCACGCAGATTCCGAGTGTCTGTTTTAGTTTTGGGATGTACATAATTTTCGAGCTGTTTTCATTATGACCGCAGAACGAGAATTGGACAGGTATTTTGCGATTTGGTTTTTGTCAACGACCGGGGGCGGACTGGAAAAAGGACTTGAATTTATTGCTGAGAAAACCTGGCATTGAAATGCCGGGCTATTATCATTCCGTCGCGCTGCGACGGCCAATTGTTCGTTGTGTTCTTAACGGAGGCTGGTCTCAAGGATTCGCGAATGCGCCGGTGCGTTGGCCGTGGTAACGGCATTGTTGGTAAAGTAGTAGGCCGGGGTAAAAATCATTTTCTGGTCGCCCGCCATGAACCACAGGCTGACGGTGCCGTGATCGCGATCCTTCGGCGTGGCAATGATTTCAATGTGCCGGACGATGCCGTTCTTGGTAGATGTGGAGGTGCCGGTGAGGGACACGGTTCTGCCTTGATCGGCCGCCGCCAGCGCCTTGTCCGAGATGTTGATGGCCAGCCGCCCCATGTCGTTTTTGAAGAAATAGGGGAAGACCTTGATCTTGAAATCGCCTGCATAGACTCCGTTGATGCGCGTGAGGGGGCCGATGATGAGCGTGGCCTCGGCCGTCGTCAACGGCATGGTGCTGTCCTCAAGGATGAGCACCCGGTCGATGGCTGCAGAATTGGTTGCCGTCGGTGCCCCTTGAGCCAGGCAACAACCGGAGGCCATGAGCAGCAGAAACAAAACCGTTTTACGCACGAGGGCGAAAGATAGCGCCTTGTGGGATATTATCAAAGTAACATTTTGGTGGCGGGGTGCTTGCGACAGCCATCATAGCCCCCATTCACCGGCTCCTTGCGAGTGCCAACAATCGCCGTTTACTTTGCAATGATAAGGTTGAATGGGTTGTGGCGATGCAATTCGACGGCGTCCTTCCCGTTGTCGGCATGGAAAACTTCGTAGTCTTCATCGGCCAGCGTCAGCCCGAGCATTGTCCGCTGTTCAGGCGCATCGTCAACAAGAAGGATTCTGGGACGGGACTTCTGAAGCGTCATGGGACAGACCGTTTCCCGCCTCCGGCCAAATTTTTGTTCTCGATTTCCTGGGCCAAAATCCGGTTTGTGATTTCCTGCGCCAGCATCATGCGGAGCGCGACAAGGTTTTCCTTGGCGATGAGGCCGATGGCGCCGACCTCGCGAGAGAGCTGGCGGTAGTGCGGCTGGTTGTCGCTGGTGACAATCATCACTCGCGCCGAAGGAAACGTCTTGCGGAGGGACTTGGTGGCTTCAAATCCGTTGAGGCCTGGCATGTTCACGTCCATCGTGACCCATGTGGGCTTGAACTCATGCACACGTGCCACGGCTTCTGCGCCGCTGTCGCATTCAAAATAACTCATGCCGGGGAAATCCAGGAATTTGCGGATCATTCCCCGTGTGTGCGCATGGTCATCTACAATCATCAATCTCATCCACCTGATTGTTCACCACAAATGCGCGGCGCGAAATTGTTGCCGCCACATATTTTTACGTAGGTGGATGCACATGTTTTTCTAGGTGGAACTACTTAGTGGATTTCGCAGAAACGGGGAAGCGCCTTAAATGGCCGAGCGGTTTTCGAGGGCAAACTGGAGGAGGCTGTGGCTGCCGGTCAACTCCAGTTTTGCGCAGATGTTCGCGCGGTGCGCCTCGACGGTACGCGGGCTGATGAAGAGTTCCGCGCCGATCTCGCGGCTGGTCTTTTTCTCGGCAATGAGCTTGAGGATGCGCCGCTCGGCCTTGGTTAGGTCGTCGAGGCCGGGCTTCTTTGCGGCGAGGGATTCGGCGCGGTTGCGGCGGCGGACGAGATAGCCCGAAATAGTGGAGCTTAAATAATGTTCGCCATCCGCAACGGCGACGATGGCCTTGAGGATTTCCTCGACGGCGTTTTCCTTGAGCACAAATCCCCGGGCGCCAATGTCCAGGGCGCGGTT
>Ga0302274_10003689_pt1 | contig 13531 bp, 11 predicted proteins | sample III_Bog_N2_1_FD_198755 | JGI IMG/M metagenome (GOLD analysis project Ga0302274, IMG submission 198755) | Peat permafrost microbial communities from Stordalen Mire near Abisko, Sweden - III_Bog_N2_1 | ecosystem: Environmental > Terrestrial > Soil > Wetlands > Peat | place: Sweden: Abisko...
TCACTTTTACTTTGTAGCAACTCAACCAGTCGTTGTCCGGTAGTGGCATTTTCCACAAACCGCCCGCATTTGCGAAAAGTTCCTGTTATCTGAGTGTCCAGATCTGTTCTGTCTGTCACCAACACGATTTTCGGATTACGGATACTTTTCTCCATAGCAATAGCCTGAGCCAGCATCACCATGGTTAGCGATTTTCCGCTACCCTGTGTATGCCAGATAACTCCTCCCTTGCGCCGCCCGCCTTCTATCTGAAGCATCCGGTGCATAGCTTTCTTGATGGCAAAAAACTGCTGGTAACGGGCTATCTTCTTCTCCCCATTATCATACAGTACAAAATTGAAAATTAAATCCAGCAATCGTTCAGGTCTGCATAATCCATATAAATACTCATCCTGCACAGTTGGTTGAATATTCTCTATTTCCAAATCATCAAAGTATTGCCGCACATACCTGAAACGGTCACCAAACAGTTTATTCTTTTGTTCCGTTTCCAGGGGTTGGTTTTTCAATTTCTGTAAATCTGTCTTGTACTGCTTTTCATCTTCATCGTTCTCGAACTTCTCCGTCCATTTCGCCCAAAACTTTTCAGGCGTGCCGTTAGTAGCATACGACCCATCCTGAGTGGACAGGCTCAACGTCAACTGAGCATACACATACAAGCTTCGTATGCCATCTTCCTGCTGATTGCGTAAATGCTGACTGATTGCCTGTTCCAACGGGTTTTTCATATCCGGACGCTTGCATTCCATCACACACACCGGAATACCATTGATAAAAAGTACAATATCCGGACGGTAATGTTCCTGACTGGTGCTGCGTACTACGCTGTATTCTTCGGTGACATGATAAACATTATTCTCCCTGTTTTCCCAGTCGATATATTGTACCGTAATGCTTTTCTTATCCCCATCAAAACTCTGTTCAAAAGTTTTGCCCAATGTAATCAGATTATAAAGCGTTTCGCTGGCAGCCATATACCCTTCGTTCATAGGCAACTCTTTCAATGCCCTGATCCCGTTTTCAATATTGGCATCGCTGATATACGTGGTCTTGGTAGAGCTTATCCGTTTATCCGAATTTATGGCCTTCAACTGCTTCCGCAAAATATCTTCCAGCAACACATTACTCGTCTTGCCACCACGCAGGTTCTCTGCTTCTGTTGACGAAAGATAGGTATATCCTAACTTTTGCAACATCTGCAATGCCGGAATCTGGCTGATATGGTCTTCTTTAAATGAGGGAACGTTCATCGGCTTCTTCTTCTAGGCTGTGATACTGCTACAGGAGCTACTCTAGGTTCATAAGCTTTTAATCCCTGATCACCTGTAAATATCTCAACGTTAAATCCTTGCACATTATAGTAATCAGCAACATCTTTAATGGTAGCATCACCCAATGAAATTCTACTTGCAGCCATTCGTGGCCAAACTACTGCAAGTTCATTTAGTTTATCTTTTGACCATAAGTCAGCCTGTACTGTAAAAGCAGCCCAGGGAGTTTCACTATTAGCTGTTTTCTTTATTAATTCAGCAAAACTCAAAGCAACATTATATGGATCTCCATTACACTGGGATATGTGATTCCCTGTTTCAATTATAGATGCCAATGGCAATACAAATATGGTTTTTGCAGCTAATTCCTCAATAACTTTTATATTTACTCTTTCGTAATCCCATCTATCCTTATCCGGTCCACATGTTTCCATATTTGGAACTTTCAACCAAACACAAAGAATAGAAGTATCCATTATTAATACTTTACTCATGGCTTTCACTCCTTTCTGCAGATTGTTCTAACGATCCTTTTGTCATTAATTCACCTATTGTTCCTGAAGCCATTAATTTAGGAAGCATCTCAAAATCTTCTAATAGCGTGATCTCACTGAAACCACTTTTTTTATTCCGATGAACATAAGAAATAAATGGAATCATTTTATTTCCTAAAGCATCCAAAAGTGCCGGATTATGAGTTGTGCACAAAATGTCAACTTTTCGTTTTGCACCTAAATCCCATAACATAGAAACTAACTTATTTGCTCGGGATGGATGTAAACCATTATCTATCTCTTCAATAATCAATAGACTTTGCTCTTTTACTGTCAATAAAGCAGTGATAATAGCCAAAAAACGCAATGTTCCGTCCGACATACCTCGTGCATCAATATCTAAACTTTCATTTTTTGACCATTGCTCCCTACAATAAAGCATGGCATCCGTTTTGAATCGACCTACGGTTTCCGACCATATTTTTAAGATGTCCTTTTCAGGTAAATGAGTTACGTATTCTGTTAATATTTTTTCAACGTCCTCCTTCTTATCTTCTGGTAATGCTGCTAATAATCCTGCTATATTGGCTGCATCAGGTTGTAGCCTGTCAGATAATTTAGAGAATGTTCGCATATGATTCGGAATTGGATCAAGAAGAAATATATTCCTTAATTCATTCAAAACCTTTATTCCTGCTTCTTTTACCTCGATTCGTATTCCCATTGTCTCAATTTGACTCAGAATAGTAAAAGAACGGTTCATATCTATTCGTTTACTATTTTGGTTTATCGTGCTGAAATAGGCAGGAAGATTAGTTGAATCAATAGTTTTTTCATTTGTATAATACAATATCTTGATATCATTCTCACTTTTTGCTTTATTACGAATAGACTCCAGTCTTTCTTCACAGAGTTCAAATCGACTACCATTTATTTTTATTAAGCCCAACGTATATTTGTAATTAATATCTACATCGTCACTACCCACTAATATTTGTAGTTCGCACTTGGTTTCGCCTTTTCGCACAATCCAATCTAACCCACCACGTATAGGCGAAAGCTCGCTATCACCATTTACTGATGATAGAATCTGTTTACCCCAGGATACACGGTACAAAAACAAAAATGCATCCAATATATTCGACTTGCCACTGGCATTGGCACCAATAAGTACACTTAACGGGTCAATATACAAAGTAGTGGAATCAAAACTCTTCCAGTTCTTTAAACTTAGTTCTTTTATCATGATTGTGTATATTTATATATTTACGAATAAAATGAATCTGGTTGATATATTGTTTAATAAGCAAATTTTAATTGCAGAATCTTGAATGCCTGAATATGAATTAAAAGATTTTTTTTGAATGAGGGAACATTCATTAAAATGCGGATTTAGTATTGTTTTTATTAATTTCCTTTTTTGCAAGCATAAGAGCTTGAGAAACTCTTTCAATAATTGAAAAATGGTCATCTTGATCTTTTCTTAATTCAGTGACACCGCAAGATACAGTTAGTTTATATTGAGCTATTCCATTATTAAAACTAGTTGTTTGAATAAGCTTTCTTCTTCTTTCAGCAGCAATTAATGCTCCACTCAAACTTGTATCTTCTAGTATTACAATGAATTCATCCACATGTTGAAATTTTCTAAAAGTTTCATCTGTCGCTCTTTTTTCTAAACTCAGAAGTTCTCCAACTTTCTTTAAAATTAAATCTGCTGTATTATAACCAACAGAATCATTTATTTTTTTAAAGTTATCTATATCAATTAGAATTATTGAAAGCGACTTGTCATTACTTTTAAATTCATTAATTTTTTTAGGTAGAAAAATATTTAAAGCTTTATAATTTTTTAATTTAGTCAACTCGTCTGTGAAGTTATCATTTTGTATTTGTTTAATTTTCTTTTGGAAGATAATGATAGAAATGAGAACGCCTATAACAAAAAATACTATAGCCCACATAAAAATTTCAAAAACAGAAAGTTTAAATGAACTCAACATAAAAGATTTTACCCATGGAATCCATTGGGTAGGTATTATTGCTAATATGGCAATAATACCCCATTTAAAGACATCGTATATTGCTTTCGGAAGCAAATCATTCTTAAATGTCCCAACCGATTTATTAATATATTTTCTCATATCTAAGCTATTCATTTTTCTTGAAATCAAACATCTTTCTTCTCCCCATTAATATGTGGCACAAAAGGATGTTCCCATTTCCCGGTTATTTTATATATTTCATAAAAGACAAACCATTCGTGCGTCCATGGGATGATAGTATCAAACAAATGACTTTTTGATGACCAAACTAAATCGCTGCTGTGAAAAAGACACAGTGAGTTGTCATTTGGATACATATGTATATTGTCATCATATCCAATTTTAGGTGACCTTATTTGAACATTGGGCTTGGATAACCCATTATATTTTATTCTATAGTCATATTTTACTGAAAATTCACAGGGCTGATAAGAACCATAGCAATATAATATACCATTCTCAATCTTACAATTTAAAAATGTATAATTGCGTTCAATAAAAGATTTCTCCAACCCCAAAATTGCCATTATACTTATTTTGTGCAATTTCTGATGTTTCATTCTCCTCCAAAATTTCTATGAGGTAAGTTTGGAACACCAGAATTCTGTTGAATATGTCCTGAAGTATTTGTTTTTGCTGAACCACTTAATATTGCAGTTTTCAATACATTAAGTTGAGCTTGTTTACTATCGACATCTTCGTCAGCCCCTTCTGGAAAACGATCTCCTAGATGTTTCTTCCAAAGTTTACTTGCTCTTAGCTGATTGGATTCAGAAATAGCTTTTTTTGCATCTTCTATAAATGAATCAAGAGCATTTAAAAAATTATGTTTCCTTTTTTCGTCATACTCTTCGAATAAATCGTCATTGGGTGTTGTTGGAACAATACATTCGAAAGTACCAGTTTCATCATCATTTATTGAAGTTTTTATTGACACGAGTGTATCTTTCAAAGCAATATCTTCTCTTTCATTATATGAAATATTATCTTCAGCAAGTACTGTCATAGTTAGTCCATTTGGCATTTTATTTCTTTTATGATCACCCCAAGCTTTTAAATACTTAACAATTCTAACAAGCTGACCATTTTCATCTTTTTGATCATTAAACCAGTTCACGAACTCTTTAGGATCACTCAATTGAAAATCCTCACTTTTTACGGCTATATTTGGATGTTCTGAATCATCTGTGGATTTTAGCTTATAGTAGACAGGTAGGTCAATATGATAATCTCCTGCATATATAACTCTAATACATTTTTTTCGGTGCTCTGGTGGTGTGTCAGTGACACCAGTTACGGCATCTTTTACCCAATCTTGAAGAATTGTTCCAGACACATCAGGTTCTCTGAAAAAATAAATACCATCATCTAAATCACATTCATCTTCTTTTGTCCTGATTGTCGTTTTCAATTTATATGAACCCTGAATGAAAAAATTTGGTACATAATCTGAATGCTTTTCTTCAAAATGTTCCCTGATTTTGGCTCTAAGATTATCCTTAGAAGTTTTTAATCTTGCCTTTTTTGTAGATGTTAAAGTCAAATCTTCGTTGAAATCTAAAAATAATTTGTTACAATTTGCCATAGTAATTAAAGTGATTTAAAAGGTTTATATTCTCGTTTCGTTTCATTTAGGAATGTATTTAAAATAAATTCTCCATTTGCTTTAAAAAGATTATGTGCATGTGTTTCTAATTGGCTTAATTTTAAATTATTAGTGTCGTCAAGTTTAAAATTATCTCCTTTTTGAAATTCATGTTGGATACGTTTATAAATGAATTTATTATCTCCACTTTGACCTAATCCCTGATTTAAAAATTTTATTAAATTATCTGTATGTTCAGATTGAGTATTTAACATTAATTCCATAATTCGAACACCACCTCTAATCCAATACAATGGTCCAAATCTTTTTCTTGAAGAAGTTTCATTAAATTTTAATATGCCAGTCCCTAGTGATAAAACTTTAATTTCACCGAAAGGTATTTGTAGTGATTGAGTTGCTTCCATTATGCCTATTAAAGTTGGATTATTTGCAAAAACACCACCATCAATATTATGCGTAATATCGCTTTTTGTTCCTGTTATAGGACATTCATAGTTAAAAGAATGTGGAGCAAAATAAAATGGTGCTGAAGATGTCGAAATAGCTGCATCATGTGCAGGAATTAAATAATCTCTATTTAAACCTGGATGATGAGGCGTTTTATAAACATTAATTTTTCCAGAAAATGCATTGAATGTTGGAATACATAATCTTGTTTTTGCATGTCCTAATCTTGTGTCTCCATTATCAGAATACGGAGCATATGTCTTTTGCAAAATATCATGCAAATATTTTGAATTATATCGGGATTTTAATCTAACAGAATTGATTAGCTTACTTTTTTTATCAAATATCTTACTTCCGTGTTCTTTATATAAATTTAAAACATCTTTTGCTTTCATACCTAATGCTAATCCTATTGCGATTATCCCACCTGTTGAAGTTCCACAAATTAAATCAAAATAATCACAAAGTCGTGGATCTGAGATACCACTTCTAACTAATTCGTCTTCCATTTCACATAAGAAACGAGCTGGCAAGACACCTCTAATACCTCCACCATCAATTGACAATATTTTAAAAGGTTTATTATCTATCATCATTCATTAATTTACGGAATGAAATATTAAAGTTCTCACTTACTCCATTAATAAGACCTTTATTGATTAAATCATTTAAGTCTCCCTCTGGGACATCTGGCATTCGAGGAAAAGAAATATTTGCTGTTACCCCTGAAATAGTAAGTGCTTCTTGTATATTAGTAGGAATGTAAGTTGTTCTTCCATTGTAGTCAGCATGATCTAAAATTCCACCAATAACTTCATCTGTCTCCTTATTTATAAGATATACAAAAGCATGTTCATCAACAACTGTATTTCCTTTATCTGGTCTATAACCTATAACTCCATAGAAATCAAATAAAGTGCTTCCAGAAGCAACAACTAATGCAGAATTAAACTTCGTTGTTAATCCGTTTTTTTTAATAAACTCAGGTAAGTCTTCAGTTTTTTTTATTGAATACTTGTTTAGAGGTAAATAATCATACCATTGTTTCCTATTGTAACCAGAATTATAGTTTCTGAATAAATTCTTTCCCATATTTTATATTTTTAATCGTTTCTTCCCCGTCAACAACATCTGCATCAACCCCTTCTTTTGTTCCTTCAGCTTTTCCAGCTTGCTTCGTAGCACCTGCACTTCTTTATCTGCTGCTTGTAGCACTTGGGCAATGGAGGTTTGTTCTCCTTTATTAGGAAGTGGAATCTCAAGTTCTAAGAAATTAGATAAATGAACTCTTTTTTTCTCAATCAAAGACCCAATAGCAATTCTATCATATAAATTAATGAAAACAGGTGTTTTGAATAGGTATTCAAAATAATCAACATCAGCATTAATGTAATTAAGATATATCGAATTATAATATGCAGAAACAGATACGACTTTATCAATTTTTGATTTGGTAATTGCTCCAAACCTCAAATTCATTGGATTAAATAAAATATCTTCAGGGTAAATCAACTTATAAAGATTCTCTTCTTTGTTTTTTAGGAGAAAACTCCTCTCATACCTGTCAGTTTTTCCTGTTAACCCTTTCTCTATAGTTAAACTAAATAGCGGGAAAGCCGTTTGGTTATTTGAAGTCTCCTTTCTTTCTTTGAAGATATCTTTTACCTTTACAATTACCCAGTCTATTGGTATTTTAAGACCTAATTCAGTCTTATGATACCCTGTTGTTTTTTCAAACCCTTTTAATCTTCTTTTCCCGGTCAGCAATTCCTGCATCAGCCATTTATTGCGAAGCTCCACTTGCTCTATAGTGGTTAGCACATTGCTTATGGCTTTATCCCAAGTGCTTAGCACTTCTGCTATACAGGTTTGTTCGGGAAGAGGAGGAAGTAAAAGTTTAATTTTAGACAAATCTCTTGGATAAATATGCACCACTGAATTCCCTTGTCCTAAAACACGTTTTTGTTTCCTTGCAACATTCGTCTCTAATGCAAATGATAGCCACTCAGCATTTATTGATTCAAAAGTTGAAAGAATAATAACATCACCTCCGGCATATGCTTTTTCGTCTCCAATATAAGCTACGGATTTTCCTATTTCTTCGGTTGTTTCTCCAGATCCTGCAAAAAGAATATCTCCGTTCTTTATTTCTTGACTTTCCTTTGAGACTTCAACTGATATGAATGATTTAAGGTTTCTGACAATAAAATCATAGGTAGTATATATTTCACCATAACGTATACATGGCAATCCAATTTCTGTCAATTGATCTTTCAAAATTCCCTTTCCTTTAGAAAAATGACCAACTGATTCTAATGTCTTCACCTCCCAATCACTTGGAATCTTCCCCAGTGGAGAATCTTTATATTGTGTGTTATTATTCATTTTATCATTTCATTGATGCGTAAATTATTTTTTGTATTAAAAAATCCGAAAAGCTATTTACGAAAGTATACATATCTGCAAATAATAATTTCATATATTGCAAATAATCAGACAAAATAAATTTTCATTATGTTTAATCTGGTTCCAACTTTTGCAAACAAAATTGATTAATTCATACAGATTTATTCCATTTGTGTAAGTTTGCATATTTGCAAACGAACTTGCAAACGAAAATAGACTTATAGTACTCATATTCAGGAATGTTTCGTTTGCAATCATACTGCTTTTACTCTTTCGTACCAAATTTTTCGATTGTCTTTTCTAAGTTCTCTGATTAAATTTTTCTCTTTCATGTCTGCAAAGAGCCGGGACACATATGAATTTCGTTATCACCTAACATTAACAACTTACGTGCACCTTCATTGTCAATATCTTCGGCTGTATCAAGATAACGTATAATTGCTTCAATCTGCCTGGCTTTTTCCTGTTTTTTCATTTTCGAATAGCCTATTTTGTCATCTGTAGTTACCAGTTTACTTTTGTGGATAATGTATTTCACACCTGAAGTTCTCCCGGTTGTTTCTATAAATTCCAACTCCTGTAACTCAGAAAATATTTTGTGCAATTGATAGGTATTAATAAAAGGTGATTTCTCTAATTGATGAAAAGTTACTTTCTGTCCGGTGTAAATACTATTCAGTACAAGTAATTTTTCCAAATCAATATCCTTCATGGTCAGTTGTTTGTATAACAACGTTAGCTCAGCCAGTTTCTCGGAATATATATCAGCTCCAATTCTGAAAATAATGGAACTTCCTGTTTGTTGTGGTATTGGAAGATTTTTACCTTTTGAGAGTAAGGCTGTGAATATTTTGTCAAAGCCGCTACCTGCTTTTTCTGCATAATTTATCTCCCGCAACACATCCATAATTCCGGGGTTTCGTGCATTTGTCTTACGCAGGAAATTCGTTTCAGTAATGCCTTGTGGAAAATGCCCTGGACTTTCAAATTCCAGATAGTTTGGATATTTACGGATTTCGATTATCTGCTGTCGGCTATAATCACGGTGAGCAATTGCATTCATCAATAACTCCCTGAGAACTATTTCGGGATAATCTTCAATATACTCTCTAAATAATCCGAAATGAAATTCTTTGAGTTTGATTTCAGCTTTCAATTGTGCAAAACAAGCATCTGCCATTTCTATTAAATTACCGCTATATTCAAATGGGGTATAAGTGCCATCTTCGTAGTAACGGATATACTTTATTTGATTAAAAGGAAATTCTTTTAATGCTTTTTGATTCCCAATATACAAAATACCCGTTGTAGTTGGTAAAATCTTGCCATTATCTTCCTTTATTAATCCCAGTGTTTCAGTAAACTCCTGGGTTGTATTCTTTAAATAAGGACTTTGAGGTTTTTCTTTTTGTATACGGTTATACAAGTCTCTGGTACGGTTTATATCCTGCCAGCCAGGAATTGGATTTCCTTGTTTATCCTTCCCAATACCTGAAAAAGGTAAATCCCAGGTTTTTTGGTCATAGACAATCAACCCCTTTTCTGCCTGAATGGTAGCAATCTCATGAGGTTCTATGGCTCTGTTCCCATCGTTACTTTTAATCAGATATTCTCCTTTTGATGTACGATGCATTTGTTGTGAAAAAGGAATTTCCAATACCAATATATCTTGTGAATTCACAGTTAACCTATGCGGTTGAATGGTTATTGATGGTACTGTTCTATCTTGAATTTGTCTGACAAGTTCAAAAACTTTTGTATCAATATAAACAAAATCAGGATTTAACTCTTTGGTATCATCTACAACGCCAATAAAGAGAAAACCTCCCTTTTTGTTTGCAAATGCCACAACATCCTTTGCCAATTCTTCATATTTTGGAGCATAATTTTTAATTGACTTACCAAAAGCAGATTTGTCTTCCAGTTGCTCTTTGAAATCAAGTATTTCACATTCTCCTTTTGCCAGAAGATTATAAAACCATTGAATGCTATGTCGGGTTAGTTTTTCCATATTATTAATCAATTTCTTTTAAATAGATCAATTGGGTTTATGACACGAAGTTTTTTCTATTATATTGTAAATCAAATTAAAATTATCTTATTAGTATTAAACTGTAAGTGCTCCCCATTGCTTACATATCCCAACTGGTTTGTAAGCAGGTTTGTCTTTCCTATTTCAAAAGCCGGTGTATTCGCATGGATATGCCCGTAAATCCAGGATTCCGGACCGGTAGCTTCTATCATATCAAATAATTCCACAGCAAAAGCTTCATTCAGGATGTCTCCTTTGTATTCGCTGGGATAATTCATAAAAGTAGGCACATGATGTGTAACTACTATCTTTTTAGAGTTTGTTTCTGTAGATAATTCCTGCTTGAGAAATGCCACACTACCAGCATGTAATTCGTTATACCGTTCTACCGAAAAGCGATAACCATTGTACCTGATAGCCCTGAAATCACTCATACTCCGTTCAATCTGATATTCATACGCCGTACTTATTTTGCTCCATAACGTAGAAAAAATAAACTTTACGTCTTCATGTATTACAGAAGTATTATTCACCAGAAAAACATTGCTTCGTATTTTCTCGTTCAGCACACCGCATTTGGTAGCCGCATCAAAACCGTAATACTCATGATTCCCCGGAATCCAATACGTAGCAGCAAAGTTGTCGGACACATAACTAAAAAAGTCTTTGTGCTTATCCATTACCGCAAAGGGCACAATATCACCTGCCAATACTAATACATCCCCAACTGCCTGTAATGGGTTTTCTCTCAGGTATTCCTTATTCTCAGAAAACTCTAAATGTAGGTCGGATGCATATTGGATTATCATGTTTTGGTATTTTAATTCCGCTCAACCGCTTTTTTGCGGTTTGTCGGATAAATGAATTGTGTCAATTAATAAATTTCATTTTTCGAGCCTTTATCATATTAAAAAAACCTTATTTTTCTTCTTTTACTGCCCTTAGTAGAAAATCAAACCCCCACGAATCCGCCCTTATTCCCTTATTTACAAATAAATATGAACTTTTTTCGATCTCTGAAAACCAACCAAACAACAAACCCAACCTTGTTATGACACTTCATAAACTGCGTCTTCAAGCCACTTTAGGGGTTTGGGGTCAGTTTGGGGTCGTCAGCTCCTCCAAATATCGCTTCATTTCCTTTTGAACTTCCACCAGCTCTGTTTCCAGTTTAATGATTTCCAACTGTACAGCAGCTATATCCACTTCCGCTTCTTCCTCAAAAGTATCCACATAACGTGGTATATTCAGGTTAAAATCATTTTCCTTTATTTCCTCAAAAGTGGCTACATAACTGAATTTATCTTCGGCAACACCCACCGGAAGGTTACCTGCATTGAAACTGCGATACGTATCCACTATATGATTGATATGGGTTTCATTCAGCTTGTTTTGGTTCTTAGCCGAATCGTATTGTTTGCTGGCATCAATAAACAGTACATTGGTACTATCCACTTTTCCTTTATTGAAAATAAGGATAGCAGCCGGAATACCTGTTCCGAAAAACAAATTGGCAGGTAATCCGATAACCGCTTCCAGTATATTTTCTTCAATGGTTTTCTGTCTGATTTTACCTTCCGAGCTTCCACGAAACAATACCCCGTGAGGAACCACCACGCCCACCTTGCCTCTGCCTTCGTACGTGGTTTCTATCATGTGGCTGATAAATGCCCAGTCACCCTTGCTCTTAGGCGGTATACCTCTCCAGAAACGGTTATACTGGTCGGTTTCAGGGTCAAAACTATCCGAAGCTTTATTTTCTTCTTTGTCATCGCTCTTTCCCCATTTGTCTAACGAAAACGGAGGATTGGCAACCACGGTATCAAAACGCATCAGCGCATCGCCTTCTTTTAGTTTCGGATTACGTATGGTATCTCCCCAACGAATGGTGGCATTATCAAAACCATGCAAAAACATATTCATTACGGCTAATGCCCAGGTACTTCCGTTGGCTTCCTGTCCGTAAAGTGAGAAATTATCCGAACCCACTTCTTCACCTGCTTTTATTAACAACGAAGCTGAACCGCAGGTAGGGTCGCATATTCGCGAACCGGGTTTCGATTTAGTCAGTTTGGCTATCAGTGTTGAGACTTCTTTTGGAGTGAAAAATTCCCCAGCTTTCTTGCCCGCATCACTCGCAAAGTTTTCAATCAGGAACATATAAGCTCCACCAATAATATCCGTACCTTCCAGATGCGATGGTCGCAAATCCAGTGTATCTTTATTAAAGTCTAGCAACAGGTTTTTCAAACGGGTATTTTTGTCCTTTGTATCACCCAGCACCGAACTGTTGAAATTGATATTCTGGAAAATCCCTGCACCATCTTCGCTGTATAATTTATCCCGGTTTGCTTCCACCAGGTCTTCAAGCGCCACATCAATCAACTCGCCTATATTGAGTTCATTCCGGTGGTCAAACAAATAATTAAAATGGCTTTGGGCAGGCACCACGAAACGTTCATGCCGCATGGCACGCTCAGCACGTTCTATATCGCCATTGTATTTTTTAAGATGGGTTTCATACTTATCATCATGAACATCACTGAGGTATTTAACAAAAAGCATGGTAAGCACATAATCCTTATACACACTCGGGTCTATACTTCCTCGAAACGTGTCGCAGGCTTTCCACACCGCATCATTGATGTCTTTCTGAGTTATTTTTTTCATTATTCTATTTTATTGCGTTGATGATTTGTTGTTGTATTTGTTTGTCACGGAGCGTTTCTATTTGTTGCCGCAATTCAATTTCCTTATTTCTGAGTTTCGTAATATTCAAAATCAACTCTTGTGTTTCAATTGCCGGAACTGAAATTTCAAGTTCTTCCAAAGCTCCTTTGGATATAGAAGCTATGGAACTACCCATTGCCTGCCCTTTTAAATAAGCCTGAGCTACAGAATGATTCATCAGCCAGGCCAGAAATTTCGGCAATACCCTGCTCTTAAACTCATCTTCCAACCGGATAACAAAAAAAGAAGTGGAAGCTACAGCCGGCACTTCAATATCATATACCGCTGCAAAATTTTTCGTCCCTTTTGCAGCAAAAAGCACATCCCCCTGTCTGAGCAAATGTTTCTCAGAAACTGTGTCAGCCATCAAATCTGGGTGCAGCGTTGCACTTATCTTCCCGGCCTCATCAAAGTGCTTGGCTTGCAGATAAACCACTTCACCCTCAGCAGTCGGCTTGGCAAAAACCCCTGTTTGTATGCTTGCAATATGTTTTAATGTC
>Ga0302274_10003699_pt1 | contig 13518 bp, 14 predicted proteins | sample III_Bog_N2_1_FD_198755 | JGI IMG/M metagenome (GOLD analysis project Ga0302274, IMG submission 198755) | Peat permafrost microbial communities from Stordalen Mire near Abisko, Sweden - III_Bog_N2_1 | ecosystem: Environmental > Terrestrial > Soil > Wetlands > Peat | place: Sweden: Abisko...
CTCGCTGCGCATGTTCGAGGCCATGCCGTTCCAGATCCGACCAGAGCCCCGCGGTGGAATCGAGGGGCGGATTGAGCGGACCGGGAGTGCCACGGCGCCGGTTGACCCACTGCTGCTGGAGCGAGGTGAACATGCGCTCCGCCTCGCGGTCAGTGTCGGCCGCAAAGACACTGACGCCCGCCATCGCATAAGAGCGCCGCAGCGCTTCCGACGGCTGAAATTCGCGACGATACAGCGCAAGCGCCGCCAGCAAATCGTCTGGCGCAAAGTGGCTGGCAAAGGCATACGGCAACCCCAGCGCCGCTGCGAGCTGCGCGCTGTAAAGACTCGAACCCAGCAGCCAGATCGGAACATTTAGCCCGGCGCCCGGCACGGCACGCACCGCTTGACCGGGAGCGGGAGCGCGAAAGTACGCCTGTAGTTCCAGCACATCCCGCGGGAAATGATCGACGCCGTCTCCGCGTCCCCGGCGTAGCGCGTGCAGCGTTTGCTGATCGGTGCCCGGCGCGCGTCCCAGCCCGAGATCGATTCTCCCTGGATAGAGCGATTCCAGCGTCCCGAATTGTTCCGCGATGACCAGTGGCGCGTGATTCGGCAGCATCACGCCACCCGCGCCGACCCGGATGGTTGACGTGCCGCCGGCCACATAGCCAATGACGACCGCCGTGGCCGCGCTGGCGATGCCTGGCATGTTGTGGTGCTCCGCCAGCCAGTAGCGCTGGTAACCCCACTCTTCCGCGTGACGGGCAAGGTCGCGGGTATTCCGAAACGCCTGTGCGGGCGTGCTCCCTTTCAAAATCGGCGAAAGGTCCAGAACCGAGATTGGAATGTTTTGTTTCAATTGAGCGCAGGCCGCACTTCCCGATTTCGTAATTTCCGATAGCGCCGTATGCTTACTGGTTGGGACGTGTGAGTTTTGATCAGGTATGAGTATCGGAGGAATTCATGGATCGGGCCAATACCTCTGGGATGGCGGCGGCATAGCCAGAAGCTATGGGGAAAACGGGCGTTCTGCTTCCGCCGCCCGAAAACGACGCCGTTCGCCCCTCGCAGCTATCACTATTGGCAAGCCCGGTGAAATAGAGTTTTCACGCCTGCGTGGCTGCGCCACCGTGGCCGAAGAATTCTGATTTACCGAGGCTGCGCAAAACCTTCGACTCTCCGCAGCCACGTTTGCAAGAGGTCGAGATCAACCGGTTTGACGAGGTATTCGTTGAATCCGGCCTCTTTTGCCGTGGTCCGGTCTTCATCGCTCCCATAACCAGTCATCGCTACGAGGATCGCGCCGGCCAGTGCCGGGATGGCGCGCAGGCGGCGAGCGACTTCAAAGCCGTCCATGCCCGGCAAGCCGATGTCCAGCAGCACGACATCGGGCACGAACTCGGCGGCGGCAGCGACCGCTTCTGGACCGGTAAATGCAGTTCGGGTCTCGTGGCCCCGGCGCCGTTGGAGAATCGCCATGGTTCGGGCGGAATCTTCGTTATCATCGACGATGAGCATCCGGCGTGAGATCTCACTGGCCAGCGGCGCAATCGAGGGTTGGGGTGCAGCAAGGGGACCGGGATGGATCGGGAGTCGCACAGTGAATTCACTGCCGTGGCCGAGGCCGTCACTACGCGCCTCGACGCTGCCGCCGTGCAGCTCCACGAGCCGCTGCACTAGGGTAAGTCCGATGCCCAAGCCCCCGTGCTCGCGATCCAGTGCGCGCGTGGCTTGCACGAACAGATTGAAAATGCGCGGCAACAATTCGGGCGAGATGCCAAGGCCATCGTCGCGGACACGCACAATCACCTCCATGGGCTCAGTTCCATTAGGGTCGACACGCTCGGCTTCGAGCCAAATATGACAGCCGCGGCCGCTGTATTTGCAAGCGTTCCCCAAAAGATTACCGAAGACCTGATCGAGACGCGTGGCGTCGGCGTTCAAAAAAATCGGCTCGTTGGGGAGCGACACCACCAGTTCCTGCCCGCGCGCCGTGATGGCAGGCTGAGCTACTGTCGTCACAGCGGAAATGATGTCCGCGAGCGCCACGGGTTGCCGGCGCAACTCGATCTTGCCTTCGGTGATGCGCGATACATCGAGAAGGTCGTCAATCATACGGGTCATGTTTTCGAACTGCCGCCCGAAGATACGCGTCGCCTGCCCGCGCTCCTCGGCGCTTGCGTCTGCGGTTTGCAATATCGCGGCAGCATTGCGCAACGGAGCAAGCGGGTTGCGAAGCTCGTGCGCGAGCATGGCCAGAAACTCATCCTTGCTGCGATCGGCGCGCACCAGGTCTGCGGCACGCGCGACCAGCGAGTTGTCGAGCAGCCGACGCTCCGTGATGTCGCGCGTGACTTTGGAATACCCACGCAGCACTCCGGCTTCATCGCGCAAGGCGGTAATGACGACGTTTGCCCAAAACTGCGAACCATCCTTGCGCACCCGCCAGCCCTCGTCTTCAAAGCAACCGACGGTGTTCGCACCTTTGATTTCTCGCTCCGGTTTGCCGCGCTCGAGGTCTTCATCCGAATAAAATATCGAAAAATGCTTCCCGATAACTTCCTCGGCTTTGTAACCCTTGAGTCGTTCGGCTCCCGCGTTCCAAGTGACAACGTGCCCGCTCACATCCAGCATAAGAATTGCGTAGTCCTTCACGCTGGCCACCATCAGACGGAACCGTTCCTCGCTCGCGCGCAAAGCATCCTCCGCCCGCTTGCGCTCGGTCATTTCCGCGCGCAAATGATCGTTCAAAGTCTTTGCCGCATCGGCCAATTCATGCTGGCGTACCGAGCCGAGTATTAGAGCCTCGTTCATCGCGAGCATGTCCTTGTGGAAAGATGCGGCCTCGGTCACTTGAATCATGACGCCCACCGGGCGTTCATCCTCAATCACCGGCCATGCCGCATAAGACCGGAAAACAGGATGCGATTCGGAATGTCGCTGTTCCGTGTGGGTTTCGGATCTTCCCGTGCGGTAAACGCTGTCCACCAGCGCCAGGCATTCATCCTTTTCCGGCATCATTTCGGCGAAGGGCTTTCCGATGAGCTGTTCCGTGGGTATATCCATCAGCCTGCAAAAGGCGGGATTGACGTACCGGACGACGTGATTGGCGCCCTCCATCATGACCATTGGCGAAGGCGCGTGCTCGACTATGCCGAAGCAGGGCCTCGCCAAGTCGGGCGGCTGGTGCGCTGATGTGAGGTTCGCGGCCATTAGTGATGTTGTTCTTCTGACAGCTCACAAGAGCGGCATCCGTATGGCGCCTTCATTCGCCGAAGCCGAAAGAGATGGTCCTCGTGAGAGATATCGGTGGTCAAATTGGAATTCACGACTATTGAAACTCTCCAGAGAGATTCATTTGAGCGGCGGAAAATGATTGTAGTGAAGCCAATCGCGCAAACAGCGCAGCATCGCAGTTAACTCATCCAAATCGGACGGTTTGACGAAAAAGGCATCGGCTTTCAACTCAAACGCCCGCTCCACATCGTCCGACCGCATCGAAGCGGTGAGAACGATAACCAGCAGGCGTTTGTATTCCGGCTGTGCGCGCAACCAAGCCAGCACTTCAAACCCGTTCTTCATCGGCATGTTCAGGTCCAGCAACATGACTGCCGGGTGTGGAAACTTATCGCGGTCACTGTAGATGCCCTCGCCCGTAAGATAGGCAATCGCTTCTTCTCCGTTGCGAAGCGCATACAGCGGACTATTGAAGTTGGCCCGATGAAAAGCCATCCGCATCAGCTCGACGTCATTCTCGCTGTCGTCAACCAGCAGGAGGGGTTGATTCTCAGTCGTAGGAATATCGCTTGTTGGATTCATTTCCGGATCGTGAATTTGATACATTGTCACTCATTTCTTTGCCTCCCTCCACCTTCCTCAACTCGAACCAGAAGCGGCTGCCCTGGCCGGGAGTGGCTTCCACGCCCACCTGTCCCCCCATGCGTTCAACCCCCTTCTGCACAATAGCCAGACCAATTCCCGTGCCGGCAAACTTTTCCCCATGCAACCGCATGAACAGTCGGAAGATTTGCTCTTGGTGTTCGGGCGCAATGCCAACGCCGTTGTCTTCCACCCATACTCGCACAAACTGGCCATTCTCTTCGGCGCGCAGACGGATTTGCGGCGGCGTATCCGACCTGACAAATTTCAAGGCGTTGCTCAACAGGTTCATCAATACCTGGCCCAGCGTCGGCTCGTGCGCCAGCACTGTTGGCCACAGCCCGGTGATTTCCACGCGCCCGGCCTTTTCTTGAATTTCCTTTTCCAAGTGCGAGAGCGCGGATTGGACGACCGTTTTCAGATTCACTGAGGTCAGTTGGATCTGCTGTTGGGAAATGCGGCTGAAGGTCAGTAACGCTTGCAGCAAGGCGTCCATGAATATCGCGGACCGGTTGATGCGATTGGCAAAGTCCCGGCCTCTCTCGCTCAGGGCCGCGCCCTCCTCTTCCACCAGCATCGCGGAGAAGCCCTGCATGGAGCGCAGCGGCGCGCGCAAGTCGTGCGCGATGGAATAAACGAAGGCTTCCAACTGTTTGTTGGTGGCGGTCAATTCTGCCGTACGCTCGGCTACCAGACCTTCGAGTTGCCCGGCGCGATCGCTCAATTGCGTTTGCGCCGAACGCAGCGCTTCCTCCACCTGTTTGCGCTCGCTGATTTCCATTTGCAGAAGGACGTTCGAGGAGTCCGCGGCTTCGGCGAGTTCATGTTGGCGCACCGATCCGAGGATCAACGCTTCGTTCATCGCGAGCGTCTTTTCACGGAACTGCGTGGTCTCCGTCACTTGAATCATGATTCCTACGGAGCGTTCATCTTCAATCACCGGCCACATTGTATAAGACCAGAAGACAGGATGCCGTTTTGAATGTTCTTGTTCCGTGTGGCCTGCGGGCATTCCGGTGCGAAAAACCCGATCGAGCAACTTTACGCACTTGTCCTTCTCCGGCAGCATTTCGCATAACGATTTCCCGATGAGTTCTTCCGCGGGCCTATCGATCAGCGAGCAAAAGGCGGGATTGACGTAGCGGATGATGTGGGCGGCCCCCTCCATCATGGCCATCGGCGAAGGCGCGTGCTGGGCGACCGCGAGGCAGAGACTCGACAAGTCACGCGGCTGGTTCCCCAGGGTCCGTGATAGTTGCGCAAGCATACAGTTGTCTTCTACTTTTTCGCCTTCGGTTCCGGCGAGACCTCTTCCCGCTGGCTGATTCGCTCCGGCAGCCCGGTGCTCAGCCGGGCATACTCCGTCTGACGCGGGTGGATGACCACCACACCTTTGTCCGTGATCACATATTCGCGAATGTCTTTGCTGTGATTGCCGCCGCGCATTTTGATGACGACGATTACCTTTCGAAGCTGGCCATCAATTTCCACATAACGCATGCGGATAATGTCGTCGGTTAGAAACGAAATCGTGTAGTGACTAAACGACAGTGCGGTAAATGTATCCTCCACTTCGACCGTGCTGAGAATCGTCACCCCGGCGCCCGTCAACGCCCCGATCATTCGGTAGAGCGACTCGCGAAAGTCGGCGCGGAACCCGGGCGCCAGTGCCATCTCAAAACCAACCAGCGAATCGATCACCAACCGTTTGGCGCCGACTCTTTCGATGGCATCCAGAATCTCTTGCATCATTTCATCCACCGAGAGGTCGAGCGGACGGAGGTAAAGGATTTCGAGTTTCCCCTTTTTCTGCGCGGTGTCAAATTTCAAACCAAAACTGTCGGCGCGATCTGTGTATCCCGGCGGACGCTCTTCGAAGATCGCTATAATTCCCGGTTCCCCATGGCGCAATCCTTCGGCGACGAATTGCGTGGCCAGCGCAGATTTTCCCGTCCCCGAAGGCCCCGCCACGAGAAGACTGTCGCCTTCGACAACGCCCCCACCCATCATCTCGTCCAACTCGGTAATGCCGACGGAAAGCCGCCGAGCCCGCGTCGGGTTTGCCTTTTTTTGGCCCGCAAATCCCAGCGTGCGCGAGAACGCTTGCAAACCGTCAGTGCTAATGCGGATGGTGTGCAATCCCGGCACCGAGTCGTGCCCGCGCGATTTCATGATTTGCAATTTTCGCACCACCGAATTTCTCTCCACCAACTGAGAAAGCCAGAAAAGGCCATCGGCAATGGTGAACAGCGGATTGTCACGGATCTCTTCCTGGACATATTCGCCGACCAGAAACGTCGTGGCTTCCCAACCGGTCAGAAACTGGGCGACGCGCTGGATGAAGGACTGCATCTCCAGGTCGCCCACGCCGCTCGTCGCTTTGCGCACCACAGTTCGAAAGGAATCCACAACGACCAGGCTCGGGCCAATCGCCGCAACCTGTTTGCTAATCTCACGGAATACCGCGTCCAGATCTTTTTCCAGCACCACGTCGGACAGACTGATGAATCGGATCGCTTTGCCTAGTTTGGATTCGTCAAAAAAGGAATACTGCTGCTGATAACGCAGCATCTTGATCGCGGGCTCGCCGAGGACGGTAAAATAAAGCGCAGGTTTCTTCTCAGTGGCATTGGCGAAAATGATCTGATGCGCCAGCGTCGTTTTGCCGCACCCCGGCGTTCCGGCGATGATGTTGAAAGAGAATTCCGGGATTCCACCGCCGAGGATGTCGTCGAAACCGCGAACGCCGGTCGGTATTTTGTGGATCGTGACTTTACCTGCCGGCAGGACCTCCGCTTTCTTCGGTGCGTTGCGTTTAGGCGCCTCATTTTGCTTTTTCATTTTTTATCTCCTTTACTGAACTCCAAATCGTTGAGGGACAATTTCGGCCACACCTCGCGCACCATCCGTAGCGTTATATTTGCGCCGATAAACGCCACCAGCAGTGAAAGCAACTGGGAAACCAAAATAACGCTGCCTGCAGCCATCTCTTCCGGGGCCACGTGCTCCGCCACTTTGTCCGACACCCCCAAAGAGCCATCTGCTTTCACCTGCACCGCTTGCAGCCAGGAGACGTGCGCGTAGGCCAACACGAGCGCGCGCGAAAGGAGCGCGTGAAAACCCGTGTCACCCATGAGGATCGCCAGATGCGGACGCAACGTCTCACAGACATAAAAGACCGCAGGGGCCTTTGTCTCGAAAGATTTATCTCCGCTCATCTCATAAGCGATGAGACGCTTGGCGAGATCCTGCGTTTGTTGGGAGGCTGGGTTCATTTGGAAAGACGCTCGAAGGGGTGTTCTTCAGAGAGACGGCGCGAGTCGCGAAAAACACCGAAATGTACACTACTTCCGACCATTAGGAATACGGCGACAAGCGTTTTCATGTCATTTCAGTGGTTACGAAAGAAGCGCACCTCGGCGCGCAGGCGCTCGACCTCGTCGACCAGATCGAACATGCTTTTGATCCAAGCCACGCCGATCCCGTGAGCGGCCCGCACGTCCTCGATTCGCCGAACTGTGTAGATCGTCTCTTCCGTAAAGACCATGACCCCATACGGCGGCTGAAAAACAGGGCGCACCAAGCCAGCGCGGCAATAGATCAGAATCGAACGACGGGACACGCGTGCGAGATGCGCGGTCGCATCGAGGCTGTAGAGCACGTTGGGATTCGGCTGAAACAAATCCAGCGCACGAGGCGATGGGATTTCCGGTTCGTATGCGTCCCTCATGCACTTTCCCTCGGATTGAACTTCGATCCTGCGGCGAGCTGCTCCCAAAGGACTTTTTCTTCCGGGGTGAGCTGCGGCGGAATCTGGATATGCACCACGGCATGAAGGTCGCCGTGCGTCCCGTCGCCGGAGGGCAACCCTTTCCCGCGCAGTCGGAATTCGCGCTCCGCCATCGTGCCCGGCGGAACCTTGAGCGACGCCCTGCCATCAAGGGTCGGGATTTGGATCGTGGCGCCGAGCGCTGCTTCCCATGGCGACAGATCGAGATCGTGATACAGGTTGGAGCCGCGCACACGGAACTCGGGATGTTTCGCGAAGGTGACGCGTAGATAAAGGTGGCCCGCTTCACCACCGCCGCTGCCCTCCTGTCCATTACCGGTGAGGCGAATCCTCTGCCCCTCCCGCACGCCGACGGGGATCTTCACGCGCAAGGTTTGCGTGGTGGACTTCTCAGTGTGCGGGTCAGTCCGCTGGAGCCGAATCTCGCGCGTCGCGCCTTGCAGCACTTCGTCGAGCGTTACGAGGAGGTCACCTTCGACATCCTGGCCGCGCTGGGGAAACTCACCACCGTTTCTCCCGTTCTCCCCAGTGTGTCCAAAGGCAGCGGATGATCGGCTGCGGCCGCCAAAGATCTGCTCGAAGAAATCGCTGAAGCCAGTGCCGCCAAAATGGAATTCAGAACCGTCCTCTGGCCCGCGGGTTGGGCCACCTTGCGGCTGGTGAGCCTGCTGTCCCGGCTGATTCCATTCGGCGCCCAACTCATCATACTTACGACGTTTCTCGGGGTCGCTGAGAACCTCGTTGGCCTCGTTGAGTTCCTTGAACTTTTCCTCGGCACCCTTTTTGTCCTTGGCGACATCAGGATGATGTTGGCGGGCGAGCTTGCGAAACGCCTTCTTGATCGCCCCGCCACTCGCATTCCGAGGGACGCCCAGAATCTCGTAGTAGTCCTTGAATTCAACGGACACGGCCGGCTCCCGAAGATTGGCCCGGATCATTCACAATGACCTTGGCCGGACGAAACACTTTGTCGCCGCGACAGTAACCACGCTGGACAACTTCGAGGACGATATGATCCGGCTGGCTGGGGTCGTGTCCTACCGCCACGGCCTCCTCCCGGTGCGGGTCGAAAGGTTGGCCTGCAGCCTCGACGGGTTCGACGCCATGGCGGTGGAGCAACTCGCCTAACTGTCGCTGCGTCATTTCCACGCCTTGGCGCAGTTGCGCGGATGAAGTGGCTCCCTCGCAAGCGAGGGCGCGTTCGAGATTGTCGACAACGGGCAGCAGCTCCCGGATGAAGGATTCCTTTTCGGCTGCGGCTTGTTGTTCGGAATCGCGCCGGGTGCGCTTTCGGAAATTGTCGAAGTCCGCGGCGAGGCGCAGATAGTCCTCCTTTTGCGCGGCGAGCGCCGTCTGGAGCAGGGCTGGATCAGCCGAAGCAGAATCAGCGACTGAAGCGGACGAATTGGGCGAATCGCTCATCGGCTGTCTCCTTCGTTACTGCCGTCTTTGGCGTGCATCCTCTTCCTGCTCAGCTTTGGCGGCTTGGACCATCTGATCGTGCTCGGCTTCGGCGACGCCTTCTTCGACGAGTCGCTCGCTATCGCTTCGCCCCTCGGCGTCCTCATCGTCGTTGAAAGTCGCCTCCACCTTGTGCCCGGTCGATCCGGCCACCGGGTCCCAGCGCTCGGATTCGGGTGCTGCCTCCATAATCGCGTCTTTTGGGTCGATATCGGTTTCACCAGTAAGCTCGCGTTTGGCCTGCTCCAAATCGAATACCGACACGTTTTTCTCAGAGCGGCCGTTGACGACCGCCAACTCAATCGCGCGCTCTCGCACCATCTCCTGCGTCACTGTCCCGATGCCGACACCATTTTCGGTCAAGGCGCCTTGCTTTAGAGGATCCGTTTTCATGGTTGACGGATCTATTTCGGCGATTGGCCGTGAGCTTCGACAAACCAGAGCCAGTGGTCGAGGCCGCGCGAGATTTGGGTGAAAAGATCGGCGGTGTCGGCGTCATCGAGGGCGTTGGCTTCATCGATGGTCAGGCGGGCATCATGGCCGAAATTGGCGATAGCCATCGACACCGCATTCACATGTTCCGAGCCCTCCGAAACGGTGAGCGGGTATTCGTCGAGACGGGAGCGCGCGGCGGCCACGCGAGCGGTGCCCTCCGCGATACCGCCGAGTTGCACGATACGTTCGGCGATCTTATCCGCGTAAGTTTCGACAGTGGCTGCAATCTTGTCGAAAAGCTCGTGCAGTCCGATGAAGTTCGGCCCCTTCACGTTCCAATGGGCTTGCTTAAGTTGGAGTTGAAGATCCACGGCGGACGCCAGCCGTAGGTTCATCAGCTTGGCTAGTTCCAACCGATTATTCCGGGGGATGTCGTTCTCGGTTTTATACAATGATGGTTCTTCTTCGATGTTGGGGTCGGCTGTTTTCATAAAATGTTTGGGTGTGATTTGTATCACTTGAACGCCTTGATCAGCGCCTCCAATTGCACGCGCAATGATTTGTCGTGCGGTGTTACGGACGGAACCTTGCGGTCGATATTGAGCAACTCATAGACGGCCATCTGGGCCGCTCGGACGGAATACTCGACCGTGAAGACGACATCCTCCGGGATCTCCACGAACTGGCTGATGAATGCGAAATTCTTCGAGCCACTTGGCACCGGCAGAGGCCGATCGCTGTGCTTGCGCGGCATGAACATGCTGGTGATGTAAGGCATGCGACAAGGAATGCAGTTGGCCGTCTCGATCGTCTCCTGATCGAGTCGCAGGTGACCGCACAGCTCCTGCAAAATCTCCGCGCCATCGCATTCCGCCATCGCCTTCGGAATGAAATTACCAACCCGGTCGGGTAGCAACGCGTAACCCCAGAACACCTGCACATCGCCGGGCTGATTGAGAAAGTGAGGTTGATGGGCCAATACGATGGACATCAGCCAATTCGAGTCCTTGAACGTGACCAGTCCACCGGTGCCTGCCTCATTGCCGCTGAATTCATTCATCATCGCGAAGAATGCCGGATTCTTCAGCGTGACGGTAAACGACTCCCAACAAGACTGCGCGATGCAGCTATTGAAGGCCGCCGGATTGCCAAACTCCGGACGGCCCTTGGCAAGCTTTTCCCAAAGAGTCCACCCACCACTATCCAACTTGGTCAATTGCATCGGCGCGCTTTTCATCGAGCCCAAACTGGAGGCGTCGGTCATCGAGCCGTTTTGCACGAAAACCAAGTCGCCGACATCCACAGCAATCACGTCTCTGGCGCCCCGCCGAAGACAGCAGATGCCCGTCACCGTGAACCTGCCGTCCTCAGTGTCGAGGTCGAGGTCGGTAACTTCGCAATCCGTCAGCAGATGGACGCCTTGGGTTCTGAGCCAAATCTGCAAGGGGCGCACCAGCGAGTCGTACTGGTTGAAAATGGTGCGCTTCACGCCCGCGAGTGTTTCAATTCGGGAAAACTCCAGAATGAAGCGGTGGAGGTAGCGCCGGAACTCGACGGCGCTGTGCCAGGGCTGGAAGGCGAAGGTGGTCGCCCACATGAACCAGAATTCCGTGTCGAAGAAAGCGGGAGAAAGCCAGTCGGTAATTCTACTTTCACCCAGCCCATCCTCGTCGGCGTGGCTGAGTTTCAGCAACTCGACCCGGTCCTGCATGGAGAAACCCATTGAAGATACCGGCACTTTTGCGCGACGGCGATCGACGAGCCTCGCCATAGAATGCGGCTTGTGTTGCTCATTGAACTCCACGGTTTCTTCGAAGACCGACTTCCCTTCGTTGTTCAGTGAGGGGATCGAGCGAAAGAGATCCCAGGTGCATTCGTAGTTGTCGGTGGTCAACATACGTCCCCCGCGCAGGGAATATCCGAAATCGGCGTCGCCGGCGCCGTCGAGGCTTCCGCCCATGACCGGCATCTTTTCCAAAATGGAAATGTTTTCGCCGGGCAGCTTGCCGTCGCGGATCATGAATGCGGCGGCAGCCAGCGATCCGATGCCTCCACCAACGAGATACGCTTTGGGTTTCGTTCTCATGTCTTCGGTTCGTCTCGCATCTGAAAGGAGTGTCGGGCCGCCGCACGGACCTGGCCAATACCTCTCCTGCAACCGCCCTATAGCCGAAAGGCATGCGCCTTCCCATGCGACACGCGCGCTTCCGTTTCGGTTCGCCGCCCGCCCATTCAAATCAACGGAATATCAAGAACGACGTCACCCAGAATATTGCAAACCAAATTAGGAAGATAAAGATTGGTCGATGCCCTTCAGAGTCTTGGGCCGGCAGAATGGGCGCCGGAGATTCGGCGCAATGGCGGCACCGGGATGTCGCGCTGGACACCGCATATCCGCAGGCAGGGCAGGCGTCTAGCGGCATGAAATCCTTTCACACATGGAGATGCCAGCCTCGCCGGGCACTTCACGCCATCTACGGGCTCCACTTAGGTAGGTTCGCAGGCGCGTAGCTATGGCGCGCGAACCTGTCTCTTCGGGACCGTGGGTTGAAAACGAACGAGATAGCCCCTGAAACGCGGCGATTTTTTTGGAGTGTTCTGGATAATTGAATGTTCTATTCATATGTGGACGAATATGTGACCATCCAGAGCAAAAGCCAATACCTCTCCCTTGACACCGTCGTGCCCGATGGCTATACGCTTCAAGTTCGGGTCGTGTTTTACATCTAAACGGATGGAATGGATTCGTGAGCGAATCGGGATAATACGAATGCGGGTTTCCTGATCAAATCGCAACCACGCCGCAGAGGACCCAGCGCCGAGTGGTCACGCCTCGTGTGTCTTTCCAAGGGATTACCTGGAACTCCACAAAGTGCTCTTTGTGAGCATCGAACTCGCGTTCTGGATGATCGGCGTCGCGAGCGGCATCCCAGTCGCGAAGGGGCAGGCGAATCACGGGAGTATAACCTTCTTCGGAAGGAGCCAGCTCTCTCGGAGCGGGCAATAGCGCGGCAAGCTCGATCAAATGTGAGAGGCTGTAAAGCTTCATGGGCGGCTCCGGTGTGTCGTCAATACGTGGTGAGAGGCGTGAATTTTTGTCTGAAATGGTCGAACAAGCGTCACCACCCAGCTCCCTTTCCCGTGAGCGGTATGCTTCTCCCGTGGGAGAGAATGATGCAGTCGCGATTTTCGCTCGCGGGCATCATCATGAGCTCCGGTGGCTCGACCGGAGCAATGCGTGCTGGCGAAGAGCCGGTGATGGGGCGGAAAATGAGGACCATGCCTGGCTCGGTCGCGTCGATTATCTTGCCCACCGTGGCCTCGATCAAGCGATAGGAGCCATCGCGCACCGGGTGGTAAAACTGGACCGTGACTCGCGCCTGGAATCCCTCGATCACGTTGAAGAATGCGGAATAGAGCCGATCAAGATCCTCTTCGTAGATGAGTTCAAAGATACTGTGCCCCACCAGCTCCTGCGGTTCATAGCCGAGCACGAGAGTCACGGCGCGGCTGTTAAAAAGGATCACGCCACTGCGATCTACAACCGTAATGACATCGGCGGCGCTGTCGATGATCGCCTGCAATCGGATTTCGTTCGTGCGCAGACGTTCCTGAGCCGGACGCAAAAGGTAGGCCCGGCCATCCGTATCGACAATAGCATCAACCTGTCCCGCGCCGAATGCCTCGATGGCTTTCTCGGCTTGCGCGAGGCTCAAGGCGAGGGTGATCGCCTTTTCGGGGCCATATGTAGGAGTTGAATGAGGTGGTTGCGTCATCGCAGGCATCCGTTTGTGGTTTGTGGCAAACTGAAGCAGGGCTCCGCTGTCCGGCCATCAGGCAGGCCGAGCAGCACTTCGAGCGCATCGATAGCCCGCTTCTCAACGACCATTCGGCCTCCAGACTGTGCGTGCTTGAAGCACCTCTTCAGTGCCGCGCCCGCGGGGTAAACGATTGCCTCGGCCTTGCGATCC
>Ga0302274_10003701_pt1 | contig 13516 bp, 9 predicted proteins | sample III_Bog_N2_1_FD_198755 | JGI IMG/M metagenome (GOLD analysis project Ga0302274, IMG submission 198755) | Peat permafrost microbial communities from Stordalen Mire near Abisko, Sweden - III_Bog_N2_1 | ecosystem: Environmental > Terrestrial > Soil > Wetlands > Peat | place: Sweden: Abisko...
AGGGCTTCTTCAAGGGCGGTATTACCTCCGCCTACAACACAGACCTCTTTGCCTCTAAAGAAGAAGCCATCACAAGTTGCGCAACCCGAAACTCCGTAACCTTGAAATTTTTTCTCACTTTCGATCCCGAGCCAACGCGCCTGAGCACCCGTCGCAATGATGATACTATCTGCCAAAAAAACATCGCCTGAATCAGCCGTACAACTGAATGGACGGCGACTAAAATCCACATCTTTAATAACATCAAAAAGAACTTCGGTTCCCACATGTGTAGCCTGAGCCGCCATTTGCTCCATAAGCCAAGGACCTTGAATAGCTGTTGCAAAGCCCGGGAAATTTTCAACTTCCGTAGTAATGGTTAATTGCCCACCCGGTTGCATACCTTGAACCAAAATAGGCTTTAAATTAGCTCGCGCGGCATAAATAGCTGCGGTATAGCCTGCAGGACCGGCTCCAATAATAAGTACTTTAGTTCGGTGTGTTTGGGACATTTTATCTCTATTCTCGACAAGAGGTGTGCTACCTGTTTTACCAGCCTTTCAATGAATGGCAAACAACTCCGTTTTTGGGAATGATTCGTGGCCGCTACGTTACTTTTAAATGTTCAGGAAGCCGCTATCCGTTTTGGCGATAAAACTCTTTTTGAGAACTTATCCTTCAATATACGTGAAGGTGACAAAATTTGTCTCATTGGCAAAAACGGGGCAGGAAAATCGACTTTAATGAATATTATTACAGGCCATCGCGAATTGGATGATGGACTAAGATGGCAGTTGCAAGGGACAGTTGTGGGTTATCTCCAACAAGAGATCACGCCGAAACCTCAACAAACAGTTTATGAATATATATTTGAAGAATTGCAAAACCAAGATGGCAGTCATGATTACAAAATTGAGATCGTAGTTGAGCCGCTTGAACTTAATGTCCACGATAAGATGGAATCCTTATCTGGCGGCCAATTACGTCGTGCCGCCCTTGCTCGGGCGCTTGTGGAAGAACCCGATATTCTCTTATTGGACGAACCTACTAACCATTTAGACCTCGATATTATCGAATGGCTCGAAGGTTATCTCAAAGCCTATCGCGGCGCTCTTGTCTGCATAAGCCACGACAAAGCCTTTCTTAATACGATTTCAGATAAGGTCTTTTGGTTGGACCGTGGTCGTCTTAAAGTTTGCCCTCGCGGCTTTAGTTTCTTCGAGGAATGGTCTGCCATGATCCTTGAGCAAGAGGAACGCGAACTCAAGAACAGACAAAAAGTACTAGATCAAGAAGTAGAGTGGGCCAGCCGGGGCGTTAAAGCACGACGCAAACGCAATGTCCGCCGCGTTGAACTTATGAAAACAGAGCGTGACAAGCTGCGTGCTGACAAAAATGCCCTTGAACGCATGCTTGCGCGTATCGAATTTGCGCCGATGAAAACCGAGGAGGCTTCATCACGCATCGTCACCGAGTTCCATAAAGTAAGCAAATCATATCAAAGTGCCGGTGGGGATAAAATTATCTTCGATAAGTTTAATTTACGTATTATGCGCGGCGATCGTATTGGAATAGTTGGCAAAAACGGCTCTGGGAAAACCAGCTTTCTCAAGCTACTTGTGGGGGAAAGCAAACCCGATATGGGCAATGTCAAATTGGCCAAAGACATTAACTTTTCATATTTCGATCAAAAGCGCAAAGATCTCAATCCTGATTATTCGCTTCATCGTATCTTATGTCCCAATGGAAGTGATTATATTGAAGTTATGGGCAAAAGCCGTCACATATGCGGCTATTTAAAAGATTTTCTATTTGATCCCCGTATGGTCTTTCAACCGGTTAGCACTTTATCAGGGGGTCAAAAAAATCGCCTTATGTTGGCAAAAGTCCTTGCGAACCCAGGCACGCTCCTCATTCTTGATGAACCCACGAATGATCTTGATATGGATACACTCGACATTCTTGAGGATATCCTCGCCAATTATACAGGAACCCTCCTCGTCGTCAGCCATGACCGTGATTTTCTAGATCAAACCGTAAGTAAAGTCCTAGCCTTTGAAGGAGATGGCAAAGTACAGGCAGTTATTGGTGGCTATCAGGATTATCTTGCCCTGCGTCACAAGCAAGCGGTTCAACCCGAACAAGCATCCTCTGCCGGCAAAATAAATACTTCCTTTTCGGCTCCACAAGCAAAGTCCTTTGAAACAACACCTCAAAAAATGACATATAAAGAGCAATATGAGCTCGAAAAGTTACCCACACGCCTCCAAGCTCTTGAACAGGAAATCAATGATATAGAGATCGCACTTTCGAACCCGAATCTCTATGCCAAAGACCCCACGGCTTTTACTCAATATTCAAAGCGTATCGCTGAAGCCAACCTCGAACGTGACAAAGCCGAGCATCGTTGGCTTGAACTCGAGGAACAACGTCAGGCCTTTGAAAAAACATCAGCAACCAATAATTAAGACGTCAAAAGCCAAACATATGGTCAAGACTAAAGGCGTCATGACCACTAATAAGACCGTGATAACCAAACAAACGACATGTTGTATCACGTATGATGACATAGGCATGATCACCGGCAGCCCGAACTTCATCTTCGGTAAACATCTCACTGACGCACCACAAAAGAGATCCGCTACATGCAATGCGAATCGAACGTCGCGCGATTTCTTGACCTTGGTTGGAGGTCAAAATCAAAGCTGTATCTGACGTTGCGTGCCACGGCACTGAAGCTGGATAAATCAGATGGCACATTGTATCATAAGGAGCCGTTCCAATTCGTAGAAAAAGACGCGTACTTAATCCTGGAGCGCGTCCACCATAGCTTTGTGGTTCATTCTTATAGGTAAGGACAGTATTAAACACATGCGCACCGAAACTCGTTTCTGCCGCATGCCCAGATTGACGATCCTCATACCGAAAAAGCGCATGAAGCCAACCATCCACTTCATGACCCGCCGAAAAATCATAAATAAGTTCGACATGGCCATACGAACCCTTAAGATTCTTATCTTTAAGGAGTTCATTGATATTAATAGCGCGCGAGTCCTGACGCGAAAGATTACCAAATTTATGTTCTGCGATTTGATGGCCTCCGGCGTCATAAACCAGAGCTTTTACTGGCAAATGCTGAAGGGCTGTCGACATCGGTGTGGGGAGAAGCCAATTTGTAAACTGGTCTGGGGGAAGAACCGGTGCAGGCACAATGTGAAGCTTACCTAATAAATCACCCAAGTCCCCCAACCGTTGATCCGGCTTTAAATCGCTACGTTCGACATTCGGGTGTGAAATACGCGTATGCCCATTTTTTGATATGACTTCATAACGTGGACGTACAAAATACTTACCTGCCTGAATTTCAAATTGCTGCGGCCAACGTGCTTTGGGCCACAGCGATCCAACACTCAAACGATAACTACCATAAGGAGGTATAGTTTGATTAAGCCAAACAACTTCCGTCTGTCCCATCAAATTGAGGCCAACTTTTCCTGCAGGGATAGGACATGGGTGACTATTTTGAACCCACAAAACAACATCTTCATCGTCTTTAGGTGCTGGTAGGCCAGCATATTGGTCAGAGGGCCAAGCATTGGCATCATGCGTACACGATAAAACTTTTTTATCATCGCCATAAGTATCAAGCGCGTATTTCACAATATCGTGACCTGCAGCCCCAATAATATGAATAAAAAGTTGTCCTACAAATTCAGGCAGATTAAATCGTGCGCGTATATTTGCACTATCAAACACAATACTCGCATTGGCCGTTGGCAAACGATCTGTCCATTCGGCTAATTTTTGTCCCTGTTCTCCTAGGAGATAGCACCAAGCTCTTACGTCTTTACTCCCATAACCACCCCAGTAGTTAGCCGTCACAACACGTGTATGAAGCCCACCCTGATCTCGAAAAAAAGCAAAGTTGGTCGCAAAATTGAGATTGGCTAAATAACTCTGCCGCTGCGTCAGCATTTCATCTGGCAAGCGAAAAGAATCAAAGCTGTACCAAGGGGTGTTAATAGGCATGAGATGCTGGACATGATCCACTAATCGGGCTCCGTCAAACGATGCCACGAGAACACTTTTACAGACACATGATTTTAAAGACGTCACGGGTTGCGTTGTATGATTACCAAAGACACGCCCTATGTGATCAACGTCTTGAACAAAGAGACCAGCAATTTCAATATCCGCTAAAGGAAAGAACTCCGCAAATCCTGCCAATTGGTTGGCCGGGTCATAAATGGCAACGGGGCCGGCTTTTTGTAAATGAACCAGCAAATGTTTCGCCTTCACCGCAACCAAAGGGTGTGTGATAGCTTTATAAAAAGAATTGCCACCAACTTGATTGCTAAAAGTATCAATCTTAAGAACCATTCAAATACTTCCTTTATTGCCGAGGGTCTTCTCCGCATTTTTTCGAGCACGTAGCCGCTTAAAATAAGCACTTATTTTATGACGGGTCTGCTCACGCCACACTACGCCTATATCGCGAACCCAATTGAGTTGAATAGCCCGACGTTGCCCTTCAAAGGATTCGTGACCATGCCACGCATTCGCTTGATTACGAAAAATAAGAAGAGTGCCTTCATCGGGAGGAACTTCGGCAAACGAATCGTTAAGGTTGTTTGGGGATCGCAACAACCGCAATCGTCCTCCCGGCGCTTCCCATTTTCCATTCATATATATAAGTACTGTTATAATTTTGGTCTTACTGTCGGTATGAATTTGACCATCTTTAGCTCGACATTGACCACGCACGGTGATCATTGTTGGACGACACTTAAGATCAACCTTAAACTTTTGAGAAATAACCTCGGCCATTTCCGAACCACGGATCTCATCCATCATTAACTTGAAGTTTTTTCCGTAAGTCAATGTAGGTAAAGGAAAACTTCCTGGCAGCTCGAGTTGTGGGTAATCTGCCTGAATAGCATCCAACGCTTCACGACGTACAAATCCCGGAACAATAAGATGCGGAAAAGGCTCCATCACAACAGTGGCCGCGCGCAAATCATCGATGTTAATGGTTTTCAATGTCATGAGCGGGAGTTTAGGCTGAGGTGAAGGCTGGGTCAAACATCCCGTTTTAATCCCATCATTTCTTGTATACGCGCCACAACTGCCCCCACGTCGTCAAGCGGTGGATACTGCCATTTTTCAATTTTACCTTTAAAAGAGCGCGTCATTCCTTCCGCAAGCATAAGGTTATGAAATCGGTTAAACTTGCGTGATCCACCTGGTAAATCAATAACATAAACAGGCTTCCCCGTTGTACAGGCTTCAGAGATCATATTGACACTATCGCAGGTTACCAAAAGGAAGTCAGCGAGACCCAACATAGCATAATAGGGGTTAGGTCCCTGTCCATCCCATATCGAGGAAGGAACATCTCGCAGTGCATTCTGCAGGAGACTAAGATTATCAGCGCCTGTACGCCGCGAAGGCGTAACCATTAAACTTCCGCCTGTTTGCCTTGCAATTGTTACCAATTGATCAGCAATAGGCTGCATTTCGCACGGGGTTAGCGTATACACAGCATTACTCCCCCCCACCAACACAGCAATCCGAGGGGATGGCAAATGGGCAAACTGAGGAAGAAACTTTTCAGCTTCGCTTTTGAGCATCTGAGGGGTCACGCGATGTAAGCCTCCCCGTGTCGCAATCACGTTCGTCCCCTTAAGGCGATCATGTTCCGGAACAACAACCAAATCAAAATAGTGCGGATTAATAGTCGGATTCTGTAATTGAACTGTAAAACAGCCTCGCTTAGAATGTACTTTAGTAATGTGCCGCAAATAAAGAGAAGCAGCGATACTTGCCCGCCCCGTTGCAATGACTAAATCAGGCCAAGGCGGGACAAGAAGGTCCCCCTCCTTACTAAAAGCTGAGGCTAGCCCCCAGCGTAAAAAAGGTGTTAACTGGCGCCAAGGACTACGAAGCTTGATCCTTTTAACAACAGGCTTTAATCCTAAGGCCTCGGCAAGGCCTAAGGCTTGATTTTCCATGCCGGCTTTGCCGTCGGTTACAACCCAGCATGTCACTTGGCTGTTGGATAACATATGGCTACAATCTCACTTTCTTTGTTCTCTCAATAGAGGTCAGCATGAAACACGTCAAACTCGACAGAATTGATCTACGTATTCTGCGCGAGCTACAAAAAGACGGCCGCATGACAAATGTTGATCTTGCCCAATGCGTCGGCATTTCAGCACCGCCCTGCTTAAGGCGGGTCCGTGCCCTGGAAGAGGCCGGCTATATACGTAGCTATCACGCCGATGTCGCAGCCGATAAACTTGGATATGGTATAACTGTTTTTACACTCGTTTCTCTTAACAATCACTCGGAAAGTGATTTAAATAGTTTTGCAAAACTTGTCGATACATGGCCCCAAGTACGCGAGAGCTATATGATGACAGGCGATGCAGATTTTCTAATAAAGATTGTGACGGAAGATTGGGAAACATTCCAGAAATTTTTAACGCATCAATTAGCCAGCGCCCCTAATGTTGCCCATTATAAATCAGCCCCTGCTATGCAGCGCACAAAATATGAGCCGGGTGTTCCTATCGATGAAAAGAGTGGATCCGCTCCTCATAAAGAGTAAAACTCACATTAACACTAAACTTGTGTACAAAACTCGAAGGATATAACGTGCTCACTTCTTTGATCGTTCGTCTTGTAAAACTTAGCCAGCAGTTTGCCATCGCGCTTGTTTTAGGATCTTTAATTACAGCTGCTGGCCTGTGTTGGTATGTTGCGGGTCACTTCAAAATCGATACTGACATCAACAAAATGATGGCCGACAATCTTGATTGGCGCCAACGTGAATTTGATCTTGAAAAAGCTTTTCCTCAAAAAAACGATTTACTTGTCATCGTCATTGATGGGGACACGCCCGAGCTTGCTGAAACGGCAGCACACCAATTGGCAGCTCAATTGCAAACAATGCCTTCACTTTTTTCGATGGTTAAACGTCCAGATGCCATTCCATTTTTCCGTAAAAATGGTCTACTTTTCTTATCGACCACCGAAGAAAGTGCTATTCTTAACCAGATAGTTGAAGCCCAACCCATGTTTGGAATGCTAACAAGTGATCCGTCGCTTGTTGGTTTTTTTAAAATGATTAGCCTTATGGCTCAAGGGCTCCAATATGGGCAAGTAGATTATAGTCATCTTGACCATCCTCTTAATGCTATAGCGGATACCATCGAAGCTGCTGTTCATGGCCGTGACAAACCCTTGTCGTGGCAAGATAGTGCTTCTCCCGATTCGCAGCCTTCTCTTCATGATATAAGAAAATATATCCTTACAAAACCGCTACTCGATTATCATTCCCTAGAACCAGGCGCACATGCGCGTGATGCGATACGCACAGCCATTCATGATTTACAGCTGACACCAGATCATGGGGTACATGTGCGCATGACAGGATCAGTTGCTCTTAATGATGAGGAATTCGCAAGTGTTTCCGAAGGGACGGGAACGGCAACTCTTGTCTCAGGAGTTCTCGTCTTTATTATTCTTCTGATTGCCTTGCGCTCTCTACGGCTTGTACTGCCTATTTTATTAACACTTACTGTAGGCTTAATCGCCACAACAGCTTTTGCCCTTGCCGCCGTTGGATCCCTCAATCTTATCTCAGTTGCTTTTGCTGTTATGTTTATTGGGATTGCGGTCGATTTTGGCATACAATTTGGTGTTCGATTTCGCGATCAACATTTTCACGAGGCTGATTATAAAAAAGCCATGATCAATACAGCCGAGATCATTGCTATTCCTCTCGCAATGGCAGCGGCATCAACGGCCATCGGTTTCTTAGCCTTTATTCCGACAGCCTATCGTGGTGTATCCGAATTAGGATTGATCGCAGGCTTTGGTATGATCATAGCCTTTTTATTGAATATTACTTTACTCCCCGCTCTTTTGACATTAAGCCATCCTCCCTCAGAACCCGAAGCCATTGGATTTCGATGGGCCGCCCCCCTTGACCATTTTCTCTTACGCTATCGGCACCCTGTTCTTGTGGCTATGTGTGGATTGGCCTTAATCGCAACAATCATTGCCACGCAAGTCCGTTTTGATTTTGATCCTCTCAATTTAAAAGATCCGCATACTGAATCGGTTTCAACACTCTTTGATCTTATGAAAGATCCAGATGCAAGCACCTATACCATTGACATCTTGGCCCCTACTCTTACCGACGCCCAAACACTGGCAACAAAACTCGAGGCTCTCCCCAGTGTTGATCATGTTATAACCCTGGCTAGCTTTATTCCTGATCAACAAGACAAAAAACTTGCTCAAATTAAAGACATTCGTGCCTTACTCGAGCCTACACTCAATCTTCAAAAGGCCTCGTCACCGGATGATGACAGCGTCATTGATGAGATGACCCAATTAGCTCCGGCTCTTCATGATCTTGGCCAAAAATACCCAGCAGCCGAAAACCTATCGCACGCCATCAATGATGCCCTCAACAGTCTCGTTCTTCATCACGACAAAACCCTTTTGGAAAAACTACACCGAAATATCATTGATATTCTGCTCGGAAAACTGACAATGGCTAAGGACGCCTTAAGTGCGGAAGCCATTACAACAGATACAATCTCTGATGATTTACGTTCAGATTGGATGACCCCCGATGGCAGAGCCCTCGTTGAGGTCTATCCAAAAGGAAATCCACGTGATACCTCAATACTCAAAGCCTTTACATCGGCTGTTCGCGAGGTAGCCCCAGAAGCGTCGGGTTCTCCTATCTCTATCCAAGAATCTGGGCGAACGGTTACCCATGCTTTTATACAAGCAGGGATCTATGCTCTCTTGGCCATTTCCTTTTTATCTTGGCTCATACTCAAGAACGTTGGCGATGTGGCCCGGCTTCTTACCCCCCTAATCCTTGCCGGAATATTAACATTAGCTACAATTACATTAATCCCCCTGCCCCTCAACTTTGCAAATATTATCGCGCTTCCTCTTTTGTTAAGTCTTGGGGTCTCTTATGCTATATATTTTGTTACTTATTGGAAATCCGGATCCTACACGCCCCTGCAATCAAGTATGGCAAGGGCTGTCTTATTAAGCGCAACAACCGTCCTTGTAGCCTTTGGTTCGTTAGCACTTTCTTCACATCCCGGCACGGCGAGCATGAGCAAATTATTAACCGTTGCTTTGATATACTCTCTCCTCTGTACCTTCTTTATATTGCCAAGCTTGCTAGGTTATCCCAAGTCCGATACAAAGTAATATCGAAAATCCCGTAAGTTTCTTTTCTGCTCCATATCTGAGGTCTACCATGTTGCTGTATCGTCGCGTTGCACTGATGGCTTTCTTACTAGCTCTTCCCTTTACGCTCAACGCTTGCGCGGATCTTCCTACGAATCCCGAACAACGCGCCGAAGCGATCGCCGTTAACGATCCCTTGGAACCTATGAACCGCAACATCTTTGCGATGAATGACTTTCTAGATACTTACCTCATTAGGCCGGCAGCCCTCAGTTGGCGCTTCGTTGTACCATCTTATGTTCGGGATCGTATTGCTGATGCTCTTATTAATATGGGCGAGCCCGTTGTTTTTGCGAACGACCTCCTTCAATGGCGCCTTGATAGTGCCGGGATAACGCTTGAGCGTTTTGGTTTAAATACAACAGTTGGTGCCGCAGGGCTATGGGATGTCGCCACCGGATGGGGAATGGGTGTACAAACTGGTGATTTTGGCCAAACACTTAATTCATGGAACATTAAACAAGGGCCTTATCTTGTATTGCCTCTCTTTGGTCCTTCCAACTTTCGTGATGCGATTGGCTTAGGAATTGATATGGCCATGTCTCCCTGGGGTTATCTTGCCAATATGGGTGGTACGGCTACGTACAATCGTTACGCGATTGCTTCCTTTGGAGCCGATGGGTTAACACGTCGTGAGCAAAATATTGAACCCCTTGATGCACTTCGTGAAGGGTCTCTCGACTTTTATGCTCAAATGCGCAGCGTTTATCGCCAATATCGCGATAAGCAACTCGGCGGCGCTTCAACGACATCCATGCCTAATTTCGATGAGAGCTATCCTTAACTTAGATCAGTTCTAGCCATCGTGCAGCTTCCTCGAGGTCTTGATGACGTCGGCGAAGCTGCTTTTGGGTTACAGTTGTCTCTCCCCATTTTTTCATTTGGTATGTCGTCTCAAGTTCAGCGGCATCAAAAATTTCTTCAAGCGGTCTGAAACGGTTGACGAGAGCTAATCCGAGGATCAAGGACCCAACACTATTAATTGCATAGTGAAAACCGGTCAAAAGCCAATCATTGTATGTCCCAATGTGTTGGCGCAAAAGTGTTAGAATTTCCGGCTTTTGATCTATGGGCATAAGTCCATAATCTATTTTAAAAGTCAGCCCCAAGCTTTTTGCACTCCACTCCAGATAGGGGGTCCATAACGTCTCTTGAAGCTGCGCGAGTTCTAAAGGCTCTTTTACTTGATGACACAACAATTCACTTCCCGCATAGGCAAGAATCTGACTGATAATCGACCCCCGCTGTTTGGACGTAATATCCAATGTTGTTGCAGCCAATTGCATCATTGGCATTAAAGCAGGCACGATTTTATCTTTTTGTTGACGCCATTCCACGACAAGAGCTTCCGCCAAAGCAAGCTTTGGAACAATGAGTTCAAGGCCCGCAGGCGTACGCATGGGGAGGGAGTTGCGAAGAAGTGAAAAGCCTAGTGGATGTGAAACCACTTCATATATAGGGGGAAGTTTTATAATTGTCATGGGTGCCCAAAGACCCCTTTCATCAATTGCTGCCCGATATGAACAGCGCGATCCGCCCATCCTTGAAACCCTCCTCTGGTCATCGTTAGGGGATCCATGGTACTTGCAGAATGCTGAAGTGTGTAAAGACAAGCATTTTGTCCAGGAACGGCCATAATATCGGGTACTTGATTGATTGCACCCCTACCCGATAGAACATCGATCACATTACGAAACAAGGCTTTAATATCGAGTGAAAAGTGGGGTTTTGATAAAGTTCCCGTAATTAACAAGGGGGGGACAAACCCACCAAAATTGATAAGAGTTGTTTGCGCATGAAGCGTCATGTTGAGAGTCTCATTATTAAAATCAATTACCCCTTTTCCTGCAATAGTCGCAAGAGGCGTATTCACAAGAAAGCCGTTGTCCCGCATAATTCCATTATTCAGAATGAAGCGTGCTGCAAAACAATTAAAAGAATTCACCCCTTCAGGAGCAAACATTTTCACAAGACTCGAAGAAAGCTGGTCCGCAGCCTTGCTCGACACTTGGCCATCTTCAGCCATTATATCAAACGCACCCGTAAGGCTTCCTATCAAAGCCTGTAGGCTATCCCCTGACGCAACCAAAAGTCCTCGAACATCCCCCGGACCAGATAAAATAGCAGGAATATTTAGCAATCCTAGTAAATCGGCAAAATCGACGTCATAGGACACAACCTTTATCCCCATTTGAATAGGAAACGTCAGCGCGTTAAGTTGAACTTCTTGATAAAGACTACTGCGACCAAACATAAGTTTTAGAGGAACACTTAAATATCCATCTTGGAGATTGGCCTGCCCCTTCACTGAATCTATTGTTGCCCCCTTGAAGATCACATTTTTTAAATCCACATCGATTTTAGCATCAAACATCTTCAATTTTGCAAGCCCTAAAGGGCTGTTCGACAAAAGAGCAGAAGAGGGAGCTGCCAATTTATTATTAGTGTCAGAAGGTCCCGCCGAAAGATAGTCATCAAAGAGTATATGTTGACCTGTAATTGTTCCCTTTAATTGTACCCGAGGCCCCGCTCCATTGATGTAAATGACCCCTCCCATAAGAGATGAGCCGGCTCTTATTTGATAGCTATCGAGTTTTACCATTTTATCAAATAAATTGACTCTCCCCTGCGCTAAGACGTGATAAAAATCATAAGTTGCATCGAGGGTAATGGGGCGATCTTTTTTCTCACCCTGAACACCAATCAGAAGGCTTCCTTGCATCAGAAGACCATTTAATGAACTATCGAAACGAGCCTCAAGAGCAGCGTCTTGTCCATGAAGAATAAGATGATTGACTTTCAAGAGATGTTGCACACCCTCATGATCAACCATAACAAGTTGACTGTTGAGGAAAGAAAGATGGTCAATATGAATAGTCACGAGTGGCTCCACATTAACATCTGGAGACAGCTCTTTAGAGCCGGCAAGAAAAGTTATTTGCGGGTCAAAAACGGGCCAATTACTATCGCCCTGATCTGAAATCTCAAAACCGAGCAATGCCTGATCAATCGTAAGTGTGGTGATCACAATCTTATGGTGAAGAAGGGGAAGAAGGTTGATTCCAAGTTCCATTTTTCCAATCACAGCCATTTGGGGATAACGAGCCCAAGTCGGATTTTGAACAGAGACATTTTCAATGCGAATAATAAGTCCTTGGCGCGTGAGACCAAAATGCATTGCACCATCCAGACTTACAGTACGCGCTATGTCGTGGCTCAAAACATCGGCGAGAGGCTTTCGATAGTCCTCAAGTGAAAAACATTGAATAGCCACCGCGACGCCAAGAAAGCTGCTCAGAAGAAATGCCGTAAGACCATAAAAGATTTTCATCATCGAATATTCCGATCAAGAAGAAGAAAAATCGACATTGGCCTTAGGATCAAAACCAAACCACTCCCATGTCTTTATCATAGCAGGACTCAAAGGAGCCTGAATATCAATGATCCCCTTTCGAGGATGAGGAATAACAAGACGCCGGGCGTGTAAATGCAATCCTTTGCCCAACTCTTTAAGGGGTAGAGACGTCGAAAGATCGGGTTGATACAATCGATCACCTAAAATCGGTGTTCCAAGATAAGCCATATGAACACGCAATTGATGTGTACGTCCCGTCATGGGTGACAAAACAACAAAAGCGGCCTCATGGTTTGCTTTTTCATATACTTGATAAGACGTGAGAGCCGACTTCGCGTCTGCACTTCCTGACACATCAACCGTCATAAGTTCCCCAGTTTTAATCAGTGGGACTGATATGCTTCCTTGTTCTGGCTTCGGCACTCCTACCGTGAGGGCCCAATATATTTTCTGTGTATCATGATGACGAAATGATTCCGCCAAACGTGAAGCGGCAAAAGGGGTGCGCGCTAACAACAAAACTCCACTCGTATCACGATCAAGCCGATGAACTAATTTAGGTCTTAAGTGGGCTTCATTTTGGAATCCCGCTAACATATCATCTAAATTTTCTTTTAATCCTGTCCCCCCCTGCACAGCTAAACCAGCAGGTTTATTGAGAACAAGCACGTCATCATCTTGATAAAGAACCATTTTTTTTAATTGGACTTTGACACGTAAGGATTGTTCTTCGTAATGAGCCTGAGGAGGAGACGTTACCTGTGGGGGAACCCGTATATTTTGTCCTGCGTTTAATCGTGTTGAAGTTTCGGCACGTTTTCCATCAATCCGAATCTGGCCTGTGCGAAGCATTTTCTGTAATTGGCCATGAGTGACTTCAGGAAAATGCCGTTT
>Ga0302274_10003704_pt1 | contig 13513 bp, 10 predicted proteins | sample III_Bog_N2_1_FD_198755 | JGI IMG/M metagenome (GOLD analysis project Ga0302274, IMG submission 198755) | Peat permafrost microbial communities from Stordalen Mire near Abisko, Sweden - III_Bog_N2_1 | ecosystem: Environmental > Terrestrial > Soil > Wetlands > Peat | place: Sweden: Abisko...
TTCGCAAAGTGCTCGGTTGCCACCAGACCGAAATCGCCCGTTTCGTTCACGCCCAGATGCAGGAGCATTATTGGGAAAAGGCCACGGGCTACGAAGTGCAGGTAAAGAAAGGCTTCACCGAGTTGAAGCCCAGCGCCTATACGGCTTCAGCCAGCGGAACGGATCTCGACTATCACCAGCCGCCCGCCGACAAAAGCAACATGGCGAAATACCTGTTTGGTGGTTTCAAGCATTGCCTCTACCCGGTGCAAAAATTTCAGGCGGACGGCGAGCGCCGGTTGTCCGTCATTCTTGAGCGGGAAAAAGCCAAGTGGTTCAAACCCGCCAAAGGCCAATTCCAGATTTATTACAAATCAGGTGCCGACCACCTTGAATACCAGCCGGATTTCGTCGCCGAGACGGATTCCGTCGTCTATATGCTAGAGCCGAAAGCCAAAAACGAAATGACCGCCGATGATGTGGTCGCCAAAAAAGACGCCGCCGTGAAGTGGTGCCAGCACGCCAGCGACCACGCTGCCACCTACCAAGGCAAGCCGTGGGAATACCTGCTGATTCCCCACGACATGATTGCCGAAAACATGACGTTGAAAGGCTTGGCGGAACGGTATCGGGTCTTGGATGTATAACCGGCAGGCCATTTTATGAGCACAGTAAAATACGACACCATTGGTCAATGGTCGGAGATCAAGTTGTGCATCATCAAGGAATACGCCAAAGCATTCGCCAGCGTTCTAAAGAATCAAAAATACATCAAACACACCGCGTATATTGATGGGTTTGCTGGAGCGGGCGCACACATCTCCAAAACAACGGGCATGGTGGTCGATGGTAGCCCGGCACTCGCCCTTGATGTTAAGCCACCATTTTCTCACTACCATTTTGTAGAAATGGATGAAGATCGAGCCGCTGGCTTGCGTAGCCAGTTCAATCGACCCGATGTCACAGTTTATCACGGCAATTCAAATGACGTTCTGATTCGAGATGTCTTCCCCAAGTGCCAATACAAGGATTATCGTCGCGCGTTGTGTTTGCTCGATCCCTACGAATTAAATCCAAAATGGGAGGTCATCGAGGCGGCCGGAAAAATGCGAAGTGTCGAAATCTTCCTGAATTTCATGATCATGGACGCCAACATGAATGTCCTTTGGCGCAATCCAGAACGAGTCAGGCCCGATCAAGCCAAACGAATGACGGAATTTTGGGGTGATGAATCATGGCGTGAGGCTACCTACACCAAACACCCAGACTTATTTGGGGACGATTATCATGTCAAAAATACGAACGAAGCCGTGCTGGATGCTTATTGCAAGCGGCTGCGTGATGTTGCTGGGTTTGAATACGTTCCAAAACCCATTCCCATGAAAAATGATCAGGGGCCGACAATTTACTATCTCGTGTTCGCGTCTCACAATAAAACCGGCAATCGCATTGCAGAATCAGTCTTCAAAAAGTATCGTAATCTAGGCGCACGAACGAATGTCACTTAAATCGTCAATCGAATGGACCGAGTCAACTTGGAACCCCGTCACGGGATGTTCAAAGGTCAGTCCCGGCTGCAAACATTGCTACGCCGAACGCATGGCGTTCCGCTTACAGGCAATGGGCAATCCAAACTATCGCAATGGCTTCAAAGTCACCCTTCAGGAAGAGGCGCTTGATTTGCCGGTTCGCTGGAAAAAACCGCAGACTATTTTCGTGAACTCGATGAGCGACCTTTTTCATCGCGAAGTGCCGTTGTCCTTCATCCAAAAAATATTCGTCACGATGCATAAGGCCGACTGGCATCGGTATCAAATTCTCACCAAGCGCCCGGAACGGTTGGTCGAGCTGGATGCCAAGTTGGCTTGGGCACCGCACATCTGGCAGGGCGTTACCGTCGAGCACCCGGATTATTACGAACGCATTGATTTGCTCCGTAAATCTGGCGCGCACGTCAAATTCCTCTCCCTTGAACCGTTGCTCGCGCCCATGCCCAAACTGAAACTGCGCGGCATAGATTGGGTGATTGTCGGCGGCGAATCCGGCCCCGGTGCGCGGCCAATGTCCGAGGAATGGGTGACGGAAATCCGCGACCAGTGCCTGAAGGCGGGCGTTGCCTTTTATTTTAAGCAGTGGGGCGGAGTGTTCAAAAAACGCAATGGTCGCGACTTGGAAGGCCGCACCTGGGATGAAATGCCCGTTGCTGAACTTGCTCTCGCCTGAGTACAGTCACTTGTCATTTCCCATTTGAGACTGACCTTTGAGGAGTATTTTATTCACTGATTTCAACAGAAAGACATGGGTGACTTAAGTGTTCCATCCTCGTTAACGCAGTTTGAGCAAGTTATTTGCACTTCGTTTTTAAACTGGATGTGATGCTCGGTAACAAATCCAATCAGATATGGTTTATAGTTTGAACGGAAAACAAAACAGGGACAACCGCTCGTGCCAGTGGTAGCCGGGTCTTTGTCAGTTGGATTGATTGTCAGTTCACGGTTAAAAGACATCATCCTTGTAAAATCTACTTTTATTTTGAAACCGATTATTTCTGACACAAAACCTATATATGGCTGACGCCCCCAGCCTACCGCGTGCCCCAAATCAATTCGCTGTTTGCCGGGACAGCCTATTATGGCTATCACATCATTTATATTTACCATGCTTTCGGGGACATGATTCGGGAAGAAAAAATTCTTGTCTTTGACGTAGTGCTCGAAAGGCTTCATGTCGAACACGGCAATATCCATTTGTTTATCTTGGTCAATTGGTTTGTTTGCAGTTCCATCGGGCAAAGTGCAAAACGGAATAGGGGTCTTATCGTCAAAACATCCGCATAATTGAAGATTCGGAATCTTTTTGCGTTCGTTCAAAAATCCATTCCAAACATGATGGCAGGTAACAAGCAAGTTTTTGTGATGCGTGGCAACGTACGCAAAACTTCCGTTATTAATCACATTGCCTTTTTTTCGTCCAAGCGAGGTGGCAAAAAAGAGCGGCCCAAGTGCCTGCTTGATTTGCGGTATTACACAGGATTGAATTTGCCCAAGTTTTGGAATGAATTCAGGCTTTTTCATATCATTTTCTGTAAATACGGAAAATGCATTAGCGGGTGATACGTTTCCTTTGGATGTTGTATTCTCCATTGCCGCATGTGAGCTATCACCTTTTTTGAGTATTCCGCCCAGACGTGTTGCGAGTTCACATGATTATTAACGTCTGCGCGATTTTTCTCTAAAACGAAATCCAAAACTCTCGGCTGTCCTGCCTTCATTCCATCGATAAAAAAACGCTCAGCATTTTGCCTCATCGCATAAACATATAAATCTGCAGCTTGCAGCGGCAGGCAGTCCGTATCCCTCGCATACATCCAACCGCCAAACGGAGCATGCCCATGTTCTTTGCATTCGTTGAATTCCTCATCAAGTGCTCTCCGCCAAATAGGGTCTTCGTTTTCATCAAATGTAAAATTGATTTTATCAACTTGGGCGTTGAAATCCGCGAACTTGCCGGATGAAATAATTACCCCTTGAAAATAGAGATGAAATGCGTGTTTGATTAAGGCAAATTCTGAGCCTGGTTTGTTTTTACTTTGGGCGGAACAACCGCCTACAGGAACACCAAGGTCACACGCCACCATTGCCAGGTGATAAAGAAAATCCTCGTGTTTCTTATCATCCCAACCGTCATATTGAGTGGTTTTGCTATTTCTGTGGCTTTTTTTGTCGGCGTATTCTTTGAAATGGAAATGCGTAGCCCCGTAAAAATCCAACATAGCTTTCCACTGGGAGCAGATCACATCGTCTTTGCCTTCCTCCACAAGCCAGCCGCCCACGACGAAATGCGGAATCTGGCATTTGACCATATAGGACTCGTCACCGTATGCGATCAAGTTCATAGTCCGTTTTTTTCACATATCAAATTGCAATAGCGATTTTCCATTGTTGTTCAAACAGTTTGTGGTCATGTTGAGCGTTTTCTGAACCAGCTGTTTCATGGTCTAACACTTCATCTTTATCAATGTGGTTCAGCGACATTCCACACGTGACAACGCTTCCATCTTGCAGTATTAAAAACCGGCGATGCGGTTTGCTAGACGCCGGATAAACGCGTGCCTTCCAGGAGGCTTTCCGTTCGCTATTAATATCTTTAAGTAACCCCATGAAAGATTTCTTTTCGGTGGATTTGGATAACGTTTTTTCAGTTCCTAAAATACGAAGCAATGGGCTGAACTTGGCTCCCGTGTCGGCCAATTTCAATATGGTGTCCAACGAACCGGTAGTCGTGTAGGGATCGTGAACTGCTGTTACAACCGCAGTTCCGATCATGTCTTTGATTTTTTGCAAATTCCGAGCGGGTTCACCGGCAACCAATCGCTCTTTCAGCGGCATGGGGGGCGGGCCTTGATGGATTTTTTCAATGCGGCCCTGAACGTATTTAAAACCGACATTGTTTTCTTGGAATCTTTGATTCAATTCATTGATGATTTCAAAGGCTTGGTAGCGTGATTTGTAGAACATGTCTCCACTTCCATCACTGATTCTGTGAAGTAATCGTTCCATAGTGTTAAATACGACTTGGACGACATCTAGGGTCTTTCCCGTATCGTTCAAAAGAATGAAATACTCGGCAATTACGCCTTGCAACGGAATGCTCTGTTGACTGGCTTGCGGCAGTTGCATCAATTGATGTTCGTCACACAGGATCCGATTGATTTCAATATAAGCCCTTCCGGGGCCGGGGTGCCAGCGTTCATCGGGGCCAAATCCTTTTTCCCAAAGACGCATAATTTGCACCCGCAAACCTTGTGGTAACTCATAAGCTAGAGGATTCGGCTGCTTGCCCGCATTCTGAAGTTTTGAAAATAGGTTCATTGTTACTCACGCCTATTTTCTGTCCGTTCACGGGCACTCGCAATGAGAAAAAGTGTGGGTTTTGTAATCAGTTGTGACGTATTTGCCCTCCTTGCAATCAACGAGCGTAAGTGTATCGTGGTTGCCGATGAGCGAAACCTACGAAGAAAAAGCCATCCGCCTGCTCACGCTCTTGACGCAATCAAGCGAGCCGGTTTCATCCGATGAGACCTGGACGCTTGACGATATCGCAGTGATGGCGGAGTTGAATGATGGCAGATACATCCGTGCGGGTGATGTTGTGCGAGCGGGACAAGGCCAGATTGTGGCGATTATGGTAATGAACATCACCACCCGTGGCAGAGAATATCTTTCACAATTGAAGAAACAGGAAGAGGCCAACACGTCCGTTGGCTTTGTGAAGGAACACCGGTTCGCTTTTTACAAGTGGTTTTGGGGCATCGTAGCGACTGTGATTTCAGCAGTGGTTGTCGCGTATTTGGTTTTTCACTACGGTCTTAAATGACCCCCTCTGCCATGAGCCAGACCAAATTATTCCAGGCCAGACGCGAGGCACTGGTGCTTCGCTTGCGGGACCAGGAAAAAATGACCTTCCAGCAAATCGGCGACCGGTTCGACCGCTCCGCTTGTCGGGCCGCGCAGATTTATCAAGCCGCCCACCGCAAAATCCAATGCCCTCCCAACGGTCTATCCAATCGAATCAATCGCCTTCTAACTAGGTCCGGCTTTACCGTCGATAAAACCGCCATCGCCAGCGCTCTCCGAACCGGCAAACTCTATCCGGGTTGCGACTGTTACGCGCATAGACATTGGCAAAGCTGTAAAAGAATTTTTGCAAGCAGGAGATGCCCGCACTAAAGCCAGTGAAGGCCAAAGAGCTCAGCTTTCTTCGAAATATGCCTACAACCGCCGGAGGCAACTTGAGAAATTTGCCGCCACTTTTCCCGGCCACGCAGTTTGTGACCTGACAAAAACACATTTGGATCAATTCATTGAGACGCTAGGGAAAATAAAATCCAAATCCCGTAATCAGCGCAAAGCCGTTTCCGCCAAAAGTCGCAATCATTACCGTGCCTTTATCAGGCAATTTCTTTCATGGGCAGTCCGTAAGGATTATTTGCCCCTGACACATCGCTTGGCCGAGGCGGATGGCCTGCGAACTGAAAATTCAAATAATTCAGAAACGACGTTTTATTCGCCTGTCGAATTCCAGGCATTGTTGAACGCCTCAAAAGGTGATTTGAAAACCTTGAGGCCGATTGTTGCTATCGGGGGGCTGGCCGGACTCCGCACCGCAGAATTGCTACGTTTGGACTGGGCAGACATTTGGCGGATACCGGATCACATTGAAATCACTGCCGGCAAAAGCAAGACACGCCAGCGCCGGCTTGTCGAAATTTGTTCAGCATTGAAACAATGGCTTGAATTCTATCGGAAAAACAAATCAGGTCTGCTGTGGGAAGGGCATGAAGTGACGTTTCAACAAAAAATTGTCGAACTCTGTGAGGCAGCAAAAGTTGAAGAAAAATCTGTGGAAAGAAAACATAACGGCTTGCGCCACGCCTTCTGCACCTACCATTTTGCACTGCACGCGAATGAAAACTTGACGGCTCAACAGGCAGGGAATTCACCGGCCATGATTCACCAGCACTACAAAGGGCTCGCTACAAAGGCTGAGGCGGAAAAGTGGTTTGCTGTGATGCCGCCCAAAAGCACATGAAGTTTTCGGTCGTGTTTCAACCACCGATCCATTTTCTGGCCCTGTGATGGACTTGAAAATAATTTTTTTGCTCAACAGTTCGGTGTAGCACTCGTAGAAAATCATGTGCTGAAATTTAGGTGAAGCTGAAATCGAGCCAGAAAATGAGCCGGAAATATTTTTCTGCATAGACCGCCAATGTCCAACCCCCTCCCCCAAACTCGTGGCGTATGAAATTGAAAATCATCATTCCACGCCATCCTGAACTGGTCCGGCAATTCGGTCAGGCCAAGCTCGTCAAACTCAACACTGGCCAGCACGAATTGATTGGCGGTTCAGACACAGACCGGCACTGCATGTTTTGAAGCGAAGCGACTTTGCCCATCAGGAGTACTCTGCAAAACCGTTCGAGAAACAGCGCTGCCTGATACCTGCTGACGGCTTCTACGAATGGCAAACCACGACCACTGGCAAACAGCCCTTCCGGTTCACTATGAAAGGCGGCGGGTTTTTCTGCATGGCCGGCCTCTGGGAAAAATGGATCCGCCCTCCGCGCTCTGAAGAATTGAATCTCGAAGCCAATGAGCCGTCCGCCAGTCAGATCGTCGAGACCTTCACCATCATCACTACCGAGCCAAACACTATGGTCGCTGCAGTGCTTTGGTTAATCATCGGGGCTCCCGAGGAGCTCGACTTTTTGAAGGGATCCAAATCCACGACCGATCTCAAATCGTTCTATCCGACAGACCCAAAGAAACTGCCACCTGAACTTGCCGGTGTGACCTGGCCGCCACCAACATCAAAATGAGTGATCATAAAAGGCAACCACCCATTTATTGTGCAACACGTTCTCATCATTCATGAAGTCGCCGATTATCCGGCTTGGAAAAAAGTATTCGATGCGGCCGCCGTTATCCTTAAAGAAGCTGGCGAGCGCTCCTATCAGGTTCTGAAAGACGAAAACGATCCGAACAAAATCGTCCATATTTCGGCATGGACTTCCATCGCTGCAGCCAAAGATTTCTTTGAGTCGCCAAAGCTGATCGAAATTCGCAAACAAGCCGGAGTCAAAGCCCGCGCTGGCTCCTTGCAGAGCGGCACCAGCTCCAACCTCGACGCCTTGCCCACGACCCATATCACTCGCCGGTGTTCCTCCCGGAATTTTCAGACAAGCTCAAAGAATAGTCCCACGGTTCTGCCCGGAAGCGGGCGTTAACTTTAAGAGGCGCGTCCCAAAAGTGTTCAAAGAAAACCAATTTGTGCATGTGAATTTGCTGGTCTAATTCAAATTACCGTATAAACTCATAGTTAGTTAAAATGCCGTCGATTTATGGAGCGGTAAATTATTTGTTTTTTCAGATTCCTCAGCAGGGGTGCGCCGCCGAAGCAGTGTCTAATCGATGGAGCGTGAGGCGGAGACGGTTAAATCAGATGATAATTCAAGGTGAAGCAAATCAAAGTTAAGATCGCGCGGCCGACTTGGTTGCAACCAGGGAGCGGCCAAGCCTCCAGGGAAAAAGCGACTGTGGAATTAATCAAATTACTAAATAATCCATCCTAATTAGCCATGAAAAAAACTCGTACGATCATTCTAACCTTCGCCGGCTTGGTGGCCGCATTTTCGATATGGTCCGGCTCCCCGACTGAAGCCGCCATCATCACTTGGAATAATACCGCCAGCGGCTCGTGGAGCGCGGCGGCCAATTGGTTACCCAATAATGTGCCGGGTGCGGGCGACACCGCCATCATCACCAATGCCAACGTGACGGTTTCGCTGGCCGGTTCCACGACCGTTAGCACAATTATTCTGGGCACCAACGGATCGGGACCAGTAACATTATCGCTGGCCGGCCAAACGCTAACGCTGGACGGTCCCTTGATCGTGAATCCCAGCGGTTCGTTCACCGTGGATAGCGGCGTGCTTGTTGGCAACGCCAACGCTGTGTTGAGCGGAACAATTGGCTGGTCTGCTGGCGGTTTGGGCGGGATGTTGACGCTAGCCGCCGGGAGCACCTTGAACCTAACCACCCCGAATAATCATGACATGAATGGCACGGTGCTGACGAACAATGGCACGGTCGTTTGGAATGACGGGCGGATTCGAGTCGGCAGCAGCGCCACGATTTATAATAACGGTTTGTGGGACGCGCAGAACGATCAAATCATGGCCGATGATTTTGGCGGTGTCGCTGCCTTTGAAAATTACGGCATGTTCCGCAAATCCGGCGGGGCCAGTGAGTTTAATAATTCCACGACATTCGGAGGCGGCGTTGCATTCAACCAGTTAGGCGGCGTGCTGGACGTTCAGAACGGCACAAATGGCTTGCAATTACAATTGCAAGGTGGCGGCAATTTCACCGGCGGCTACATTACCACCAACCAATCTGGCCTGACGGTATTGTCTCAAGGCACTTTCAATTTAGCCGGCACCGTGACCGGCACCAACACTTGGCAGAATGGCGGTGATTTAGCTGGCACGGAAGTCATCAATGGCGGTTTGACATGGGTGGCTGGGGCTTGGGATCTTGACACCGTCACCATTTTGTCCAACAGCCATATCCTGGTGGTCGGCACGGGAAACTTTGATCTGAACGGCACTGTGATGACGAACTACGGAACATTCACTTGGTCCAACGGGCGGATTCGGGTCGGCAGTAGCTCCACCATTTACAATTACGGCTTGTGGGACGCGCAGAACGATCAAATCATGGCCGATGATTTTGGCGGTGTCGCTGCCTTTGAAAATTATGGCACCTTCCGCAAATCCGGCGGGGCCAGTGAGTTTAATAATGCCACGATTTTTGGAGGGGGCGTCGCGTTCAACCAGTTGGGTGGCGTGTTGGACGTGCAAAACAGCACGAATGGCTTGCAATTGCAGTTCCAAGGCGGCGGTAGCTTACTTGGTGGTTTTGTCACTACCAATACCCAAGGTTTGCTCAATCTTAGCGCCGGCAACTTCAACTTAAATGGATTGGTAACCGACACCAACACCTGGCTCACCAGTGCTAATCTGGCAGGCACCAACGTCGTCCACGGCGCTTTGACTTGGGCGGGAGGCAACTGGGATAGTGCCACGGTCACGATTGCCACCAACAGCACCGTCATCGGCAACGCCGGGTTCGGGGTCAACCTGGATATGAGTAGCACAATTGTGACCAACAATGGCACCTTCACTTGGATGAGCGGCCATTTCCGCACGGGCAACGGCACGGCCGTTTACAACTATGGCCTGTGGAACGCGCTGGATGACGAGAGTTATGGTAACGATTTTGGCAACGGCAGCACGATCTACAACTACGGCACGTTCCGCAAATCGGGCGGTAACTGGAATAACGGTACCGGGAATGACACCATCATTGGCGGCGGCGTGGTCTTCGATCAATTGGCGGGGGTGATAGACGTGCAGAACGGAACCAATGGTTTGGTGCTTTCGTTCCAGGGCGGCGGCAATTTTACCGGAGGTTACAATACGACCAACACGAACGGTTTCACCTATTTCTCCGCCGGTAATTTCACAGTCAACGGCATGGTAACGGCGCCCAACACAATTGAGAACGCGGGAAGTTTGGTCGGGACCAACGTCGTCCACGGCGCTTTGACTTGGGCGGGAGGCAACTGGGATAGTGCCACGGTCACGATTGCCACCAACAGCACCGTCATCGGCAACGCCGGGTTCGGGGTCAACCTGGATATGAGTAGCACAATTGTGACCAACAACGGCACCTTCACTTGGACGAGCGGCCATTTCCGCACGGGCAACGGCACGGCCGTTTACAACTATGGCCTGTGGAACGCGCTGGATGACGAGGGTTATGGCTACGATTTTAATAACGGCAGCACGTTCAACAACTACGGCACCTTTCGCAAATCCGGCGGGGCGGGCGAATTCACCAGCTACACCACGATCAGCGTGTTGTTCAATCAACTGGCGGGTGCGATTGATGTGCAGAACGGCACGAATGGATTACAAGTGTCTTTTCAGGGCGGTGGTAATTTTACTGGCGGCTACATCACCACCAACACCAGCGGGTTGACCGCCTTGGCCAACGGCAGCTTCAACGTCAATGGCACGGTGACCGCGACGAACACTTGGGAAGTCAACGTGGGAAGTTTGGTGGGCACCAACGTCATCCAAGGTGCTTTAACATGGGTTGGAGGCCTTTGGGATAATGTCACGGTCACCATTGCCACCAACAGCACCGTCATCGTCAACGGCGGAGCCGGGGCCAATATGGATATGGGCAGCACGATTGTGACCAACAATGGCACCTTCACTTGGATGAGCGGCCATTTCCGCACGGGCAACGGTACGGCCGTTTACAACTATGGCCTGTGGAACGCGCTGGATGACGAGAGTTATGGTAACGATTTTAATAACGGCAGCACGTTCAACAACTACGGCACCTTTCGCAAATCCAGCGGCGTAAACAACGGCAGTGGGACCCAGATCCAAGGCGGAATCACCTTCAACAACAGCGGCAAACTGGACGCGCAGGCCGGCGTCATCAATTTGCAGGGCGCTTACAGCCTGACCAATGGCACGTTGAACGTTGGCCTCAACAGCCTGACCAATTTCGGCCAGATCAGCCTGTCCGGGGCGGCGTCTTTGGTCGGCACGATCAGCGCCAATTTGAACAACGGCTACATTCCCATCGAAGGCAATTCGTTCACCAACCTGTATTATGGTTCCTACACCGGCGAATTCACCAATACGGTGTTGCCATTTGCCGACGCTTGGACGACCAACTATTTTTCAACCTATTATGTGATGACCGTGTTAAATTCCCGGCCCATTTTGGCCACGCTCGCGACCAATAAATTTATCGTGAACGAGCTGGCCACCCTGAATGTCACCAACAGTGCCACGGACCTCGATATTCCGGCGCAAACGCTGGTTTACAGTCTGGCGTCCGGCCTGCCCGGCATGACCGTGAACTCGGCCACGGGCGCCTTTACCTGGACGCCGCAGCAGACCAACAGCCCGTCCACCAACCTCGTCTCCGTCGCAGTCACTGACAACGGCACGCCGCCTTTGAGTGCCACCAACACCTTCACCGTCATTGTCAAGGAAATCAACGTGCCGGCCACGTTGCCGACGATTTCAACCCAGATCGTCAATGAGTTGACCCTGCTCACCGTCACGAACACGGCGACAAACTCCAACATACATGCGACCATCACCGGCTATGCCTTGGTCAGTCCGCCGAGCAACATGGTCATCAGTGCCAGCGGCATCATCACCTGGACCCCGGCGCAGGCGCAAAGCCCCAGCACCAATCTCATCACCACCATCGTCACTAACCTCGATGCCTTCGATCTCGTTCATCCGAATTTGACGAGTACCAACACCTTCACCGTTGTCGTCAAGGAAATCAACGTGCCGGCCACGTTGCCGACGATTTCAACTCAGCTCGTCAATGAGTTGACCCTGCTTACCGTCACAAACACGGCGACCAACTCGAACATTCATGCCACCATCACCGGCTACCACTTGGTCAGTCCCCCGAGCAATATGGTAATCAGCGCCAGCGGCATCATCACCTGGACTCCGGCGCAGGCGCAAAGCCCAAGTACCAACCTCATCACCACCATTGTAACAAACCTTGATGCTTTCGACCTGGTTCATCCGATATTGACGGCCACCAACACTTTCACCGTCATTGTCAAGGAGTTGAACGTAGCGCCTTCGCTGCCGACGATTCTGACCAACATCGTCAACGAATTGACGCTCTTGACGGTGACGAACACCGCGACAAACTCCAACATACATGCGACCATCACCGGCTATGCCTTGGTCAGTCCGCCGAGCAACATGGTCATCAGCGCCAGCGGCATCATCACCTGGACTCCGGCGCAGGCGCAAAGCCCCAGCACCAATTTAATTACCACCATCGTCACCAACCTTGATGCTTTTGACCTGGTTCATCCGACATTGACGGCCACCAACACTTTCACCGTCATTGTCAAGGAAGTGAATGTCGCACCGGTCTTACCGACGATTTTGACTAACATCGTCAATGAATTGACGCTTCTGACAGTGACGAACACAGCGACCAACTCCAACATCCATGCCACCATTACCGGCTACCATCTGGTAAGTCCTCCCACCAACATGGTCATCAGCGCCAGCGGCATCATCACCTGGACTCCGGCGCAGGCGCAAAGCCCCAGCACCAATCTCATCACCACCATCGTAACCAATCTCGATGCCTTCGATTTGGTAAATCCAATCTTGACGGCCACCAACACCTTCACCGTCATTGTCAAAGAAGTGAACGTCGCGCCCGTCTTGCCAACGATTTCGACCCAGAGCACAACCTTGCTGCAGCTATTCTCCATTACCAACAGCGCGATTGAACCAAACATACATTCACTTACAGGGAATTATCAATTGCTCGTCGCGCCGGCAGGAGCCGCCATCAACGGCAGCGGGGTCATCACCTGGACCTCCGCCCTGAACCAGTCTCTCTCCACCAATACCTTTACGACCGTCGTGACGAACAGCAATCCTTTCGATTTGATCAACCCGCATTTGAGCTCCACCAACACCTTCAGTGTCATTGTTGTTCCCAACATCGTTGCCACCAACCTCACACTGCTTAATTCGGGCGGAACCAATCTGACGTTGAGCTGGCCGGCGGATCACACCGGCTGGCGTCTCGAAATCCAGACCAACACCCTTCAAATCGGCTTGAGTACCAACTGGGCGATATTCACAGGTTCAGCCGCCACCAACCAAGTGGTGACTCCCATCACCAAAACCAACGGGGCGGTGTTTTTCAGGATGATCTACCCGTAAGGCAATCCCCTGTGTAGGCCTCACCTAAAAGGATGTTTTGCAAGTATCTGGCTCGCAGTTTGTCGAAATGTTTTAATAATGTAAACGGCGGTTGAAAAGTGCGGCGGGGGGCGCTCGAAAAGTGCTGCACCTTCCGGGCAAAGCAGACTGGATTTGCAGGTTTTC
>Ga0302274_10003711_pt1 | contig 13484 bp, 10 predicted proteins | sample III_Bog_N2_1_FD_198755 | JGI IMG/M metagenome (GOLD analysis project Ga0302274, IMG submission 198755) | Peat permafrost microbial communities from Stordalen Mire near Abisko, Sweden - III_Bog_N2_1 | ecosystem: Environmental > Terrestrial > Soil > Wetlands > Peat | place: Sweden: Abisko...
ACCTGTCTGGCCCATGCGTCGTACATGATTGGGTCACAGGGCGAAGCCGCGGTTGTCGATCCCCAGCGTGATGTGGAAATTTATTTGAAGGCGGCGGAGGAAAATAAGCTCAAAATCCGTCACATATTCGAGACTCATCTGCACGCCGATTTTGTTTCCGGTCACAAAGAACTCGCCAGTCGTACCGGCGCCCAAATTTATATCGGCGCGCAGGCCAACGCAGGCTTCCCACACGTGCCGTTAACTGATTCCTTCGAGATGCGGGTGGGGGCCGTACACGTTCGGGCGCTCGAAACGCCCGGTCATACTCCCGAGAGCGTTTGCCTGGTGATTACCGATGAAGAGTCGCAGACTCCCTACGCGGTTTTGACCGGCGACACTCTTTTTATCGGCGACGTCGGGCGCCCCGATTTGTCGCGCAGCCACACTCCTCGCGAACTCGCGGGACTTCTTTACGATAGCTTGCATCGCAAGTTGCTGGCGCTGCCCGATACGACGAAAGTGTATCCCGCTCATGGAGCCGGTTCGCTCTGTGGGCGCGCGATGCGCGCTGAACGCTCTTCTTCAATCGGTACCGAGCGGCTCACAAATTACGCGTTGCAGATCGCGAGCCGGGACGAATTCATTGCCCAGCTGACTACCAATCTTCCTGCGCGGCCCGAGTATTTTTTGGAAGATGCGGAGATCAACCGTTCCGGAGCTGTAGCGTTGAACGATCTTCCCCCGCTGCCTGCACTTACTCCCGCGGATTTGCACGAGTTAGTGCAGCAGGGTGCGAATGCTCTTGACGTTCGTTCGGGAGAAGCTTTCGCGGCGGGCCACGTGCCCGGATCGATTGGCATCGCGCTCTCCGGACAATTCGCGTCGTGGGCGGGCGGCATTCTCGGAATCCACTCCAGGCCCATTCTGATTGGCGACGGCGACGATGCTGGGCAGATCGAAGAAGCTCGGCTGCGCCTCGCCCGCGTGGGCATTGAAGATGTGCGCGGATATTTGAAGGGCGGCATTGCCGCTTGGCGCGCGGCAGGAATGAAGACTGTCGCGATCAAACAGATTTCCCCGCAGGAACTGGATCAGAAATTGCGTAACCGGGAATTAAACGCAGCAGACGTGCTCGACGTGCGCCGCGAAGGCGAGTGGCAGGCCGGGCATATAGCGGGCGTGGCGTGCCATCCCCTTGACTATTTTGCCCAAGCCTTGCCTGCCATCGAGCGCGATCGCGTGGTCGCGGTTCATTGTAAGAGCGGATACCGCAGCCTGATCGCTTCCAGTCTGCTGGAGCGCGCCGGCCTTCGCAACATCTTCAACGTCATCGGAGGTTTCGATGCGTGGCAATCTGCAAATCTCCCTGTCGTTGTTGAGCAACTCGCGAAGGCATAAATCTGGCTGGCTTCGTTTTGACTCAGGTAGTGGCGCACACGTCCGCCGCTGTCGGAGTTTACGAAGTGAATGCAAGAAATTCGAAGAGTCGGCAGAGAAGGATGGGGCTATTCAGCCGAAGCAGCCTGTGTCTTTGGCCGGTAACCGTTGCGCCGACCGGGAAATTGAGGCAACGCCGCCATCAGCCGTCGCGTGTATGCGTGCTCCGGCGCGGTGAAAATCTGTTCCGCCGTGCCGCATTCGACAATTTCCCCCTGGTGCAGGATGGCGATTCGCGAGCAGATTCCGGCAACCGACGGCAAATCATGCGAAACATAGAGAATCGACATTCCCGTTTCACGGTTCAAGCGGGCGAAAAGTTCGAGAATTTCAGACTGCGTAATCACGTCGAGCGCGCTCGTCGCTTCATCCGCGATTAAAAGAGCGGGCCGGTGCAGGATCGCCATGGCAATCAGCACGCGCTGGGCCTGCCCAACGCTCAGTTGCGATGCTCGTTTCCGCAAAAACTCATGGCCCATGCCGTCGTCCGTCCCAGGAAGACTGACGCTAGTCAACGCCGACTGGATGGCCCGGTCGCAATCATGGGCCGTGGCCTGCTTGTTGCTATATGTGCGGCCATTCGTGCCGCTATGTGCGCGCCAAGCCTCCCTAAGTTGCGTGCCGATCTGTAGGGCAGGATTCAACGATGCCAGCGGACTTTGCAGAACGAGACTGAGAGCGCGTCCGCGCAGGCTTCGCATCTCCCGTTCGGACATGGCGAGCAGATTTGCGCCCTGAAAAACGATGCTGCCTTCGACGAAGGCGCGCTGGCGGCCTAGCAAGCCCATGATCGCCATGGCCAACGTGCTCTTGCCCGAACCACTTTGCCCGACTAAGCCGACGATCTCGCCGCGTCCGATATCGAGCGAAACTCCGCGCAGCACCGGCTCTTTGCCCGGATAACGAACGGTCAAGCGAGCCGAGAGCAAGCTTGGCGAAGAGTCGGAAGCGGTCGGATTGGTGGTCATCTTTAATCGTATTTTGGGCGCGACAATCATTCTTGTTGTGACAATTGCGGCTAACGGCTCGCCCGCGTGTTGGGATTCAACGTGAGCCGTTCCGCATTCCAGAACGTTTGCGGAGAAAGAATTCCGGGATTCGCCCCGGCGACGGACGTGGATACGGCGGAAAGCGCGTTCACGTTTACCAAGTAAATGAACGGTGCTTGTTCTGCCACAATTTCCTGTATGCGATCGAAACTTTCTTTGCGCTTCTTGGGATCGGCCGCCGATGCCTGGGCGCGCATCAGGCGGTCAATCTCGGCCTCCCATGCGGTTTCCGGAGTTTTTTGCTGCGGGTTCCAAGCATGTTGTTTAGCCGAGCTCAACCATATATTCATCTGCCCGTTCGGATCGAGATCAACATTGCGGAATCCAAGCATGGCGGCTTCGTAATTGAATTTCTCCGAAATCCGTTCGATCAGAGAAGGGAAGTCGAGCGTGACCACGTTGACTTTGATGCCAAGCTTCGAGAGATCCTCTTGCACCATAACCGCCATCCGTTCTCTCGGCTTGCTGCTGGCATTGGTGACGATGGAAAACTCGACCGCGTTTCCCCCCTTGTCAAACAATGCTCCGTTTTGCAGGTGAAATCCGTCGGCTTGCAGTTTTTGTAATGCAGCATCGGGCCGATAGGGCTCCGCCTTGAGCTTGCCGTTAAACCAGAATTTGTTGGCTGGAGAAACCGGGCCCACGGCGGGCTGTGCGTGTCCGTTGAAAACGATGCGGCTCAGATCGTCGCGATTAATCGCTTCCGAAATCGCCAGCCGAAAGTTGGTGGAGCGGAACCAGGCGCGCTTGTACTCGGGGATGGGGGCCGTGGCAACCTGGTTGAACCACATGAAATCGGAGTCGAGTGACGCTCCGGCATCATGCGCGACCCCAGCCGAAGTGGCCGCCAACTTATCGTAATAATCGCTGTCAATCACGTTAATCAGATCCAGTTCGCCACGCTTGAAGCGCAGCATCTCGACATCGCGATTAGCCTGAATATCGAGGCGTATGGAATCCAGATATGGCAGTTGCCGGCCCGCCGGGTCTTTCTTCCAATAGAAGGGATTGCGGCGTAACAGGAGCGTCGATCCGGCTTTGTATTCCGCCACCATGAATGGACCGAGCACCGCAGCTTCTTTTTTAGGGGAATGGGAGGACATGATCGCGACCTGGTCGAAGAGTCGATCGAGCCCTGCGATCGACGCGGGAAACGTAATCAGAATTTGATCGGGCGCCAGCACTTTGCTGCTGACAGTGCCGTTCGCCGAACGGAATGCGTCTCCGGTAGAAGTGTGCAGCGCGGGGTCCATGAGCCGCTGCATGGTGAAGGCTACGTCTTCCGCAGAAAACGGGGTGCCGTCGGAAAACTTCACTCCTTGCCGCAACTTGAAAGTGATCTGCTTTCCGTCCTTTGAAATCTTCCACGATTCCGCCAGCTCGGGTTCCAGTTCCTGGGTGTGGCGATTGACGCGCGCCAGTACGCCGCCCGTCAGGTAGCGGATCGAAAGCGAGGAGTCGTCATCGACTAGCAGCGGGTCGAAAGTTTTTGGTTCGGAACGTAGGCAAAAGCGCAGTTCCCCGCCGTTTTGGCCGAAGGCCGAAGCGGCGAAGGAAAGCAATGCGAAAGACACAATCAAGGAAGAGAGAAGAAGTTGTTGCACTGTGCGTTGAAAGTTTCGGCGGCCGGTCATGCAGTCAGCTCCTCGTTCGACAAGAGCAATTGAAATGAAGTCATCACCACGATCAGAAGTACAAGGGGAACCAGACGCCATGGTTCTTCGCGAAACGAAATCATGCCTTCAAGTTCGCGCAGCAGACTTCCCCAGGAGGGCAACGGCTCAGCAACGCCAAGGCCGAGGATGCCAAGATTGGCCTCGCTCAAAATGAACACGGGAATCGAGATCCAGAACTGTGCATACAGCACCGGCTTGAGGTTGGGCAGGACGTGAATCAGAAAGAGCCGCGACCCATGCAAGCCCGAGGCGCGCGCCTGCAAGACAAAGTCGGAGTTCCGCAGAGCATCGGCGCTGGTCGAAAGCACGCGCGCCGACGCCGCCCACCCCAACAACCCGAGAATCAGAAAGGTGATGAGAACCGAGACCAGCGGAGAAACATTGAGTGGCATCAGCGCTCGCACCGTGATCAGAAGAAAGAGCCAGGGTAAGGAGAGGAACAAGTCCGTAAAGCCACGCGCGATGCGCAGCCAGATGCCGCCAAGATAGCCTGCGAGTCCGCCGACCAGCGCCGCCAATGCAGTCGAAACCAGCGCGGCGGCGGGGGCGAGCAGCAAAGAAATGCGCGTCCCATACAGCACGCGCGCGAAGCGATCCCGCCCGATGTCATCGGTACCAAGCCAATGCTGGCGAGATGGAGGCGAACTCGGGGCGTCGCGGAATTGTTTAGCGTATCCCGAAGGCGCAAGCCAGTTCGCGGACAACGAAAGGGCGCACACTGCGAGGACAACAATGCACGCGAACATACGAGCGGCCTTCATGCGGCACTGATACCACGCTTAGGCATCGCGGAGCCCCACCATGTAAATCATTACATCGGCTACCGAGTTGGCCAGCAAGGTTACCAACGTAACGACCACGGTGAGGTTGACCAGCAGGGGAAGGTCGCGGGAGAGGGCGGCCTGCCACGCGAGCTGACCAATCCCCGGCAGTCCGCACAAAGATTCGACAGGAATACTGGCGCCGATTGCGATGCTGACGGTGATCCCCGCAAGCGCCATCAATTGCGGTCCCGCAACTGGCAGCACATGCCAGCCGAGAATGCGGAGTTCGGAGAGCCCCCGAGCGCGAGCCGCCGTGATGTGGGGCAGAGTGTAGGCCTTGGCGAGGAGGTTTCGCGAATAACGATAGATTTTTGGAAAGACAATCAGAGCAATCGCCAGATATCCCGGGGCATTGAGGATGACGGAGAGCAAAGCCAATGCCGCCGCCGGAATGCACAGAAAAGCGCCGCTGAGCGTGATCCCTAAGACTTCATAGGCTGGGCGGCGCCACAAGCAGGCGGTGAAAGCCAGTCCCGCGCCCATGGTCCATGCCAGCAAAAGACCGAGGCCAACGCTGCGCGCCGTGACCGGCCAGCGCTCCCGCAAGAGACTCTGAACAGGCTGTCCCAGGGCATGAGAGATGCCGAGATCGCCGTGGAGCGCGCCGCGCAGGTAGCCGTAGTAGAAGCTGATAAGGTTATGTTCGCCTGCGCGCGCTTGGTGCAAGGCCCGCACGCTTTCAGCGCTAAGGCTGGGATCAAGGGCGTGTTCGTCGGCGTCGAAGCCAGGCGCCATACGAACGAGAGTGGCCGAAAGCAGACCGCCGAGCAGAACAAGCGCAAAGATGGTCGCGAGTTTTCGAGCGACGTGCCCGGCGACCTTCCACTGCCAGATTCTCGCCAACATGCTTTGCGGCCGTTTCTCGCGTCCGTCGAGCACCCTAATTGACCGTCGCGCCGCGGCTGCGAGCGGGAGCGTGCGCGTCGGGATCGGCCGCTGGCGCCGAGTGATGAACTTTTTTCATGGAGTACATACGGCGATCAGCCTCGGACAGGAGCCGTTCGACGTCAAAACCGTCTTCCGGACAGAACGCTGTTCCCACGCTCATGCCGACCAGATCGCGTCCGGCGATTTTGTGGCCTGCTTCCATGGCCAGTTGATTCAGCCGGCTGGCCTTCTCATTCGCGGCCTCGGCACTCAGGCCGGGGGCGACAATCACAAATTCATCTCCGCCCATGCGCGCAACGTAGTCATAACCGCGGCAAATATCTTTCAAGTGGAGGGCAAAGTTCCGCAGCAGATTGTCTCCCTCAAGATGCCCGTAGAGATCGTTTATCTGTTTGAAGTTGTCGAGATCGCATACCATGACCGCGAGCGAGGTTCCAGTTCTGCGGCAACGGGCCAGTTCGCGGGTGAGGTGGACGAATAGGGAGCGCGCGTTCGGAAGTCCCGTCAGGTAGTCGGTGGTCGCCGAGTCTTCTGCCTGCTGATATTTCAAAGCGTTTTCGACCGAGAGCGCGATCTTCGAACTTACAGCGAGCAGAATGCGTAGATGGTCGGCGGCGAAGGCGTCGGCATCGGTGCGATACATGGCGAGCACGCCGACAACTCCGTTCAGGCCTTCAAGCGGCACGGCGAGAGTTGAACGCAGGGTAGTGAATTTTTTCGGATCGTTGACGTATCCCGCTTCGACATCGGGATTGCCGTTCAGAATCGGCTTGCGATTCTCGGCGACCCAGCCGCATAATCCTTCGCCCATGGCGATATTTAATGACGAGAGCAGCCGGAAGTTATCGCCGCTCACCAGTTCTGGCACCAACCGCCCTTCCTTCAAAAGAAATACCACCATCGAGTCGTAGGGAATCATTCGGCGCAGGCGCATGGAAAGAACGGAAAGCGTTTCGCCGAGGCTCAGGGAGTTACCCAGATCCTGGCTGAGTTCGAACATGGTCTGCGCTTCCTGGCGAGCCGAAGCGATCGAAGAAAGGAAGTCAGAATCATTGGGCGTTGTCGCTGTGAGCTCGGTCTTCTCTGCCGTCGCCGCCGGATGATCAGTTAACTCGATCGGCCCGTCGCCAGCTCGAATATCGGCTTCTTCTTGAGCCGATGTACGAGAGTGCGACATCTGATCAAGTTCGCGGTAGCGGCGTTGCAGGACATCAACAATTCTGGGTTCAAAGGCGGAGCCGGAGAGTGAAGCCACTTTATCCATGGCCGCATCGAGCGACATCGCGTTGCGGTATTGCCGGTGCGATGCGAGCGCGTCCAGGCAATCGACAGCCGCGAGTACTCGAGCTCCAGCGGGAATCTGTTCACCTTTGAGCCCGTCGGGGTAGCCCGCCCCATCCCAACGCTCATGGTGCGAGCGGACAATGGGCGCGACGGGGTAAGGAAACGCGACGCGCTGCAGGATTTCCGCGCCTACCAGGGTGTGAATCTTCATCTTTTCGAATTCTTCGGGAGTCAGGCGGCCCGGCTTATTGATAATGTGCTCTGGAATTGCCAGCTTGCCGATGTCGTGGAGCAGCGCGGCCGCGCGCAACGCTTCAATTTCGTCATCCGAGAAATGCAGCTCTTTCGCGACTTCAACCGCAAAAACGCGTACCCGCTGCAGATGTCGATGCGAAGTATGATCTTTCGCTTCGATGGCCAGGGCGAGCGACTCGATGGTTCGCAAGTGCAACATCGCCACATCTTCCGCATTCTTTTTTTCGACTTCGACCTGTTCTTTTTCCGCAGCCAGCTTCGCCAGATAGAGGTGATACGAGCGATAGACCCAATACACGAGAGGCAAAACCAGAAGCGAAGTTTGCCATCCAACTTTCTGGCTTAGGAAGCCGACCGCGAACACCAGCGCCGCTCCCACCATGTAGAAAGGGAACGACCAGAAGTGGCATTCAGCCCAGACTTTGTGGGCTGATTTGCCTTCGGTCACCGAGATAATCACCGCGACCGGAACGGTATTCGCGATGAAAAAAATCAGCGCGGTGATGACCAGAAGCGGCAGCGTGCCGGCACCCAGCACACGCTGCAAATCGTGATAGGCCATGTACGACAGGGCGATGGCGTTGGCCATCATGCTAAAGACATTGAAAATGACTTTGATGGGATCCGGCCGTTGCCGCGATCCGAACAAGCATTGCGCCAGCGTCGCCGTGCAACCGAGCAGCAAGGTTTCGGGCAGGCTCAGTTCCAGGATGCCGAGCAGGATGAACAGGAAATTCACCGACATGGTTCCGTCGATGCCGGGCAGTCGAATCTTCAGACTGGAAGCGAGAACGGCAACCAGCAGATAGCAAACGAAGCGCGGAAGGTCAGTGCTCTGGTAATGCCATAGGGCATGGACCAGCGCCCACATCCCAAGCGCTGCCGTCACTCCGATAAATAGTCTGGCCCGAATGGACATAAGTCATGAGAAAGTTCGTGGCGGAACTTTCCACTACGTTATGTGCAACTTATATGCCACGCTGCTTGCCACGGCTGCTTTCGATCGACCCTTGCGCTTGAAACACTTGGCTCGTTCGAGGGGAGGCTTGGTTCTGCCCACGAGACCAACGTATCCAAATCCAGCTACTCACGCGCCACTTTGTGGCGCAAGGCAATCACCCAAATTCCCACCGGAAAAACCCGGTTACACCATTGCACCCGATGCTAGTTGAAGACCTATCAGGTCACATACTTACCGAGGTAACAAGCCGAGAAACGGGGGAACAGTACTGCGCGGCCCCCGGTTGGAGTGTCTCCAGCATCGTTACTTTGGTGTGAAGCTCGAGGCCGAAAGCACCGAACAAACGCCAACGAATATGGCATCGTAAGAGAAACACAGTCAGCCACCGATTGGGACGTCAGGGCGGCCTCGTAAAGCAATGGTCGAGTGCAAATTTACTTCCTCGCTTGGACACCACCAAGATGTCAATTTCACTGAAGAATTCGGCGAAAGATAAGGATAAGGCACAGAAAACTGCGCCTGTGAGCCGAGTTACGGCGTCCGGGGATCGAAAGGGGGACGTTCTTCTTGCGCCCGGCATCTTAGATCGCTTGCAGGACGCCGTTTTCACCGCAGACCTGGAAGGTACGATCACCAGTTGTAACCGGGGTGTCCAGCGCTATGGCTTCACTCCCAGTGATCTGGTCGGAGGCAAGATTGCCGATCTTTATCCTGACGGTCTTTATCTTGACGGTCGTGATCTTGACGGTCGTGCGCTTGACGGTCGTGCGCTTGAGAGTGGGGGAGCGAGTGCGGTGCAGGTCGGTGGGGGCCCTGCAGTTCAGCCGAGGTTCACGGCGGCGCAAGCTCTCATTCTGGTGCTGGATTCGGGGCGATTCGAGGGAGAACTGTTGTGCCGGGCGAAATCCGGCGAGAACGTTCCCGTCCATCTTTGCCTGAATCTGCTGAACGACTCGAACCCCGCCACAGCAGTCATTCTTGGATATTCGATTGCAATTGCGGCAAAGAGTTCCGCCGAGAGTCTGTCTTCCGCGATTTCGAGCGCGACTTCGGGCCAGAATTCCTCGCCAGATTCATCATCATCGTATACAACGCCGGGTGCAGTTCCGATGTCGCGGCGGGAAATCGATGGCACGCAATTTCTGATTGCCAGCCCGTTGATGCACAAGTTTATGGGCATGGTGGACCGCGTCGCCGGGCACACGGAGACGGTGCTGGTCACGGGGGAGACGGGAACCGGCAAAGAGCTGGTGGCACGCACCATCCATGACTCGTCGTATCGCTGCAAGAAGGGGCTGGTGGATATCAACTGTGCCGCCCTCCCTGAGCATCTGGTAGAGAGTGAATTGTTTGGCTATGAGAAAGGGGCGTTCAGCGGCGCGGAATCCTCCAAGCCCGGACTGTTCGAGATGGCCGATAAGAGCACGATTTTTCTGGATGAAATCGGAGAACTGCAGCCGCAAATCCAGGTTAAATTGCTGCGCGTGCTGGATGGCGCTCCCTATTACCGGTTGGGCGGAAGTAAGAAGATCACGGTCGACGTGCGCGTGGTGGCTGCAACCAATCAAGATCTAGAACTGGCGGTGAAAGAAGGCCGGTTCCGCAAAGACTTATTTCACCGGCTCAGCCAGTTCCAGTTGCGGGTTCCTCCTTTGCGCGATCGGCCGGAGGATATTGCCGCGTTGGCGAGGCATTTCCTGTCGCTGAAAGCGCCCAGCAAAGTTCTTTCGGGTGAAGCGTTAGCCGCGCTGCAAGCTTATGCGTGGCCGGGCAACATCCGCGAGTTGAGAAATCTTGTGGCGAAACTAGCGATGGCCAATGAAGACCGCCAGATCAGTGCTGCCGCCGTGGTTGCCGAACTTTATGGCGAACCCTTGGGAGGCAGTTCCAGCGAGCGTCGCGGGAGTGACGCCGTGCCCCTCGGCAATCTCGAAAACATGGAAGAGCAGATGATCATACGCGCCCTTAAGCAAACCGGCGGCCATCGTTCGCAGGCTGCGGAACGGCTCGGAATTTCCCGCCGTACCCTGAGTCGGAAGCTCCGTGAGTACGAGATCGAGGTGCCGTCGGGCGATGATTCTGCAAGGCTTGGCATCATCAGCGAAGACCAGCAGAAGTTTTTCCGCGCGAAGGTCAACTGTTCCGTGACCCTCACCAACGCGCAGGGCAAAGAATTACAAGTGCAAGCCATCAACCTTAGCACCGGAGGCATGGGCCTCGACGTGGTCGCCGATCCGACTGGCTTCGCTGGACTTGTCGATGTAAGCTTTTTGCTACCCGAAACCGAGATCGTAATTCTGGCGAAGGGGCGACTGGTGTGGTCCGACGCGGGTGGCAGAGCGGGTTTGCGTTTTGTGGTTGTCGAGCCGGAACTGTTCGAAAAACTGCAGCACTGGACCAATCGCAAAATGAAGGACGAAGGGTGGGAAGTTCCATCGTGATTGCCCTCAGAAATGGCGAGCTAACGGACATACCCTTCGGTAATCTGTCGTAATACGTCCTTTCGTGCGATTCTCTCTTTGCCGTTAGAAGCCTATCGACCGTGGCCGCATGGCCAACTCCCAGCGCGGCGCGGAACCCAAGTGAGGATCATTCATGTTGCAGTCTCCGGAACCAAAGTTCTCTCCAAACGCAGCTCCTTCGCAGAATAGCTACACCCCGGTAAAGCCGGCCACCTCACCCATGGATCAGGCGCACATCGGACGTTCGCTCGTCATCAAAGGTGAAGTGACTGGCGGGGAATCGCTATTTGTCGATGGACGTATCGAAGGCACCATTAACTTTCCTGAAAACCGCGTTACCATCGGCCGCAACGGAAATGTAGCGGCGAACATTGTTGCCAAAGAAGTGGTCATTATGGGAAAAGTGCAGGGCAATGTCGATTGCGCGGACCGTTTGGATATCCGCAGCGAAGGCATGCTCTCCGGCGACGTGATTACGCATCGTATCAGTGTCGAAGAAGGCGCGATCCTCAAGGGTGGGGTGGAAGTGCGCAACCCGGAAAAGAAAGATCAGAAAAATCAGAACAAGCAGGAAGCTCCGAAGGCGCTGGCTGCGGTCGCGGGCAACGCTTAATTTTTCGAAGCTGGAAATAACAGTAAAAACGACGTTCGAATTCGAAGTCGGAATTCAAGAACCACGATGGAGGGACGGGCGCTTCGCCCGTCCAGTTGGGAATCAACCCCCGGCGCTCCATCGTTTTCTGTTTCTGGCCTGTTATCGTTCGATTACTTCTTTGGTTTGAAGTCGAGCGACGCCGAGTTCATGCAGTAGCGCAGACCGGTCGGTCCAGGCCCATCCGGAAAAACATGTCCCAGATGCGCGTCGCACTTGGCGCAGCGCGCTTCCGTACGAGTCATTCCATAAGTTGTGTCGGTGTGCTCGGTGATGTTCTGGCGGTCGGCTGCCGCGAAGAAACTCGGCCATCCCGTCCCGGAATCGAATTTCGTCTCCGAACCAAAAAGCAGATTGCCACAGCAAATGCAGTGGTAGGTTCCATCGTCATGCTTATTCCAGTATTGGCCGGTGAAGGCACGCTCTGTCCCGCATCCGCGGGCCACCTGAAACTGCTCGGGGGTGAGCTGCTTTCGCCACTCGGCGTCAGTTTTGTTGATCTTTTCGTTCGCAGTCGCTGAATTGTGAGCTGCCGTGGAAACGGCTTTGTCGGTCATCTGCGTCTTCTCCTTCATTATCCAGAGAATAAGATGTGAAAGAGGCGCGAAAGTTGCAACGGGTTGGGATGTCCGAAACCCGCTTTCGAAGGTGTTTTAATCGGGACCTGGTCTGGTCCGGTCCGGGGGTTAGTTTGAAGCGACGGGCGGTTCGGCCGCGGCGCGTTTGCGCAGTTCCGACAGCAGAGCGTTGGCCGCGTTGAGGTATGTGGTGTTGGGATCGCTTGTATCCGACCACACGGCTTCATAGACGATCTTGGCCGCCTCTTTGGCATCGATATTGAGCGCGACTTCCAGTCGATCTGCCTGTTGCCGCACTTCGCTGTAGCAACTATGGCAAACGGCTGCCGGTTCGGTCGCTCCCGTGTGCTGGTGTTCCAGAACGCAGCGGAAAGTGGCTGCCGCATTGATCTGGGTGTGGGAAGCGAAAGCCTGGGACTTCAGTTCCTTTAACAAGCGTTCGCGGTCCGCGTCGATCTGTGTGCCAGCGGTCGCTGGGGCCGTCACAGAACCCGCGGAGTGAAACACCGGCGCGGTGGGTGAAACTCGTTCCGCCGACTTGCAGATCGGGCAATTCTGCAGATCGGCAGGATAGTAAGCATGGCAGCGCGAGCAGGGCAATCCGTAGCCAACGGTTTTCTTCTCAATACCGACCGGATCAATCGCATCCGGAGCAGAGACGGCGGGGCGGGGAACCGTTTTTTCCCGGGCTTGCTTGGCGGCTGTGGCTTCCATTCATCCTTCCGAGATCGATTCGTGTGCGGTCGATCGTTCTGTCAGATTCTTAATAGTAGGGCGATTCAGCGCAGGAAGCGATGCACGAGAGTGCATGACGGCAAATGCCCGAAGGTGCCCGTATCCGCTGCCTACTTTGTGGCTGTGATGAGCCGGACGACTTCCTGCATCCGCGCCCGGTACAGATTCTGGCTCGGGTCCATGCGCGAGGCGATCTCCAGCTCTCCTAAAGCCTCTTCAAACTGATTCTGCGCCATCAGGCAGGCTGCCAGCGAATAGTGGTTTTGTGCGCTCGGCTCCAGCTTGAGTGCTTCGCGAAATTCCTTTTCCGCCTCCGCCAGTTGCTGTGTATTCACCAGCGCGGTTCCCAGATAGTGGTGCGCCATCCCGGAGTCGGGATTGAGCGCGATGGCCTGGCGCAATACTTCCACTGCTTCCTGATCCTTCCCGGAAAGCAGCAAGGCCTGCCCCAGAACACGGTGTTCGGCGGCGCCCGCCGGGTTCGCCGCGATCGCGGCCCGCAGTTCGCGGATCGCGGAAGGGTAGTCGCTCTTCGACATGTAGGCGCGGGCCAAGCAATTGTGTCCACCCTCCCACTCCGGATTCTGCCGATACAAATCGCTGAATTCCGTAATTGCGCTGTCGTACTCTGCCTTATCGCAGAGCGTATTGCCGAGGTTATTGCGGACACTTGCTTCATCCGGATTGAGTCGCTTGGCCGC
>Ga0302274_10003717_pt1 | contig 13478 bp, 12 predicted proteins | sample III_Bog_N2_1_FD_198755 | JGI IMG/M metagenome (GOLD analysis project Ga0302274, IMG submission 198755) | Peat permafrost microbial communities from Stordalen Mire near Abisko, Sweden - III_Bog_N2_1 | ecosystem: Environmental > Terrestrial > Soil > Wetlands > Peat | place: Sweden: Abisko...
AAATTGAAACTAGAGTTCAGTTGCGGACTCAGCGTCGTGAAAGGTGCGTCCCCAACCGCTTGGCGAGCATTGTTAAAACCTACCGACATATTTGTGCCCCAGGCGAATGCCTGTTGGTAGGCAAAGTTACCGGTAGTGGTGTTCGAGGGCGATGCGGGGGTGAATGTACTCGAGGGCAGAATGTTATTGTGGTCAATCTGTAACGTACCCGTGAGCACCGGGTCGAAGCTGTTAATAATAGGACCGCTGCCGAGAGTCGACTGCACCAGACCGCTGGATCCGGTGCCGGCGCCGCCTGCGCCTACCGAGGTTCCGCCTTGGCCTGAGCCGACCTGTGTGCCGAGTCCTCCCACGCCGCCGCCGGGGGTATTTTGCACCACGCCGTTGTTAACGCCGAGAATGGTGTTGGCGCCTGACTTGGCGCGCCAGACGTCGGTGTCGGCGATGTTCAGGTTGTAGCGGGCGATGGCGATGTCGAGATTGTTCTCGAGAGCTAAGGCTACCGCGTCGTTCATGGAGATGTAGAGCTTGCCGTCGTGAAAGAGTTGATCGATCCGCGGGGTGTTGGAGAGGTTCGGCGCTTCTACGTGCCGTGCGGTGTAGGGGCCTACGGGATTCGGGAAATGCGATTTCGGGTGCGCGTATTCCTGCACGTCAAAGGGCTGCGACTTGGATGGTGTAGCTTGCGGCGTTTGCTGCATCTGCGCCGATGGTGCGCTGGGCATGGGCGAGGCGTCCTGCGCCGATGCGACGGGGATCAGGATTCCGGCAAAAACGATGGCGGCAAGCAAAGGGACGGTGGCAGTCCGCTGAAACTTACTCAACACGGTAGAACGTTGCATTCGCATCATCTCCATTGAATACACAAATGTCACAATTCGTTTGACAAGAAAGCAATCGCGGTCAAGATTCGATCCGGCTCTCGGTTGGTGCAATCGAAGAGCCCTGGGATAACGGACGCAGCGGTCCGCAAATTTTCATGAACCATTTGCTAATACGCAGAATGACAGACAAGAGTTCCTTGGATTCTCGACACAGCACTTTTTTGTATTGCCGGAAAAGGCAATCTTTTCCTCAAATTGCCGGTAAAAGTCGAGTAGCAACACCCTTTAGTAAAGTTGATCGTAAGTAAAATAGTATATCCGACGATGTGGCGCCCTCTCTAAGAGGTGTGGCCAAATCTTGTAACCATTAACGATGATGTTGAGGCCGATTAGGACTCGAAAAAGAACGTGCGCAATCTCAAAACGATCCTTTCGTATGACGGCACGGACTTTGCCGGATGGCAGGTGCAGCCTGGCCGAGCGACCGTGCAAGGCGCCCTGGCCTCAGCCATTGGACGGTTGAGCGGAGAAAATGTACTGCCGCAAGGTTCGGGGCGCACCGACGCGGGAGTTCATGCGCTGGCTCAGGTTGCGACTTTTTCTACCGCATCGACGATTCCGCTGCAAAACTGGGCGAGGGCGCTTAACGATAGTCTGCCCGCATCGATTCGAGTTTTGGAAGTGACCGAAGCCGCGCCCGACTTTCATGCCCGGAAATCCGCTCGTGCGAAAACCTATCGTTACCGTATATATCGGGCACCGGTTTGTCCGCCATTTTTGGCGCGCTACGTGTGCCACTACCCGTATCCGTTGGATGAATCGGCGATGATGAGGGCGGCAGAGGTGGTGGTTGGCGAACACGATTTCACGTCGTTCGCGGCTGTCGATCCGGAACGCGTGGAACGGATGGCAGCGGAGCAGGCTACTGCCGCGGATACTGACCCTCTGTCGCCAAGTTTTCAGACGACGAACGTGCGCACCATCCATTCTTCTGACTGGGGGCGTCAAGATGATGAACTGGTCTATACAGTCCGCGGCAGCGGTTTTCTCCATCATATGGTGCGCAATCTGGTGGGTACTTTCTTATTGGTCGGGAAGGGAACGGAGAGCGCGGAAGGGGTTCAGCGAATTCTCAATGCACGTCATCGAGCAGCGGCTGGAGCGACTGCGCCAGCCAGCGGGTTGTGTCTGGTCGACGTGGAATACTAGCTGAAGTCTGCAACGAAAACAGGGCTCTGGCGTGGCTCTTCGGTCCCGCGTACACTTCTTCGGAGATGGCTGCCAACGTCGAATTCGCGCTTTTCCGCATCGCCTCGGTGAATCCGGCGACGGGCGAAGTATTGGGCGAACTGGACAGTGCCGGTCCGACGGAAGTTCGCGCCGCGGTGGGCCGAGCACGAGCGGCACAGGTGGATTGGGCAGCTTTCGGCCTGCGGAGTCGGATTGCAGTTTTGCGGCAGTTCCAGCAGATTCTTCTTGCGCGCAAGAACGAGATCGCGCGCCATATCACGCTCGAAGCCGGCAAACCCCTGGTTGAAGCGTTGTTGACGGAAGTTCTGGTGGTCTTGGATGCGGTCCGGTTTCTGGGCGAGAATGCGTTTGCGATTTTGCGCGATGAGAAATTGCCGCACGGCAACCTGGCGATGAAGTCGAAGTCGGGCCGGATTGTACGCGAGCCCTACGGCGTGATCGGAATCATCTCGCCCTGGAATTATCCCTTCTCGATTCCAGCGACGGAGACGATTTCGGCGCTCGTTGCCGGGAATGCCGTCGTGCTCAAGCCTTCGGAGTTGACTCCGCTGATTGCTCTGGAATTGCAATCGCTGCTGCGTGTGGCTGGTGTGCCCGATGATGTTTTTCAGGTTCTTCCGGGCGGCGGCGAAACCGGCGCGGCTCTCGTAAGAAGTGAGATCGACAAACTGGTTTTCACGGGAAGCGTTTCGACGGGGCGGCGAATCGCGCAGATTGCCGCTGAACGCCTGCTTCCCGTGGTGCTGGAACTCGGCGGCAAAGACCCGATGATCGTGCTCGAAGATGCCGATATTGATATTGCGTCCAGCGGAGCAGTTTGGGGGGCGTTTATGAACGCGGGGCAAACCTGCCTCTCGGTCGAGCGTTGTTACGTCCACCAGAGTTTGTACCCGGCGTTTTTGGAGGCGTGCAGCGAGAAAGCGCGGAAACTACGCGTCGGCAATGGAACGGATGCGAATAGTGAAATCGGTCCGATGATCCATGAACGCCAAGTGCGGGTGATCGAGTCGCAGTTAGAAGACGCGACGCGCGGCGGCGCCCGTGTGCTGACTGGAGGCACGCGTTTGCGGGAACTCGGCCCCACATTTTTCGCGCCGACGGTGCTCGCCGATGTGAATCAAGACATGCGCGTGATGCGCGAAGAAACTTTCGGCCCGATTTTGCCGATCGCGCCGTTCAAGGATGATGCAGAAGCCTTGCGGCTAGCTAACGATTCCGACTACGGACTGGCCGCCAGTATATGGACTCGTGATCGCGTGCGCGGGGAATATCTGGCGCGGCGAGTGCAGGCTGGAACGGTCATGGTGAATGATGTCGTGTCGTGTTTTAGCATCAGCGAAGCTCCGCACGGCGGGATAAAATCGAGTGGCTTGGGACGTACGCACGGGCGTTGGGGCCTGGAAGAAATGGTGCGCGTGAAGTATGTGGATAGCGATCTGTTTCCGCGCATGAAGAAAATCTGGTGGTTCGGATATGGAAGGGAATTCGCGGCTGAGATGGAAAGTTTTGTTGATTTTCTCTATGCGCGTCCGCTGCGCGAAAAACTGAGAGCTGGAATGAGCGCTGCGACAGCGCTGTGGCGGAGAAAACTGTAGGAACATTTCTCAGTTCTCAGTCGGCAACGGAGAGATTTTCTGAGAACTAAGTACTGAAAACCAGGGACTGAGAACTGAGAACTGAGAACTGGGAACCGGGAACTGAGAACTCGGTACTTAATTATGACTGACTCTCGCACCTTACTTCGACACACTGTTGCTACGCTGGCGTATCGCGGAGGAAAGGCCATCCGCGGGGCTGGGCCGACTTTTGCCGACTACGGGATGGCCGAAACCTCGCGCACTCCAGCAAAGATTCTTGCGCACATCGGCGATCTCATGGATTGGGCGCTGGCGATGTCCGAGGGACGCCGCGAATGGAAAGATTCCCTGCCCCTGCCGTGGGAGCAGGAATGCGAGCGCTTCTTCGCCGCGCTGAAGAAGTTCGACGATTACCTGGCGTCCGACAAACCATTGCAGGTTCCGGCCGAAAAATTATTTCAGGGGCCGATCGCCGACGCGCTCACACACGTCGGCCAGATTGCGATGCTGCGGCGGATGGCCGGAGTTCCAACAGCGGGCGAAAACTATTTCGTCGCCGAAATCACGGTTGGACGCGTCGGCGAAGATCAGGCGGCGCCGCGTAGACCGTTCTGATAAAACGGACACTGCTGCAGGCTTGTTAGCACAGGGAGCGCCAGCACTTCCGCGAAGTCGCGTTGGCTATCTGGACTCCAGCGAGAGTAAGGATGGTCGATGGTACGCAAGCTGGGCCTCATAATTTCGTATTTCATCGCAGTCGTTTACCTCCTCTCGATTCTGTTGCCTGCTCTTTACTGTTTCCAACAGGGATGCAAGGGACCGGGTGAGCTGGATGCTTTTATGCCCGCCTTCATGTTGACTCCGCTGGGCGCAATCGTTACGGCTTTCTCATTGCACAACGCGATACAACAGATCAGAAAAAGACAGTCATGGTCATGGGTTTTCTGGCCTCTGGCAATTATTTTTGCGATGGTCCTACTCGGCATAATTTTTCTTATCGCGTTCGTAATTTATTACACTGCTCTCCATCGTTAGCGGCGGGTGCGCCGTCGGAGATTTCCGTGGCCTGACTTGACTCTCGCCGCGTCATTCACCAATATCGGGCCGGTTGTCGCATGGTTGCGAAAAATTACTACGAGGCTAGCGAGCAGAGTTTTTACAACGGTTTTACATTCTCATGACAACTGGATGGTCTTCCTTAGGTAAGTTCCCTAGATAAGTTCATGAAGCCAGAAACCACAACTTTCATTGGGAGGCAAGGAAATGACCAGACACATTCGTAGATTCGTCGCAACGGCGTTGGCAATTGCGGCCTTTGCCCTCACCACCAGCGCTGCCATGGGGCAGAGCTACACCGGCAATTGGCAGGCGACTGTGACCCAATCGCAGCGCTCCAACGGCACGTACTGCGTGGCTCTCACCGACGATGGCAGCTACGGCTGGCCGCACAGTGGCGAGGCCAAGTTGATTCCCAATAACAGTCAGTATCCCGGGTATTTCACAGTGATCGACGGGCTTCTCACTGTAACGATCACCTACCCGTCGGGCGAGGGCGACTGTTGTGACTTCTTTATTTTCACCGCTCGCGCCAGCAATGGTCACATCGGGAAGGGCGCCTTCAATTATTTCGGCATAACCGACAATGGCCTCGTCGCGTTCGGCAAGAAAGACGGCTGCTCGTAATCGCATATCTAACGACAGGATCCGCGTATTACGTGCTGTAGATCCGCCGCTACGTAGATGGTTGAGGCCGTCCTGAAATATTGTTGTCGTAACCTCGCGAATGCACTCACGACACGATTCGTGCATTCGCTGGTTGCGATGGTAGCTTCCGGTAAGCGTCGCTCGGCGAGATAGCTTCGAATAGCAGCTATTCCACATCTTCGAAAACTACCGCTCCGAGCGACGAAACAGCACCCCGTCCAGCACCCCGGCCATGGCTGCAAAGCTCAGGCTCGAGTCAGGAAAATCGGGAGCCCCAGTTTGCGATCGTAGGTCGGACGGTAGCGGTCGGTGTTGTACATGGTGGCAACCTCCACTTTGCGCGGACCGAGTTTGGGATCGGGAATTGGAACCATGGCGAAGCAACCGCTGCTGATGCCCGTCATCAGGCCGGACTTTCCTTCTTGAATCGCATCCATTGCCATACCGGCGTAGGTGATGGCCACCATGCGGTCTACGAAATCCGGACTGCCGGAGCGTAATTCGTAGGTCAAGTCGCTGACCACGGTTTCCTGTCCAGCGCTGGTCTTAATATGGTCGCTCAAATCCTCGGCGACGCTCATCTTCTTGCGGTGGCCAAAGGCATCGGCGGGGCCGTATTCCTTGACGGTGTAGCCTTCCCAGGCGGCGCCCTCGGAGAGGATCACAAGCGAGTAGTTGCTGGGATTGTTGCTCTTGTCGGAGAGCAGGATCTCGATAAGGTGCTCCAAATTGACTTTGTACTCGGGAATACAGCAGCGCACCGATGTGACGTAGGCGGTGTAGAGAGCGGTGTAGCCAGCATCGCGGCCGAACACACGGAAGATTCCGATGCGTTCGTGCGAGCCGACGGTGGTGCGCTGGCGCTCGATCGCGTCCATGGCGCGCGTGATCGCGGTTGAAAATCCTATGCAGTACTCGGTGTTGCGAACATCATTATCCATGGTCTTCGGCACCGCGATCACTTTCACTCCCTGGCGGTCAAGTTCGGCGGCATAGCTAAGGGTGTCATCGCCGCCGATCGCCACGACGTAATCGAATCCCAACGTCTCGATATTTTTCAACACGGCTGGAGTTACATCGAACACGGTGCTGGTTACGCCGTTCTTAGTCGATTCCTTCGTTGAAAACTGCTGCCCCGCGAGTACCGGCGGCAGCTTTTGCATCTTGGTAGGGTTCGTGCGCGAGGTATGCAGATAGGTGCCACCGGTGCGATCAATGGTGCGGGTATTCTCACGGTTAAGCGGTAGGATATAGCGCGTCCGGCTGGCCGGATCTTTCAGATCGACGTGCGTCAGTCCTTCCCAGCCGCGGCGAATGCCAACGACCTCGCATCCGATTTCGGACGCGCGATAGACAACCGATTTGATGACGGAATTCAGGCCCGGGACGTCGCCGCCACCGGTGAGGATACCAATGCGCTTTGCTGACATGAAAATGACTCCTTTATGAGCATGAAGTGCTGTTTAAGATTCTCAGAATTTATTCTATCGAAGTCTGCGGCACAGAGGGTCGGCTTGGATGCAAGAGTCGTCCGTCGGGCACTGAAGAGCGACACATATCTGGAGCGACTTTGCGACACGAGTGGAGCCGGTGCCCTTCCGAAGAACGTTGTAGATCGGGAAAACGTTAGCGGGCTAGGTTTGTGGAATCCCACCCTAACGTCGCAAAAGGCGCGGCGTTAGGATGGGGCACCCGGCAACACATATCTGGAACGACTTCGCGACACGAGTGGAGCCGGTGCCTTTCCGAAGAACGTTGCAAATCGGGAAAACGTTAGCGGGCTAGGTTTGTGGAATCCCACCCTAACGTCGCAAAAGGGGCGACGTTAGGATGGGGCACCCGGCGACATATCTGGAGCGACTTTGCGACACGAGTGGAGCCGGTGCCCTTCCCCAAAAAAACGCGCTGTGCTTGGAGTGAACGCGGGCGCTGAGTAAAATGGAAGCTGCGCGCGCGACTGAGCGGCGCAGGAGAAGGCATGGCTTCCAGCGAAACGGCAGTCCCGGTCGAGAGTACGGTTCCGCAACTTCCCAACCACAAGGTAAAAGTCAAGAAGGTTGGGCAGCGGGCCTGCAACGAAAAAAATGAAAAAGGAAAATTCTGCGGCGGACACCTCAAGCGCTGGTTTTATGCCACCGACGTGATCGAGCGGGAATGCGGATGCGCCGAAGAAGCGTGGGGAACGAACGCGGAAGTCTATCGTTGCGAGAACTGCCAGATGCTTTATCTGCCAAATCCCAACGATCCGAGCGGACTCAACGTCGCCGGCAAAGGCCAACTCTCCGTCTTTGGACTGACCGTTCCTCCGAAGGAAGAGAAGAAGCCGTGATAGAGTCTCAGACGCACATCATACGAACGAGGGGAAGAGTCTCAGTTTAGCGGGAATCATGCACCGATTTTTCTGAGGCCCGACACCTGGAACCTAAGACCTGATAGCCTGCTTTCGCGTGAACGTCTCCGAACTCATCTACGATTGGAACCAACTTTACCCGAAGTCCCTCCATCCTCCCGGACCGGTGCGGCTCACCGATGAAACCTTGCGCGACGGGTTGCAATCTCCGTCCGTCCGCGACCCATCGATCGAGGAGAAGGTCGAGATCCTCCATCTGATGGAGGCGCTGGGCATCAACACGCTCGACCTCGGTCTGCCGGGAGCAGGCCCGCGCGCGGTCGAACACGTCACAGCTCTGGCGCGGGAGATTGTTGCGCACAAAATGAAGATCACGGCCTACTGCGCCGCACGCACGCACGAAAATGATATTCGCCCGATCGCGGAAATCGTGCAGAAGACCGGACTGCCCATCGAGGTCGCGGCATTCTTAGGGACGAGCCCGATCCGTCGCTACACCGAAGACTGGAACGGAGATTTTCTTCTTAAAACCACCGAAAAAGCCGTCAAATATGCCGTTTCGCTCGGGCTAGAAGTGATGTATGTCACCGAGGATACGACGCGCTGCGACCCAGAAACCGTGAAGCAGTTGAATTGTGCCGCGATCCATTCGGGCGCGCACGCTATCGTCCTATGCGACACGGCGGGGCACGCCACGCCCATGGGTACGGTCGCCCTCGTCAAGTTTGTTCTTGAGCAAGTGGTGAAGCCGACCGGCCAAAAGATTCGCGTCGACTGGCATGGCCACTGCGATCGCGGATTGGCCATCGCCAACTCAATAGCGGCCCTGGTTGCGGGAGCCGACTGCGTCCACGCGACGGCGCTCGGCATTGGCGAACGCGTCGGCAACACGCAGATGGATCAGATGCTAGTCAATTTAAAATTGATGGGTATTGCTCCCTGGGACCGTCAAGACCTGACCAAACTCAAGCGATATTGCGAAGCTGTGTCTGAGGCTACGGGCGTCCCGATTCCCGCAAATTATCCTGTGGTCGGAGAAGACGCGTTCCGCACCGCGACTGGCGTGCACGCCGCCGCCGTGATCAAAGCCTATAAGAAAAAAGATATCGAACTCGCGAACACGGTTTACTCCGGCGTTCCCTCTCACTACTTTGGCCTGGAGCAGATCATCGACATAGGGCCGATGAGCGGAAAATCAAACGTGCTGTTCTGGCTCGAGCATCGTGGACTGGCGGCGGAGGAAGAGGTCGTGGAGCGTATTTACAAGCTTGCCAAGTCCAGTGACCATACTCTCGGCGAAGCGGAGATTATGGCTTGCATTCATGCGGCGCTCCCTTGAACTATTTTGCTAAGGTCAGGCTGAACACGGCGCCTGCATTCGCCTTCAATCCGCCGAAGGTGTTCGTTCCATAGAGCGCGCCGTCGGTGCCCTGGATCAACCCCGCGAACGGTCCGAATCCTTCCGTGCGAATGAATTTATGTAGGGTCGTGAGAGTTCCGGAAAGGGCGATCTCGAAGACCGTGCCGCCGGCCTTGGCGCCCTGGCTGGTTGTTCCGTAAAGGTTCCCGTCTTTAGCTTGCAGCAGCCCTCCCATCGGAAATCTGCCGTCGGAACTTCTAAAGCTGTGGAGGACCGTCAACGCACCGCCGGACGTGACTTTAAACACGGTTCCACAGCCCTTATTGGGGGTGTTGCAAGGCGCCTTCAGGTAGCTCCCGCCCTGCGTGGTGGTCCCGTAGAAATTTCCGTCGGACGCCTGCACCAGCCCTGCTTCCGGCCATAATCCGTCCGCACAATTCGGCTGCGAACAAAAATCGTAGAGGGTGGCGAGTGCTCCCGTACTAGAAATCTTGAAGACGGTTCCGCTGCCCGAGGATTGCGGACTGTACCCGGGACCACCCGTGAAAGTTGTTCCATAAAAGTTTCCGTCAGATGCTTGGATGAGCGTGCCAAGAGGATCGGAACCATCGGTCCCGGCGAAGCTGTAGAGAGTGTTCAATGCACCGGATGTAGTTATGCTGAAAACCGTCCCGAGATTGTTTGTGCCTCCGACCCGTGTTACTCCATACAACAGGCCATCACTCCCGAGCGTCAGTCCGGCTTGGGGATACGATCCGTCGGTGCAGTTTGGCTGGCTGCAGAATGAGTACAACGTAGTTAAAGCACCAGACGGAGTGATTTGGAAAACAGTGCCGTTCCCCGCCAAGCCCCCAATGCGCGTCGTACCGTAAAAGTTGCGGTCTCCGCCGAGTACGAGACCCGCATCGGATTGCAACCCGTCCGCACAATTCGGCTTGGAACAAAAGTTGTAAAGCGTCGTTAAAACCCCAGTTGGTGAAATTTCAAAAACGGTTCCAGCTTCTCCCTGGGAGTTCGGGCCGCCATAGCTGGTCGATCCGTAGAAATTGCCGTTCGGACTTTCTATTAATGAGTTGGGATTGGCGCCATTCTTTCCAGTGAACCGAGTGAGCACCGTGAGAGTCTGCGCGGGCGCGGCAATCTCGCCAGCGAGGCAGAGACACAGTACGGCGCATAATCCTCTCCACCGCCGAACCCTAGAATTAAATTTTGACCGCATCCCTTGTGCAGGTTGAGCGAGCCCGATGATAGGCATACAGTTCTCCCCGGTAAAGTGGGTAATGATGTTGTTCGAGGCCCGGAGCTATGCAGTGGGGGGGCAGACTGCAGTGGCAAAAGGCTATTACCGACATGAATGTTTGTCAAACGTGGGTACTCGTATGGAGTCAGATTTCAATTTCGCGATTACTTCGGGGCCTGGCGAGTCTTTGAACCGCGCCCGAATCGTGCTGCGAGTCATAAGTGGGTGAAGGTTCGGGCGGCCGCTTCCCCGACGGCCGCCCACCCTTCGCGACACTCCCTAGGCGCCCAGGCCGTAGCATGTAACGTCGGCAGCCGGAGCCCCAATCGGGACTGCCTCGAAGGAAGTGATAGCCCAGTCGGCGGCGCGCAGAGCGCCTTCCGACTGGTCGATGAAGTCCATCTGCGTGATGTCGCTAAAATCTGCGCCGGGAGTTCCTTGTCCGGGAGTGAAATTGGCAAATCGGAAATCGACGCTATAGGGTCGTTTTCTGGCCCTCACGTAATAACGCGATATCCGGCGAAGTTTGGGGTCATGCCGGACAGCCGTGCAAAAAAAAAAGGGGGCAGGTAACAACCTGCCCCACATATATGCTCTTATTCTCTGCGTAGATGTTCTCCATTGCGGGACCGCCACCGCCAGACGAGAGTCAAACCGCCTACGGCTTCAGGACGCGGACCGACAGGGTGGAAAGAAATGCGGTGGCGGTGCAACCCGCTGGATCTCCCAGGCCCTCGTCGCAGGCGATACCGACCAGGATGTTGTGAGCTTGATTTGCGGCAGTATTCGCGACCTTGTCATAAACCATGAAGGAATCTCCGACGCGAGCAACCGGACCTACGGCTCCCTGCCACTGCGTGTAACCTGCAGCGTTGGTCGCTCCTCCGTTGGGAATTCCGAGGTCAACCAGGAACTGATATGCTGCGGGTTCATTGCCGGCGATCGAATTTCCGCCCACCAGGTTCACGGAATACACCACGATTTCGTAGGTGCAGGTGGCGCCGATCGCGCCCGGGCAAACGATGTTCTCGTTAAACATGGGGGCATTTGCCAGGCAATGGGCCACGAGGCAGACGGCATTGACGGGGACGTTATTGGCATCGTAATAGGAGGTTGATAATTTTTCCGGAGGGGTAAGCAGGAGTGGCCGCACCGCTTGATCGCTTCCGTCCGCCTTGGGTGCATCGGTGTTCTGCCAGTGGAATGAGTCGTTCGTTTCAGGACTGAATAGAGGCCGTTGTTGCGCTTGCGAACGAATGGCCAACCCGCTGATGGTGAATGCCAGGAAGCTCAACAAAATCCTCATACTTTTCCGCGTCATAAAATTCTCCTTCGGTGGGCCATTTTTGGCCGTCACTTAGCAACGCGACGTTTGGAGAATTTTGGGGTCATTGTGGAGGATCTACTGCGGTTCCCGCGCCAACTCGGGACTTGGCACGGTGTCTCCCTCCAACTGCTTGTGCCGGGCGGCGCGTTGTTGGTTTAGCATCTTGGTCGCGGTTGCCAACTCGGCTCGTCCCTCTTGGTCGCGTCCCAAACGCAAGAGCACTTGCCCGCGCAGATAGCGGGCTGCCGCGTTTTCGTTTTCCAGGCGCAGGATCGCGTCCAGTTCCGTCAATGCCGCCGCGTAATGTTTGCGATGCTCTTCGATCTTTGCCAGCCCCATGTGGGCGTTCACCATCTGCGGATCGAGTTTTAGCGCGTTCTTATAATCCTTGGCCGCCTCGTCCTCATTGCCCGCCGTACTCTCTAACCCACCTAATTCTTCGAAGTTGAAAGGCACGTCGGGCTCGAGCGCAATATCTTTTTGGAACTCCTCCCGCGCGCGGGCGTAGTCCTGCTTGTGCACATATGCCAGTCCGAGATTGAAGTGGACGAAAGGCAACTTCGCGTCCGCTTTCCCCGCCGCATCGAGGTCTTTGATCGCGTCGTCATACTCTCCCCGATTCAGGTGCGCCTTGCCCATTAATAAGTGAAATTCCGGAGAGCCTTCGCCAACCTCCACTAGCCGCGCCCCCGCCTTTTCTTCTAAGGCGGAGTTCTTCGCCTTGTAGGCGGCAATGTCGAGGACGTAGAGGTAATTGAGTTGGTCCGACGCCTTGCTCCACAAGGGATCGAGCGCAGCAATCGTTTCCGCCCAGCGGTCGTTGAAGAAATAACAGAGCCCCAGCAGATAGCGCGCCTGGTAAGAATCGGGAGCCTGCTTCACCACCGACTCAAAGGGCGCAATGGCGCGCTCAAACTGGTTTTGGCGAAAATAGACCAGCCCGATATTGAGCCGGATCCCCGAAATCTCCGGCGCCAGTTTCTCGGCTTTGCGAAGCATATCGAGCGCCTGCGTCCACTGTTTGCGCCGCATCGAGATGACGCCGAGGTTCGCGTAGGCTCCCGCAACATCCGGATTGATCGCAAGCACCGCTTGAAAGTTCCGCGCGGCCTCATCCAATTTTCCTGCCCGCAGCGCCGCGTCGCCCGCGGCAAACAGTTTTTGCGGATCGCCAGCCGTCTGCGCAGAAGCGGCACTGAGCCCCGCTTTTGCCGTCGTTTGCGCGTCGCTCGCGATCGTCCCAAACGACACGAGCAGCAGCGTGGCCGCGACTGCTTTCATAAGCACAATGCTTGACACTGGTTTCATCGTCCTGTAGTGTCCGCCAGCAAGAGGCCTAAATTCAAGGAGTCCATGGAAAGTTCTGACTCGAAGCCTACGCGAAATGTCGTCTCCAAGAAGTCCGGCCGCGCCGCGTCGCCGGATTCGTCCAAGCTACCATTGAAGCTCGAGGCCTCCCGCAAACGCACGAACTCGGCGACTGTGACGATTCGGGACGTTGCCGAGCGCAGCGGATTTTCGTCGGCCACCGTCTCGATTGTGCTCAACAACGCGCCACTCGCGCGCTACATACCCGACACTACCAAAGGGCGCATCCAGCGTGCCGCCGCCCAACTTGGCTACCGCCCCAACCCGTTTGCCCGCTCGCTGCGCGGACGCCGCAGTCACACGGTCGGCGTCATGGTCTTCGACATGACCGATCCCTATTGCACGCTGGTCTTGCGCGGAATCGAGAACACGCTCTACCAGTCGTCGTTCCTGCCCATTCTGACCGACGTTCACAATGAACGCAGCCGCTTCGAGCGTTATCTCGAGATGCTGCTCGACCGGCGGATCGAGGGCCTT
>Ga0302274_10003719_pt1 | contig 13470 bp, 8 predicted proteins | sample III_Bog_N2_1_FD_198755 | JGI IMG/M metagenome (GOLD analysis project Ga0302274, IMG submission 198755) | Peat permafrost microbial communities from Stordalen Mire near Abisko, Sweden - III_Bog_N2_1 | ecosystem: Environmental > Terrestrial > Soil > Wetlands > Peat | place: Sweden: Abisko...
AACAAAGTTGCAATATAGGCATTGCTCTCTACGAACCGGCTCCGTTCAGCAGTGGGCCGCTGGGGAAAGTTGTTCGGCCCGGTTCCCCTTCCCTTCGCGGTACCGACATATAGCTTTCCGCCAGCGGACGTTGAGAGAAAGGCCAGGGAAATGGGCATCCATTCGGTGGGCACGAATCCGATTGGCTCGACCATTCCCTTTTTCGAGACCTTGACGGTGAGTTGCCTGGTATTGATGACCGCAACGGCATCGCTGGCCATGTTGGCCACATAAAGCCGGCTGCCGTCTCCATTGACGGCCAGTGCCACCGGCTCGGCGCCAAAGTAACTCTGCCCAGGCAGACGGGTATCAAAGTAGCCCTTCACGGAAAACTGTCCCGCAGCCACATCCACTGCCGCAACTGCGTCACGGTTGGCAAGTGCAACGTACAGGGTCTTGCGATCCGGCGAGAACTCGAAGGCACAAGGATGCGTTCCGGGAGCGACGGGACTGGCTGGCTTGAGCAAAGTCAGCTTTCGGCCTACAGTCTCCTTGGTCAAGTCGAGTTCCACGATCTCCGAAGCATTCCAGAGCGCGACAAACGCGCGCGTGCCATCCCTTGAGGTTGCCAGTGCGATAGGATAGGTAGAAGGGACGGCATCGGTCTCGGAGAGGTCAAACCGCTTTTCAAGAGCGCCAGTCCCTGGATCAAGCAGCAGAACATCGTCGGAGAGATTGTCAGCGACAAGAAGTTTTTCAGAACCAGCGGGACCAACCTCCGCAATCGCCGCTGGGTAAGGTACACCCCCGTCGCCTTCCACATCGCCAATCAGCTTAGTCCTTCTGCCAGGAGCAAGGTGCTGCAGCGAGAGATGGATAATGCGCTCGGGTGCAATTCTTCCGCCGCTGAAGCTATAGACAACAACGCCGTTGCCCGTATCGGAGTTACCGTTTCCGAGGGGGTCGGAAAGCGAGGCCAAGCTTGCGTACAGGTGTTTCCCGTCGCGGCTGAACGCCAGTCCGGAATTGAGCGTCTGCTTGGCCCACGCCGCTGTGCGAGTATCCGGAAAATCTTCGATTGTGCCGGTTTGGGTATCCAGCACTGCCAGCGACAGCTCATATTTCGACTCGAACGTCCCATACCCGGCGTTGACGGTCACCACATATCGACCGTCGGGGGATAGGGCCATCGAAATCGGCAAGCTATTGAGTTGTTGGGGATTCCCTGGAACCACCCCGACAATCTGCTTGCTCGTTGGCAAGTTCAACGTCTGCGCAGCAACAGACCCCGACCAGACCATGAGAACGATACCTGCGCCAGTCACCATAAACTTCATTTCTATCTCCAACCTCTCGCTATACCAACTCCACTCCCGCTTTACGACGCAGTTAAAACGACTTGGCCTTCCAACCCTTCGTTCGAAATTTATGCCTGCAGTTTGCCGTTTATGACCAATAAATCTCCATGTCAAGCGTTTTGCGTCCTTTGTTTATTTGACGATTCCGCACGATAAAATTCGTAAACTGCGCTCCTCAGATTTATTGCCTCTCAGCATTCAATTCCGCATATCGCTCGGTCTCGATATTGCAAAAGGCGTCGCCAGCAGAATCACGTCAAGAAGACAATGCATAACGGAGTACCAACCGGCGTGTATTGGCCGGTAAAAAGCAACTTTCCTGTCTCCTTATCAATTCGAAACGAAGTAATCTGGTCGCTACGCTGATTGCACACATATAGGAAGTTCCCTCCAGGATCCATGTTGAACTGGCTCGGGTAGTCTCCCAGAGTCGAGGTGTTATCAACATAATCCAGCCTGCCATCTCCTCCGACTGCAAACACAGTGATGGAATTGTGCAATCGGTTGGCGCCATAGAGAAACCGCCCGTCCAGTGACAGCATGATTTCCGAACAGAAATTCGTTCCAGTAAACGCACTCGGCAGCGTAGGCACCGTTTGTTGTGATCGCAGTGCGCCGGTCCTGGAATCGTAAAGGAAAAACACAACTGTGGACGCCTCTTCCTGGATGGAATACATCCACTTCCCATTCGGATGAAAAGCAAAATGCCGTGGGCCGTCTCCGGTCGGCAGTGAGACGAAAGGCGATCCCGCCGGCATCAGCTTGCCGGTATTTACGTCGAATTTGTAAATGTAGATCCGGTCCTGACCCAAATCAGTTTGCAGCACGAAGTTGTTCTTCGGATCAGGATGGATCATATGCGCATGGGGTGCATCGTGCCCGCTAATTGCGAAGCTCCCGTGTGGCCCATCAGTTGCATCGACGCTTCCCAGGTGTCCCGTGTCCTGATGGACGTCGACGGCTGAGCCCAGAGAGCCATTCGGAAGAATTGGAAGTACTGCGATGTTGCCGCCGAAGTAATTGGCCACAAATGCATATTTACCGGTAGCGTCGATACTCAAATGGGCTGGACCGGCGCCCTGCGAACTCACTGCGTTCAGAAATTCAAGATCTCCGCTGGTCCGGTCAATCAAAAAAGCGCTAACTGAACCATTTTTGCCGTCAATATCGGAAACCTCGTTGCCTGCGTAAAGATACTTTCCGGAAGGATGGAACGTGAGCCATGTAGGGTTGACGGTCTCGGCTGCCAGTTTGAGCTGTGACAACTCGCCCGTGGCCGGTTCCATCTCAAGCAGGTAAATTCCCTTTCCGTTCGCGGTTCCGTCAACCGGGTTGGTGTCAGTGCCCACATATGCCAGCGTTCTGCGCTTGCTAGGCAGAGCCAAAAGGTCTTCCGCCGGTCTCATAGCTGCATATGCGGCAGCGAATGCCACCGTCGACTTTGTGAATGTTCGGCGCGAAATGTAGCCTTGGAAGGCTATCTGGCCTGAAGACTCTTTGAATTTCACCTGACTCCTTTTCCTTGGTTAATCGAGCAGAGCATGATCCTTATCCTGCCTCAACGAGCGTCACTTGGTCTCGGCCCGCGAAGCCCCGGTGTCTTCTATGATCTTATCGAGAGGTGGCAAAATGTCCCCTTCATGGGAACTATCGTCGAATTCCTGCAGTTTCTCTTGAACGCCACGCCAGTATTGGTACTCCGCATCCCATCGCCCCAATGCCGATCCCAAGCGGTAGGGCGTGTACTCTTGTAGCCAGTCGGCTTTGTACACGGGCCGGAGCTCAGTAATGCTGTCCATTAGATCAACAAGGCGCGAGTGGTCTTGGTACGTAATTTGAGAGCCCCAGTTGTTCCAGAAGCGTTCCGGATCAGGACGTCGAGGACCAAGCCTGCTCCATAGCTCCGAAATCTCTAGAGGCGTTTGAAATTTCTGCCCGGCATAGTCGAGGAGACGACTCCCTAGCATCAGACTGTTAACAGTTTCAGGATCGACTCCGAGGCTTTCCGCATGAAACAGTGACGTCTCGGCCTGCTCCGCGCTGAGCCTGGTTTCATGCAAGTCCATTCGGTGCGCAGCCGCCTTTGCATAGTATGAAGGAAAGAACGGATCTTCCCACAGTGCGAACATGGTCTGTTCGTTTCCAAGCACCTTTTGCAGATCGGTTTCGGCGTCGGACATGTTGTTGAGTGCCGAGGCAATATCTGGGGCGACGGCAGCAGGGTACACCAAGCTCGCATACTCTGAAAAGAAATGCACTCGATCGATGGGCGTCGATTGCCAGGGAGCCGCGGCACCATAGGCCATTGCAGGCAAAGACATGCGAAAGAGCAACTGTGCGTCGTCTGCCCACACTGAGTTGATTAAGCCCAGTGCGCCGGAAAGCCTACCCGCAGCCAGGAAGGTATCGATGTTTTCAAATGTCGTGTTGTAATCGGGGGCGATATTGTCATAGCTCATCACCCCAGGTTGCACGATATGGGGAATATGGTTAGCTATCAATGGGCCAAGCCAGCGCTTGTAGGTAGGATCTTCTGAGGTGTAATACCAAGCAGTTGCAATTAGCCCTGCTGGAAGCTGGGGAATAATCTGCGGAAACTTGACGATGATATCGTCATATGCCATCACATGCTTGCCGTGGCTCTGGAACAGCTGTGTAACATCAGTGAGTTGCTTCACAAAAAGAGTTGCTGGAGCCGCCGCTGCGCCAGATGCCTTGGTGGCTTGTTCAATTTGAAATGTCTCGTCAAACCCGATGCTGACAAAGGGGCTGGGAAATAGATCTGCCAGCTGGTTTACCCAGTCGGTCAAGAGAGGCTTTACCTTCGGATTGCGGGGATCGAATTCGGTCCCGTGTGGCTGGTCTGAGAGCTCAGAATATTGCTCTGTCCGAAACAGATCATGTTGGTGACCATACAAATCCAGATTGGGGATGACATCAACGTGACGCTGGCGCCCGTATGCGACAATCCGCCGCACCTCGTCCTGCGTAAGCTGGCCGTCTGGGTCGAGAAGCGGATAGCCCTTCAACTCTATGCTGTTTTCGGTGTAAAGATAGTATTGGTTCGTTTTCCATCGAGCTAGAAAGTCGATCTGGCGTTCGATTTCTTTTTCGGTGGGCAACGGACCGTGGCTGATATCGATCATGGTGCCGCGGATTGCCATTGAGGGCCAATCGTGGATTTCGACCTTCGGCATTGCCGCGGTGGAACCGCTTCCTTCGACAAGTTGTCTTAGTGTTTGGATCCCGTAGAATATTCCCGCCGATGAAGGCGCACGAATATTGACTTCATGTCCAGTCACGGACAATTCGTATGCTTCTTTGGAGTGGGGCCCCGGTAGGTCTCCTGGGAGCGCGAGCGGCTGATCAGTGGCTCCAGTCCGGTCGAGGATAATGACCGGCCCCGGACCTCCACTAATGGCGGAAGAACTGATTGGCAACCGAACTCCCGTGCGTTCTTCCAGGTACTTTGATAGTTCCTCGGCCGCGAATCTGTCTTCCGTGCTGGGCGCGGACGAGAAGGTAATTGTCATGCCCGCCAATGAGACCGAGTCCGCACCGTAGTTGATTTGTTGTGGACGCGGAAGGAGAGGGTTATGGCCGGCATAAGCACTGTTGCCAACGGACATGCATAACAGCAAAACAATGAATTGTATCCTCGCCACTGAATTCCTTTCGTACTAGCAATGCGGAGCCAGGCTTGGGACAGTTTTAAGAACTTTTCCGGCCAAACCATTGGCCCGATCAAAGCATGCAACCCCAAACCAGTTTCATCCGCGCCTTTTCCCGAGATCAACTGCAATACAAGGCGGTCGGCCGTTTTCGTCCAACGTATTGATTAGCATGCGCCGGTGTGCAAAAAAACAACGATTCAAGTAACCTTTCCGCGTGCAGCGACGTTCCATTGATCGACAACTTTCTCCCCGGAAACAATGAAGACGCGGTCATGCAGATTAATGCAAGGACAGACGTGGTTGGGAATGATTCTTAACTGGTCACCCACTTCTAGATGAGAATCTCCGGGAACGATTAAGTGGCCGTGCTCTTCAGACAAATCGTGCAATATCAGTTCTGGACGGTCCTGGATGTATCCAAAGTTCTTCTGCTCCCCCGAAAGCAAGGTATCAGCCGAAAGCGTCTTGCTTCCGGCATCGATGACGGCCTTGCCCGGAACGCTGGTGCTCACTACGGTGGCGAATACCGTCACCGCGCAATTGGAATAGTCCGCGGACTCCGCATCCACGGTATTGCGGTCGTTGAAGATATACGTCCCCGGCCTAATCTCAGTCAGGCCATGAAATCGGTGACTCTGGAAAGCGGCAGGCGTGTTGCCGCCGCTGACCACGGGGTATGGAATGCCAGCCGAATCAAAAAGCGCATAAAGTTGGTCGAGTTTCACATTCTCCAGTTGGATGTCATGCTCACGGATCTTCTGGTTACCCATGATGTGGCCAGGATAGAGAGAGATGCCTTCCCACCTAAGGTTGGGCAGTGCAATGATTTCCTGCGCAATAGCGATTGATTCCTTGTTCGCGCTAAGGCCGCAGCGCTCCAATCCCGTGTCAAACTCCAATCGGATTCCAATTTCAACACCGGCCGATTTTGAGGCTCGTGAAATCCCAACGGCCACCGTCAAGGAGTCCATCGCAACAGAGGTCCGGACCCGTTTCGCAAGTTCCGTGAGTCGTATCCACTTCTTTTCGCCCCATAGAGGATAGACAATGAGGATGTCATTGATGCCAGCGTCCGCCATGACCTCGGCCTCACCAAGCTTGGCGACTGTAATTCCTGGCGCACCGTATTGCAACTGGAGGCGAGCAATCTGCGGTATCTTGTGGGTCTTGGTGTGCGGACGGAGCGTGAGATTGTGCGCGTGGCAATAATTCGACATCCCACTGAGGTTTCGGCCCAGCGTGTCGATGTCGATAAGAACTGCCGGTGTGTCTAAGTCATGGATGTTCATAAAACAGCTCTTTCGCAACCTTATGCAATCGCGCCTGAATCAACGACCACGCGGCCATTCCTCAATACTGACTTAATCCCCTCCGGAGTAACTGCAGGCGTGTCGTAACTAGCATCAGTATGGATAGTTCTTGGATTGAACACCGTCACATCTGCCACATAGCCTTCCGCTATCCGGCCTCGATTCTTTAGATGGAACGCTGCCGCCGGCTTCCCTGTGACCTTATGGACAGCTTCTTCAAGGCTTAGCCATTTACGCTCACGAACTATTTCGCCAAGCAATAGAGGGAATGTTCCGTATAGCCGGGGGTGCGAGCGCCCACTAGTGTAGACGCCGTCAGTAATGACCATTGCCAGAGGGTGGGTAAGCAGCGCATGAAGATTCTCCATCGACTGGGCATGCTCCACAATATTCACATCCCCCTGCTGTTCTAGAATAATGTCAAGCACCACGCTGCCGGGATCGCTGCCGCGTTCGTCTGCGATTTCCTGGATCGACCTGCCCACCAGCGAAGCGGAGTCTTTCGCTGCCGAGGTGATCACCACATCAATCCATTGCGCTTCCGCTTTGATCCAGGGCCGGATGAGTTCACGCTGTACTGGATCAGCGATCCGCGCAAGAAGTTGTGAGATTCCCCCCTCCAGCGCAGTCTGCGGCAACACTTGTGTGAGTACCGTACATCCAGCCAGCCACGGATATGCATCGAACGCTACATCAACGCCCCGCGCGGATGCTTGCTCTATTGCCGCCAGGGCGTGCCTCTGCAAAGACCAATTCTCCGGTCCAGCAGCCTGAAGGTGAGAAATCTGAAGCCGGCACCCGGAGGCCTCAGCAATTGAAATTTGCTCATCGACTGCTTCGAGCAAAGTATCGGAATAGTTCCGCATGTGGGTTGTGTACACTCGACCTCTCCGAGCGACCACGCTGCAAAGGGTTATTAGCTCCTGTGGAGACGCCCCTGAACCCGGCGCGTACATGAGCCCCGAGGAAAAACCCACTGCGCCTTCCTGCAACGCATCATCGAGGAGGCCCGACATTGTGTCGAGCTCCCGGATCGTGAGTTCCCTGCTGGTATTCCCCGCAACCTTGATTCTCAGCGAACCGTGTCCAACGAGCGAGGCGACCGTAGCAACCTCCGATTTGCTCGCACTTGCCAAGTAATCGGAGGCAGAATTCCATCCCCAAATGTCATTTCCAAATAAGATGCCGTTTGCAAAATCCCGCAACACCTGCGGGTCATCCGGCAATGGATACGTTGAGAAACCGCAGTTTCCAACAACCTCGGTGGTCACACCCTGCAACAGTTTTTCGGTGCGATTTTCCAGCACCTGAAGATCAGAGTGGCTATGTGCATCAATAAACCCGGGCGCGATTATGCAGCCCTTACAGTCAATGACTTTGGTTCCCGCACCCATTCTCGGCGCAAAGCTGCTAGCTGCATCGCCTACGTGCACGATCCGATCGTCTTGAATGACAACCTCACCTGAAGTCGGAGAAGTGCCTGTGCCATCAACGATGGTACCGCCCGTCAGAATGACACTTGAAAATCGGTTCATTATGGCGCCACAAATGCTGAACTCATGGTGCGCGTACCAATCTCCTGTCTTTTCAACAGGTCCAGAATCTTCTGATTGAGGAAGTTGATATGCGCATGGTCCACCGCATCAACGGTGAGCGTGGCGTCACGAACCACGGAATTTGTTAGGACGCCGCGCGCCACAAGCAATGCTTTCTCCGCATGATGGAAGAATTCAAGGCTCTGCAAACTATAGACAATTTGCGGCAGGACATATTGGAACAGTTCATAGGCTGAGTCTTTTTCCCCAGAACGCGCCCTCTCCCAAACGATCTGAAGCAGGTCCGAGACTGCCAGTCCCGGCATCACCCCGCAAATACCGGCATCCATGAGCTCTATCATGTAGGTGCCACCCCATCCGTCGACAACGCCGACAGCCCCATCTGTCCCCTCGACGATAGACCTCACCCGCCGAGACAGCAAAGGCTCTTCGAGTTTCAAATATCGAAAATGCTCATGCTGACCATGCAGAGTCTTGACGAATTCCAGGCTTAGAGTTACACCTCCGGGGTTGAAGTCCTGGATGATGAGCGGAATTGTAATCGACTCCAGGATCTGATCAAAATATCTGAGCAAATCGTGTTCCGGCAAGCTGAAAAGCCGTGGAACGGCAACTGAAATTGCAGCTGCCCCAGCACGTTCGAGATCACGTGCCGTCTCCACCACAGTTGCAGTGGAAACATGATTTACCTGTGCCACAACAGAAAGGCGCCCTTTCACAAAGCTTATGGCCCGACATACCAGCTCGCGCCGTTCAGCTTCCCGAAGCTTATAGAATTCACTTGCGTATGCCGGAAGGCAGACTCCACAGACATTTGCGTTGATCGCAAACTCCAATAGGCTTTCGAGCGCCTTCCAATCAATTATTCCGTCGCGAGTAAATGGAGTGGGAACGATAGGAAGAACGCCATTAAAATCAAATGTTGCCATAAATCTCCGATCTGAGGTGACGCTGTCTTTCTTCATACACCGTCACTAGAAAACAGCTCACGAATATCAGCAGTCCGCCCGCGAGCAAATTGGCGGTCAACTTTTCCCCCAGGAGAAGCGCCGAGAATAATACGCCAAATACAGGTAGTAAGTACACAGACAAAGCCGCGCGCATAACTTCCACTGCTTGAATCACTGAAAAATAAAGCAGCATTGACAGACCGAGGCTGAAAATCGCGACGAGCACCAAGCTCCACCACACCGAAGGCCCCAAGTGCTCAAGTTGACGCCAGCCGCCCCAGTCCGTGACCAGAAAGAGCACCAGCAATTCCAGATCGGCCACAATGAATGTCCACACAAGCACCTGCGCCGGGGAGAATTGCGAAAGGGCTCGACGGCTGAACGAGTTGTTGAACGCACTTCCAGCACAGCTCGCAAGCACTAATAGATTTCCCCTCATATATTCGAGACGGAACAACCTCGCGTTGTGGATATCGTTTGCCGAGATCAAGCACACGCCAACAATTGCAATGACGAACGACAGCAGCCGCAATTTCGTGAACCGTTCGTGGAGAAAAATGGAAGCGCTCAACGCGGTGAGCACTGGAACCGTCAATGCGAGGACACTGGCGTTCGATGCGAGTGTGCGCTCAACTCCCAGGACCAAGCCTAATTGAGCGGGCACAATTCCCAGCGTGCCGAGCAGAAGCACATCGCGCAGAATCACTCGGTTCTCAACCCGGAATAAGTCCAAATTTAGCTTGGCGAACGGCATCACTAGCAAGGTCGCAATTGCCAGCGGGAGCAGCGTCACAAGAACGGCGCCCAATTCGCGGGTTGCGATCCGCGCACCTGAAAACTGAAACGCCCACATGGCGTTTACCGCAATTAGCACTCCAAGGGCGAGCATTGGCTTGCGCGCGAAGCAGCTGCTCGATGCGTTTGATAGGACGTTGGTGTCTATGTGCTGAGGCGCGCCCATTTCCATCTTGTAGACGATGCTACGGTGGCTCCTACGGCGCGTCAATGCGGAATGTTGCCCTGGGCCTCATTTGTTCAATCTGTTGGACGGATAAAACGTCGCCCGAAGTCGTCTCTGAAATTGAGCGTCCAGACTTTCGGGTACGATGCTCCAAAAGCGGAAGATTGAAGCTTCTGCAGTTGTTTTCTTGGATAGATGAAGGTTCAAGCGAAAGGTTCAGGTGTAGATCGGGTAAATCGTCGCAAGACCTGCCATTATCGAGAAGATGATGCTTGTATCCTCGCGCAACGCTAATGACTGGTATCGATATTATGTGCAAATTAGACGAGCCTGCTACGAGACCATTGCGGATGCGAACATCCCCCGAACTGGAAGTTTCCGGCCACGCTTCCTCGCGATCAATCAATTCCCTCCATGTCCGGTCATTGCACTGAAACCACAACAGAGCGCCATCAACCTCCGGCGGCGGCCTGGAATCAGGCAACGGTTTGGATTCTCTGCGGGCAAGGAGCGCAACAGCTCTGCCGTTCCGGCCAGCACCCTACCGTTCCCCCGACCCGAGAAGAAAGGTGCCTCCGCTGGTAAGTGATACATCAGACCATTCAGCTGCTGCAGTTTTCCGATTTTGACCGCCCGCTCAGGCCCTGCCCGATTGATGTACTTTCGGTCTCCGGTCGCGCGATAGGCCTCCACCTCCAGCTCCGTAATCATATTTATTTCAGCTGTGAAAAAAGTGCCTCCGCAGAAAGGCGGTAGCCCCGGGGCGACTCCGATTGCGGGTAGGAGGAGCTCTTCCCCTGCGTTAGAGATCTATCCTCATGGGTTGGACTCTATACTCCAGCAGCCAGAACCAAAGACCTCGTAATCGACATGTTTCTCACTCGGAAACCAATCGCTTTCGGCCAGCTGGTCGGCGGTTCAAGCCGATTTTCTAACCGTTTCGCCAATTCCTTGTTACCCGTGTCATCCGCAATTGAGAGAGTGGAGGCCCCGATTCAACTAGATCATCACATTTCATAATTTGTTCTGCGACGCGCCCGGCGATTCTTTGCGGAGAAGGCCGATCAATCGGAACGCTATGACGGTACTAACGCACTGTCCCTCGTAGCTAAGGCCAAGAGCGGCATAAACATACACAACTGGAATGAGATCCCTTCGGATCGCGTCTGATTTTGACCCTATCCGAACCCGGCCAATTCCGCGGGTTGGCCGCCCGACAGGAACGCAATCGCTGGTACAGCGTACCCCTCCGGGCAAGTCCATTCTTTTCGTGGGTTTTGAAAGATGATTCACTGAATGCATGAGTGAATATCCAGTCCCTACAGTTCGTCGTCGCCATCGTCGCAGCCGTGTGGAGGTGGCGCAGATCACCGCATCTTACGCGCAGAGTGGCTTGAGTCGGTCGGAGTTCTGCCGTCAGCATGGCCTGTCGCTGTCTACTTTCAGAAAGTATTGCCCGCATGGTCGCCATCGCGATACGCTCCCGCCCGCGTCGTTGAGCAAGTCGCTCAGCGCTGTGGAATTGCCGCTGGCGCGGGTCGAGTTTGTCGAGAAGTCCGCAACGCACACGGAGCAGCACGACCCGTTGCTGGTTGAATTGGCAGGTGGGCGGCGGATTGCAGTGTCTGCTGGTTTCGACGCAGCCACGCTGACACGGCTGATCGCCGTGCTCGAACAGGCGTAGCGCGATGCTGGGCTTGGGCGCGGCCACGCGCATTTTCGTGGCCACGGGCAAAACGGACATGCGGTTGGGGTTCAATGGGCTTTATGCGCTTGTGGTCGGCAAGTTGCAGCAGAACCCGCAAAGTGGTCATCTGTTTCTGTTCGCAAATTCGAGAAGAGATCGCATGAAGATTCTCTTCTTCGACAGCAACAGCCTATGGGTTTGTGCCCGACGTATGGAGCAAGGACGACTGCATTGGCCGACATCGGATGAGGGCCGCGTGCAGTTGACCCGCGAGGAGTTCGCGCTGCTGATCGGCGGCATCGATCTGACCACAACAACCAAGCGGAAGTGGTATAGAAAGCCGCCTGCCGGCGATGTAGAAATATCGCGCAAGACCGCATGAATACAGGCGATACGATAACATATCCACAGCATTGTTTGAGATAATGGAAGCAGGATGAATCCTGCTTCCAAGTCGCCTCTTCCCGTTGTGCTTGATCCGGTTGCCGCCGCGATCGTTGCACAGTTGAAGCAGACGATTTCGGAGCAAGATCGGCAGATCGCATGCAACCGGCAGGCGCTGGTAACGTCCGAGTTGATGATCCAGAAGCTCAAAGAAGCGCTTCGCCTGGAGCGCATCAAGAAGTACGGCGTGCGCAGCGAAAGGCTGAGCGACCTCCAACTGGAGCTGCTCGATCTCGAACCCGGCGTATCGAGCGAGGATGTTCAGGGCGAGATCGAGCGCGGCCCGCTGCCGGAATCGTCCGCGAGCAATCAAGAGAGCGATAAGCCGACTGAGAAGCAGCGGCGTGCCCGCCAGGATCATCCTGGCCGCAACGAGTTGCCTGCGCATCTGGAACGTGTAGACAAGATCATCCCCTGCACGCCCGAGCAGTGCACGTGCGGCAAGTGCGGCAAAGAGACCAATGTCATCGGCTACGAAGTGTCGGAAGTGCTCGACATGAAGCCGGTTGAGTTCTTTGTGACTCGCATCATGCGTGAGAAGCGCGCCTGCGATCCCTGCATCGGGCAGGGTGTGGCAACCGCTCCGGCACCGGTACGCATAGCGCCGAAGTCGATCTTCGCGGACGAGACGATCGTCGGTTTTCTCATTGGCAAATATTGTGATGCGACCCCTCTATACAGGCAGCGCGCGATCCTTCTGCGCGATCTCGGCATCGATGTGGCGCTGACCACGATCAACGATGCGGTGCTTCGCGTGGGCGAATTGCTGATCCCGGTGGTAGGCGTGATGAAGAACGACCTGCTCGCCGGGCCTTACGTCCAGGCCGATGAAACCTACGTCGGAGTGCAGACAGAAGAGAAGAAGGGGAGGAACCATACCGGATATTTCTGGCAGTACAGCTCGCCGGGCAAGGGCGTGGTCTTCGACTTCAAGATGACGCGCAGCGGCGACGTGCCCAGAGAGGTCTTCAAGAACTTCAGCGGCATCCTGCATACGGATGGATATGTCGGGTATGAAAAAGATGTTGGCGCCGAAGGCATGAAGCACGCATGCTGTATGTCGCACTCGCGGCGAAAGTTTATTGACGCCATCAAGGTGCAGATCAAGGCAAAGGCAACCGACCCACAGTTGGAACGTGTTGTCGTGCTCATGGATGGCTTGTTCGCTATCGACCGCGAGGCTCGCGAACAGAGGCTGTCGCTTGACGATCGTCATGCGCTACGTCAAGAGCGCGCGAATGACATCCTGGCGGAGTTGCATGCGCTGTTGCTGGAGATGAAGCAGGCGGGATCGATCCTGCCGAAGTCCATTGCGGGCAAGGCGATCTCGTATACGCTGACTCGCTGGGAGAAGCTGACACTCTTCATCAAGCATCCAGTAGTCGAGCTGTCGACGAACTGGGCGGAGAATTCGATGCGCCCGATTGCGATTGGAAGGCGCAACTGGCTGCACCTGGGCAGCAAAGAGGCAGGACCAAAGATCGCTGCGATTTTCAGCATCGTTGAGAGTTGCCGCAAACTGCATGTGCCCATTCGCAAATATCTGGCCGA
>Ga0302274_10003728_pt1 | contig 13454 bp, 25 predicted proteins | sample III_Bog_N2_1_FD_198755 | JGI IMG/M metagenome (GOLD analysis project Ga0302274, IMG submission 198755) | Peat permafrost microbial communities from Stordalen Mire near Abisko, Sweden - III_Bog_N2_1 | ecosystem: Environmental > Terrestrial > Soil > Wetlands > Peat | place: Sweden: Abisko...
CATTAACGAAAAGCCTTGGCTCAACATGAGTAAAAGCTAATTCCTGGGAATCAGTAAAATCCCCAGGAAGATCATATGTAGATATATTTTGATAAAGAGGAAATGTATATTGAACATAGAATTCTTCAATCTTTAGTTTTCTTGGCAAGTCATATTGATAATATGCATTGATGTTGAAATCTAAATCTTGGCTAGATAATTGAGTAGCTGATAACTGACCAGATATCTGTCTAGCTGCCTGCTCTATTCTCTGCAAATCCCATACAACATATGCCATAAACTATTTCCCTGAAGGCTTAACATTTATCTGACGACATTGATAACGTGGTCGCCATCCTGTACGTTCTTTCCTCATTTTACCATTAGGAGCAGATTTATACTCATAAATTGGGGTTTGACGAGACTCAATGTATCTTACATCACCACGATTTAATTCCGCTATTTCTCCGTGATCTAATTCAATTGTTTTTGGGCATGTGCATAGACCAAAGCAAAAGAATCCTGGAGCGCCAGGTTCTTCGATATTATAGAATTGAATTGTAACCTTTTCCTCTAGCCAATCTTTCTCATCATTAGCTTCCGCTACTACTGAAGCGATGCTACGTGCCGCCGCTGCTGGATCTAAGCTGATTAAGCTATTAGGTGTAGGTTCAATTGTTGAAGGTAATCTTTTTGCCATATCTTTACGCTAGGGGAATAGTTCCCCCTCCTTTTGCTTGATTAAAGACCGACCAGGGGATAAATTCTTGATAAAGATTGCCTTGTAAAAAGGGAGTCGGATTGGGATTCGATTCCTGTAATACAGTGACAAATCCACCAGAAATATAATTACCAACTGAAGTCGTATCTTGATTTAATGTTATTGTATTATTTGTAATATCTGATATTAGGTATTCACCATTTAATTGATTACCTGAAGTATCACATACAACATTAGCGACTCGAATATCATCGCCTATAGAAAAAAATTGAGTAGAATCTACAGTTAAAACACCTGGATTTGCTTGCGTAAAGCTCAATATATTAGCTCCGTATCTCGCATTTCCGAATGGCATATCTAACAATCTCCTTTAAAAACTAGAGAGCGGATTTTATCCCGCTCTCTTAGCATTTTGATACCTTACGGTGTCATTGCGTCCCATGCAGAGACTAAGATAATATCCCCAACGGTTGCCGAATAAGTAGCGTTAGCAAATGTAGAAGTCCCAATAGTGAACCCTTGAATTGCTTCGTTATACCATGTCGGAACATCGCTATAGATATTATGCGGTGGATTCGGAGTAGTGGCATTCGCATTTTGTAGCAATGTAACAACACCACCTGAAATATAAACAGATGATGAAGATGTACTTGCTGGCAATAATGGGAATGGCCATGTTCCGGCTGGAGCTGTACCTAGAGTGATTGTAGTTGCAGTTACAGAAGCTACGTAGTAGTCGCCATTTAAGGAAACTGCGGAGCTTTGATTATCTGCTACTAGAGATACTCTAATTACACATCCGGCTGTAATGCCTGCTGCTAGAGTGCTATCAACTGTGATAACGCCAGAACTTGCATTAGTAAATCCAGATACAACAGCACCGTATTGCCCTTGTTCAGATCCTAAAGGATTGAGAAGAGTAATACCGCCTGAAGAAATATACGAAGTTTTATCAGCTAAAGCTACTGCTGGAGTTGTAGCAACAGAATAGAATCCTGTTACGATCGCAGATCCAGCTGCCATTCCTTGTTGCCAAATAGCTTTGTATCCATTTGTAGCAGTAGGTGTTTGAAGCTGAGTCAAGTTTAACAACTCGATTTTAGCTGGGACAAATCCTACTTTTACATAAATATTAGCGGCAGATGCAGAGTTAAGCTGCACTGTAGTGAATAATGTTTGTGCCATAATTATGACCCCTTTGTGCAAAGAACAACTAACATGAATTGGTCGTTCAAGATTCGAGCAGCATAAGGATGATCCCAACCAGCTGAACCAAATTGGTTCAATGGATCGGCAGATCCGGCAGATCCGAGAGGTTTGATATAGAAGTTTCCAGAATCAGAAGTCAAATGAACTGTTCCGTATGCTTGATATCCAACAACTGGATTAGCATAAACAGGAACTGTTGCAGTTGATTTATAGACCTTAGAACTATATAACCATCTGATATTTCCAGTACTACCCCATTCTGAAGGAAGTGCTTTCATATACTGACTATAATTAGACTTGTAAACAAACGAACTAACTTTTTTCAAATCAGTTAATTGTTCAGTATGAATAAATCCAAAGAAAGCATCTGGAATAGGAGTGGTATTGATTTCTCTTGTTCCTTCAATGATTTCTGAGATCATATCGGCATTATTGGTCAAAAGTGTTTGAACAATAGAATCGACTGTAGTCTGAGAAATATTTGTAGGAGTTTGAGAATTATCTCCACCCTGGGCTAGGACTGTAACTCCACCAGAAACGAGAACATCTCTCGTTACCTCGTCGAGGGTCTCCCCCATGTTCTGGGCCAAAAGCCTCGTTGCTTGATTAAGCGTTTGATCTTCGACGGTGTATTCGACCTGATTCGTAATACGGACATAGTTTCCATACCACTGAAGTTGTGCCTTGATTATGGCAGTCGATAATTCGTCCCCTGGGGGCACTACGCCATCAGTGATAGGGACTGGAACTGTATCCAATCGATTGTATCGACGCATTACAACAGTATCGCCCGATTTCTCAGGTAAAACATAACGCTCTGCAAAAGTATTATGTACAAGCATCGGATACGCTGTAATGAGAAGATCTGTAATATAATACTCACGTACTGCCGGTGGTAGTACTGAGGTTGTGGTTGTACCCATTACCATATTATTCTCTCATTATTTTTTTCCGCCCATGAACAGATTCCGGGCCTTTAACTTCCTAAAATCGTCATCTGACATCTGGCTATAATTTTCATGCTTAGCGGACGCATTCGCATTATTTCCTACAGAAGCTAGATTCCCAGACTGTTTCGAATTATGAATCACACGAGCCGCATCAGGATCAGGCTGTAAGGCTCTGTTTTGACTTTGGTTGTTAGATTTGCTTTTCGATTCAGCTAAGTCTGCTAAATAGGCATTAGACGATTTGGCGGCTTGATAAGCAGCTTTATAGGGATTGGCAGAGTTTTTGATATCATTTAGAAGGTCAGGATCTTCCTGAGCTGCTTTGGGCAAGTATTTTTGGATCACATCTTTATAATCAGGGGTTCTAGCTGCAAGTTGGATCTCGGCTAACTTAGCATTTGTCCTTTGTTCATATTCAGACATCATTCGACGCGCATCTTTAATTTTGATGGAATCTTCTGGGTCTGAATTATCGAAAGGATTGCTTTGCTGTTGAGGTTGGGCTTGTTGCTGTTGCCACTGCATCATTTGCATGTGGTTTCTAAAAGTTTCGTTCTTTTCTTTTTCAGCTCTTAATTCCTCACGAATAGCTTGAACTACATGTACGGGCACTGCCTCGGACTGTTGATGGCTATTATCTGCTCCGGAAGTTAAAGAATCTGCGAGAGCGGCGGCCTCTCTTTGCGTATCACCCGATGTTGTTGTCATAACATTTCCCTTTACGGTTTGTTGTAGATATATGCGCTGGGTATGTCACATTCATAGATTAGCTTTTTAGTTTGCATCTCTTGATCTGTGATCTGAGCCCAATCGACTGGAATATCCTTTGGATATGATCTCCAAGTAATTTTGCCTCTTGTGTTGTCAACTTCCGCTATGTGCGCTCCCACCAATGGCCTTGGTTGGGAATCGTAGGCCTTTAAGACCCTTACTATCGGAGTGCGTCCCTGAAATCGTATGTTCTTGCCTGGCATCACGTTTTCGAATAGAACAACCCAATATTTTTCCTTGTGGTTGTTCATAGACAAGATTTTATCCATGTCTTTTTCATCGCGTTCGATCCACTCATCAACAATCTCACCAGCTTCTGCGTGCATGACTACCTTTAACTACTAATATTTCCATGCCAATGGGTTGTAGCCTTTTAAGCCATAACCGATGACATTCTCTTTTTTCACATGCTCATTGTTCGCATTCTTAGTATCAGGCCCTTCCATGACGCCATGAGAAGGAGCACCTTTATTAACAAACGAACGCTTAGCCATCTGATCTACGCCAGTCTCTCGGAAGCGCATATTCGCCTTCTTTTCTGACTCGATCATCATTGCTTGATCTTTCGACTGTTTGCCCATTTTTTGTCCTCTTGAAAGGCTGGTCTGGTCTTTCGTCCATACCACCTCTAAGTTTTACCACTGACGTCCACTGTTCCGAGGGAAGCCTTATCGGATAACCCCATTCACGAATTCCTGGGCGATAACGACCTTGAAACCATCTGTTTCCAATACGATCATCCGTTTCATAACGCGGATGAGTCATAAGGATTTCATCTGCAATTTCTTGGCTATCACGCATAGATGTCGCTATTTGAGTTATTCGATCCTTATTTAATATTAATTTAGAGATAATTGGAATATAGTTTATAAATTAACAATATAGATATTAACTAAATGGATTTGTTGTGACTAAAAGTAACGAAAAATCACATAAAATTAACAAGGAAGATGTAGACTTAATATTTGACACTTGTTACTCTATATGCAGAGAATGTGCAATAATACATGGTGCTAAATCACCGTATGATAACTATATATGCACTGCATGGTCAGCTAAGTGCGACGTATGCAAAGATTTGAAGTCTTGCGTAGCTGTTAGTGACTGGCGATGGCCTGGCAAACATTGGGAATGGATTGATTAAATGAAGATTGAAAATCTAGAATTTTCTATACGAACTGAAAATTTACTCAAAAAATTGAATATTATTTCTCTTGAAGATTTGTTAAAGTTTTCAGAACCAAACCTTAGAGCTGCTTGGGGATGGGGTAAAAAGTCCATCGATGAAATCAGAAACAAACTAGCCACAAGAAATTTATGCTTAACTGGCGATACTATTGTATCATCATTAAATGGATTAGAACTTGTAAGTGGGATTCCCGAAAAATTAGATAATTTGAAGGATCAAATGTTATATATTGAAGCTACAATAAGAACAATTTTGTCTGACATTGAAAGAGTTCGTATTTACACTGAAAACTTTAAAAAATGAGATTAATATGCCAACATGCTCGCAATACAAGAAAGTTACCGTAATTACAGACCCTTTAAATCCTGAACAAGATCTCTTAGTTCAAGCTAATGGATATGGAAAAGTCGTTTCTATTCAAACTTGTTCAGATGGATTTGTTTATCTTATTCTTTTGAATGAAGAAGTTCCTTCCGATACATTTGAAGTCATGAAATCTGAGGATTAAAGTGGGCAGAAAGTAATAGGAAATTTCTTATGAATCCAATTCCTCCAGTAAAAATAGAAGTTGATGCCGATCATAGCTGTAATAATTGGAAATGCTGTTATGGATGTAGATGTGTTAAGAAAAACAAGGAAGATTCTCCAGTATCTATGGAAATAGTTGAAAGAGTGACTAGAACTTATGAAATCCATCATCATTCACACTCTAGCAACCCTGAAGTTGTATCAAAAATACTGCCTTCTCCGAAATTGGAAGATGCAAAAGATGATAAGAAAGGCTAGTCCTCAAGGTTGAGGATTGATTCATTTAATATAACGAGAATGTTGGATGATTGCGATCAAAGAGGTGGAATTTATGTGGATTCCTCGGGGAGTGATGTCTCTCGATATATCTCTAGAGGTTCGATTCCTCGGTCTTTCAAATTTAGGTGATTCATGGAAATTATTGGATATATTGCGATAGGGATATTGTTTTCATGTATTATTAGCGTTGTGGTTACTATAACTTTTATTACCATTAGAGCTATTTTAATGGAATTTAAATGAACTGGCAAGATACATTAGAACAAATCAAAAAGGAAATTGAATATGACAAAAATAATACCGTTAGGAAAGCGAGTACTTGTGACATTGATTCTTCAAAAGGAATCAGTAGTAAAAGGAATAATCATCCCAGGTAAGAATGAAAGCTATCATGAAATGGCTAAAATTGCCGCGATCGGGGATGGAATTGAAGATCTAAATGTTGGGGACATGATTCTTTTGAACAAATTCAAAGGACAGATGTTCAAGGTTGATGAGATAGAATATATCATGATCAACCTTGAAGATGTGATGGCTTTGATCGAAGTTGAGGATCAAAATGGAATTTCTTCCTGTACTGCTGTTGAAGCATAAGTAGATTTGAAAGGATTTGTAGCCAATGGATTTTGGTTAGCTTGAGAATGGCTAGAATCCTTTGGCTTCGAATTCGCTACTCCTGTCTTAATACAATCTTCAATATCTTCAACCATGAAATTAGACTCTGGAACGATACATGACTTGTATTCTTCTCCTAGTTTAAACGAGGGTGGATTAGGAAATGATCCTCCATTCTTTCCAGCATTCATCTTGTATTTGAATCTGAATGTTCCTGTAGCTTGAATGGTTACGATTCCTAAGTGTTTTTCGCCTGGAGTTTCTGTATAGTCTATGAATTTTACTGTCATATTATTCCTTTGGTTGATTTAGTTGCTTTTGTTCATTTAAGTTAGGTTGATTCATTGACTCAACTTGAGCCATGTTCATTTGTTTATCTGCGTGTTCACGCTGTTGAATGTGGTTTTCATACTCTTGAGCAAATCTTACCATGTCCATTAGACGATTGTCTTTGTCTGCTTTATGGGCTGTTTGAAGTTTTAACATTTCCTCTAATGCTTTGATCCTGACGAGTAGAGCATTCTCACGATCTTCAACAGCTTTAGCAATTCTCTCTTCTTCCAATCCTAAATTCGATATAGCCCTAGCTTGACGCTCTTTGGATAAGGCAAGGTCGGAGATCGATTTGGCATCGAGTGATTGCTGTAGAGATTGCGCTTGAGCCATTTCTGATTGCTGAAGTTGTTGTGCTTGTTGCTCTTGTTGCTTGCTGTATTCTTCGACTGCTTGACGGTGTTCTGCGCTTCCTTGGAGAGGAGACAACTTGCTAAGTTCACCAGGAGGAACGGGCTCACCAAGTTGTTTGAGTTCTGCGACTTGACGGAATAGCATATAACGTTGTGTAGGCGTGTATATTCCTTCAGCTACAGTGACATGGTATTTGGTCATGTCTTTCTCAAAAAATTGCTCTGTAGGTTCTTCACCTAGGATCTTAGTCAGCTTATCTTTTGACCAATTCTGCACCATTTTGATGACTTTACGCGTTAGATTTGCCTTGAATTGGGAATAGTAATCGAATACGTTCTCTAGAGCCATCATACCGGCCTTCTGACGCTGTAACTCGACTAGGGCTGATACTTGCTTGGAATCTTCATTTCCGAAGCTTGTAGGGTTCATTCCGAGGATTTCCATTTCGTCTTTGTCGGTCATGTCTATTTCTTGGAAGTATGACGCTGGGATTACTGCTGGCTGGATTCTGTCGATTGAGTCTCTTTTAAAGCCTTTGTTAAGCACGATTCTTCGTCCTTGACCAGACTGATATAGCATTTTTGGATTTTTAACCGCTCCGTCTTCTTCAATCCAGCCTGAATTAAGCTGAGATTCAACAACGTCAATAAGTTGACTTCTTCGACGATTCCGCTCTCTAGCTGGATCAATAAGCTGTCTGACAAGGCTTTGGACTTTGAACGTGTATTCTTCAGATTCTGGTTCGAATACTGGGCTGTAAAAAGAGAATGGGTATTCATCAATTCCGTAAGGGTTAATTTCAGTTCGCATGTAGTTGTTATTAAGGATGATATGCTTCTCGATAAAACGCTTCTTACGGGAAATTACTTCTAGATCATGACCTTTATCGGCTGCTAGAGACTGAAGATATTCCATTGTCTCTCTATCACCATCCCAATCGACGTAATTCATCGTCATCTTATTGAGAATCACTTTCTGTGGCTCGTATTTCTGGCGATAGAATTCATTATAGGCCATCATTCTTTGGCCTGTAGGTACTCGTTGAAATACCATCCAAGTGAATTTGTTATCCCTTTCCCATCCATCTCTAGCTAAGGACATTACTTCATCCTCTTGCTCAGGGAGAAGGGCTGCTGCTACTGAGGGAGTGAGGTATTTTCTCTTGATGACGTGGTCGCAGTCTTCGAGCGATGCCTTAGTAAAGTAGGCTGAAGGGATAAATCCAGAGTATGGGTCCCTTCCAAAGCAAATATCCCCATTTACTGGGTCACTTGAGTAATCAAGATAGGCGTTAAGAAGCGTCCAGCCAGTTTTATTTCCGGCCCCAAAGGAATCAGAGCACTGACGATAGCCATGAGAGGAGTCGAAAACATAGAGTGCTACCTTGGTGAATTGATCTGCGGTTTCTTGGGATCCGCCTTGTACTGGGAGTATAATAGGTGAAAGTCTATTCTGTACTTCATAACCACAAATCCAGTCTATCTTCGCTTTTGTTTTATTGATCGTAAAACGCTGTCTGCCTTCTTCTCTTAATGCGTCTTGTTCGTGGCCATACCATTGATCTCCTAAATAGAATCGAAGATCCTGAGCCATTGCTGGGTATACTTGACCCCATGCTCTATAATCTTCTGCATAGTAAGTATCGTACTCACTCATTACATCTTGCGAATTGTATGTGATTATCTGAGATGCCATTTAATACGACTCTTTAGAATTTTTCCACGCCTTAACATGCATCTTATCATTCCAGCGATATCCACCAAAGGATTTATTACCTACATGCCATCCAGGAATAATACGAATTTCAGGTTCATCGAGTAAAAGAAGGACTAGATCATATGATTCTGGATATGACTCAATGACATCTTTTTCAATTAATTTAAATTCAGAATCATTGTGCAATATTATTTTACTAATGTATTTAGGTTCTTTTTCTTTTACTTGAAAGAATTTATTTTCACATACAGTCATTTAATTAATCCATAAATCATAATAGAAAGACTTGTCCAGAAGCAAAATACTACGGCAAGCTCATATTCTTTGCATGTAGTCGCTAGTCCACTTGCTAGTAACATTGTCATTATGAATATTAAAAGCCAATAGGGAATATTATTTATCAATCTTTTCCCCGAATCGTATTCTAATGTATCTTCTATCACCCAGTAAATTAGATGGCAAAATCAAAGTATCAATCCCAAAATTCAAGAAAATATCTGCTTCGCTTAATTTAGCTGATTCTTTCGCCCAATTCCATAATAATCTAATACAACGATCCAAGGTATCTTCAGTATAATCATTTAAAGTTAAAGTTTTCTCGAATCTATATTCATTATTAAACTGCATATCCATCAAAATTTCTTCCTGTATTCTTTTTCTTCCCTATCTAATTGCGCTAGAGAAGTTATTCCTCCCGATCTTTGCGAATAAATGCATCCAAGCATCCTAAATGCGTCAGCACTATGAGAAGCCCAGTTATGCAAAGGCTGATCGGAATACACATTATACTGCTCATTGTATCTCTTTACGTAATTTAATAGGCATTTTAGTAGGTATTTGCATTTTTTCTCGTCGAACCACATTTGGTGGATTAGTGATCGAGATAGTTCTATTCCCTCATAAATTGACATATCGGGAACAATATCGAAGTTAAGGCCAAGGTCACGGGCAATTTCCAATCTCGTTCTCGCCCCAGCTGCCAGTTCACGCACCCTGATGTCATGAGGAGCGTAGTGAGTACCATAATTATAAGGCTTCTCAGAAATAATCTTCGCATAATGATCTAATCCTTCCCCGTGCATTTCGTAATGATCGATGATATGAATCTCTTGACCCACCCTTTGGGCAAAGATGATAGCTGTAGAATCCCCCACGCCAAGATCCCAAAAGGTATCAACACGAGCATAAGGATCGTAACTAACATTAGTGCACCGTCCATCTTGATCAAGTACTGCGAGATATTTTCCATACCATGAACCCTCTTGCCCTCTAGTAAATGAAACGTAGAATTCCTGTTGAATGAGATCTTCTCCCATTCCTGAATCACGTTCTTTCTCGATATCTTCAGCTGTAATAAATCCTGTATCTTCAATACTTTTGATTGATACTACCCAATCAGGATTATCTTTTGCCATCATGTAGAGGTCGTAGGCGTGATTCTTTCCTCGAGGGGTAAAGTTGAACCTTGCCCAGCCACCATTCTCGATTAGGATTGGTCGAATAAAATCCCAGGCTTGAGGTGATTGCAATGAGAATTCGGAGAATACTACACCCCTGGGCGATGTTCCCATAAGAGCATCAATATTGTCAGAGCCAACAAGACGGATAAGGCTTCCATTTGTAAGTACAATTTTAAGCTCGCTGTTATTTTTAACGACTATACGGTCATTTGGGATGTGGTCTAGGAATGCTATTCCTTCTTTGTCACGACCTTCCCATATAGCTTTTTTTGCTTGAGAGTAGGTGGGGAATATATAATAATATTGGCCTACAAGATTGCAAGCTGACTCAATCATGGCATTCCAATCGTCCTTATCCTTCCCGGCTCTTCTATGCCATATCTTTAGGCCACGCTTGTGGGTTTTCATTTCATTGTCGTAATCCGTCTGATAGTCACGCCTGACGAAGAGATGGGGTAATGGGGTTAGTTCGGCTTCTTTAGATACTGATAAGTTATCCTGGATTGAATCTAGTATCCTAGAATAGGTTTGAATACTCATTAATAATTCCTATCCATAACTTCATCCAAGCTATTAACTGTTTCCTTGAGATCGTCTAAATCATTTCTTAATGAATTGGTTCTTAGGTTCATGCGGTTATTTACGTCTTTTATTTCTTCTCTAATTGATTTCATGCCATCCATTAAAAAATTTGTTTTAGCTATTAGACTGTTTATACTTGCTACAAATTCATTAAAGGTATCGTTTTGCTTAATTAAGTCATCCTTTCTCACTTCAATCAACTTTTTAATAGCTTCTTCAATATTATCTACAATATACATCTTTCCCATTATCTATCCTCAAGGTCATCGATATCTCTTTCTAGACGCATTAATACTGTTCGAATGGCTGTAATGTCAGACTTGGTTGACTTATTGGAGTTGATTAACAGATCGCATTCTGATTTACGGCATTCATTTTCTTGCTCAAGATGGGTAATCTTGTCTCTCATTTTGATAAGATCTGCCATTAGATTACTTTCCATCTTTCACCTTCTTACAATTCCTATTCATGCAAATATATCTAGTTGAGTCTCTAGTCACTAATTCACTCATGGATTCATTGCAAAACTTGCAAGCTACTGGAAGAATTTCTACTCCCTCAGAATCATAGGCTCTTGCTTGGATAAATCGAATCGGAATTGAGCATTGCAATTGACTATCAGGATCTCTGAATACAAAATTAGACACCTTTCACCTTCTTCGCTACTCCAGCTATTTCCTCGAGCTCATCAAGCCTATCCTCAATGCCGTAAAGCTTACGATACTCGATAGTATGGCTTAGGATGCTGTCAGCTGCTTTAATTCTTGTTGAGTCGGGCTTTGATTCATCTAAGCATTCAACTAGCGCCTTAACGGCTTTATTGGCGTATTTCTCTAGAGCCCACATGACATTCTGTGCACTAGATTTCCTTGCGTTCTGAAGAGCTAGCCTAAAATCAGGGTTCTGCATCCATTTTAGGGCTGTGTGTTCGTCTATTCCGCAATACTTCGCTGCAACATCGGGGTAAACATGCTGTAGAACGTGGGGGATGAAGTCGCGTTGTAGCTCTGTTAAGTTACTCATTTACTAGCTCTTGCATCTATTTTTCGTTAAGTGTTGACATATTTGCCACCATTTGTGTATATTTGTAGTCATAGACAAAACCAACTCAGGATGCAGTATGACACAAACAGAAATTACTCAACAACAAGATGATGAACAAGTAAAATCGCGTAGTTTGAAAAGAATGATGGAGAATGTCAAATCAGATCAATGGGATTACGCCGACGCTTATGCTTATTGCAGTGATGGATTGTGGATTGCAGAAGTCAACGTAATTCCTCGAGAAAATATAATCAAATGGAATGCTTGGAAGAAATTGGAGAATTAAAATATGGATCACACACAAAAGATATTAATTGAACATCATATTAAAGAATTAATTCACTTTACAGAAGTATCAAAAGAGAAATTTGAGGCTCTTACAAAGTTTTCAAAAGAATACGATGATTTACTATATGTAAATTACTGCAAAGGCTGTATTGATGCTTTCTCAATTATGAAAGAAAAATTAAATGAATTAATGTAGAGCCTTAATCGGCTCTCAACACAAGGAAAATATATGAATGAACTTTATGATGAATATATGGAATTAAAACAAAAAATGGGATCATGTAGCAAAAAAATAGAATCAGAGCGAGGTATTATCGTACGTAAGGAATTAACTCGTATGTTCCAGATATTTAGTGTTCACGGCATCCCACAATCGGAAGCTTTGAAAGAGATTCACAATCTTTCATCAGCTATTTATGACATAGCCACAGAAGCCTACAAGCTGTAATTCGAAGGGGGATTTTTCCCCCTTTTTCTTGGCTCGTTCGGTAAAGATCATGCAAAGACTTGCTAAAGAATTTAAAAAATCGACTAAATCGACTATAATTTGGGGGAGTTAGTCGCGCTCTGTGATATATATATGTGACCGCCGGTATGTATCTTTACAGTATCTTAACATCTATACATATATACTACACTATATATACATTACAAATAGACTTTTAATTATTCTCTAGAGAACTCCATCTACTAGTCGGTACTAGTCGATTTTAGGTAAAAAAAAGAAAATTTACCTATGAAAAAATTAAACCGACTAGTAATCGACTAGTATAAAATCTAGCACTCTACCCCCCACAAGTGCTAAGAAAAATCGACTAAAATCGCCTAGATCACTAGGCGATTATCGACAACTAAATGTTAAGATTCGTGATTTTGACTGATTTTTGACTATGATCTATCTTTGAGAGAAATAGTCATGTAATGAGGGATTTCAGAAGCACCCTTTTTCTGTCTGAAAACAGAAGGAGCTTGTTCTCTCAAATTCCTACCAAAATAGACAGGATTCATTTTTACAATGCCATATTCTTCACACCAAAGGTTATATGCATTCATTAAAGTCTCAGTAGGAATTAATAGCTCATTTCGAATATTGCATTTCTCCTCAATAAATGATTTAAGAGGAGCTTGATATCGTTTCATTGCTAAAGCAGAATCTTTTCCTGTATCAGCCTGAACAAAGTCTTTTTTCTTCTTCAGCATCAAATCGCGTAATCCATCTAAAGCCCACCAAAATATTAAAGGAATTTCTGGTTTAAGATCTCTTTCAAATAAGTCTGGATCTTTTTCTCCAATACGAGTCTTAGTCATCTTTAGATAAAGGAATCTAGAAGCAAGAGCGCCTGAATTATCAGTAAGGCTGGGCATTTCATTGGAAAGCACCATAATCTTAGCTGGAATAATCATTCCTCCAAGAGTTGTAGTATGCTTTCTTCTTA
>Ga0302274_10003734_pt1 | contig 13431 bp, 13 predicted proteins | sample III_Bog_N2_1_FD_198755 | JGI IMG/M metagenome (GOLD analysis project Ga0302274, IMG submission 198755) | Peat permafrost microbial communities from Stordalen Mire near Abisko, Sweden - III_Bog_N2_1 | ecosystem: Environmental > Terrestrial > Soil > Wetlands > Peat | place: Sweden: Abisko...
TGTGGCTTCCTGATTTGGACGCGCGGTTAGCTCAGTGGTAGAGCATTTGCTTCACACGCAAGGGGTCGCAGGTTCAAGCCCTGCACCGCGCACCATTTTTCCTTTAAATATTGGGGTTTCTGTGGGCTCCAAGGATATTTGCACAGATTTTGCACAGATTCCGCAAAGGTCGCGGCGCGAAGTGAAATTCCCGGTCAAAATCGAATACAAAGGCCAACGGGCGAAAATCTACCGTCCGGCAAAAGGTTTCCCATTTTACCGCATCAGTTTCCGTATGGCGGGCAAACGGCATATGGAGACGTTTGGAACCTACGGCGAAGCGGAAGATGCGGCGAATAAAAAGGTTCGTGAGATTCACAACGGCCAGATGTCGGGAGGACTGACTGCCAAGCAATCCCAAGATGCCACAGTCGCGTTTGAACAGTTGCAAGACTACTACAAAACCACCGGACGCCGTGTATCGTTGATATCCGCAGTCGGCACGTTTGTCGATTCAAGCCGCAAACTTGGCGAACACACATTCGACGAGGCCATCGAGGGATTCCTGCAAACAACAGCCACACTAAAGCGTGTAAATGTAGACGTTGCAGTTGAAGAATATATTAAAAGCAAACAACCGCACACAATCTCTGCTGAAGGAAAGAGGCCGAAGCTCTCCCCAAAATATATTTACAATTTGTCAATTCAGCTTCGCCGTTTCGCAGCAACATTCCCGAATACCGCTGTTTGTGATTTAACCAAGGAACACATCGATGCTTTCATACAATCGCTTTATTCCTTGAAAACGAAATCAGGGAAGAACCGTGCAGCTAATTCCGGGAAGTCGCGCAATCATTACCGCATCGCAATCAGGCAACTTTTGCGTTGGGCGGTTCGTAAAGATTATTTGTCTGCAAAACATCGCTTGGGCGAAGCAGATGGGTTGGTGAGCGACGACGCCAACTCCGCCAAAGTCAGCATTTACACACCGGGCGAGTTTGCATCTTTACTTAATAATGCCAGCAAGGACTTGCGTCCGATGATTGCTGTTGGTGGACTGGCCGGTCTCCGCGCGTCAGAGATGTTGCGCTTGGATTGGGCTGACGTGTGGCGCAAGCGTGGGAATATAGATATCTCAGGTGAAATGGACAAGAATCGCCAGATGCGAACCGTGGAAATTTGTCCTGCGCTGCAGAAGTGGCTTAAACCATTTCGCGACAAGAAATCTGGCAAATTATGGCAGGGTAACGAAAGAAAGTATCAAAGACTTTTTAGCAAGCTTTGCAGGAATATAAATATCACCCGGAAAAATAACGCACTGCGTCATAGCTATTGTTCTTATCATTTGAAGCTACACTCCAACGAAAGTTTTACCGCCGAACAGGCGGGCAACTCGCCTGCGATCATTCATTCAAATTACAAATCTGCCATCACTAAAGCCGAGGCGGAGAAATGGTTCAAAGTGGTGCCAAAAAAGTCAGATAAATAGCTCTCTGAATTCGGCCATAAATTACCCGACAAATTCCCCATGAAGACCAAATCTAAATCTAAAGTGGACTTCGAGGGTGCGTTTGAAAGCGAGGTCAAAAGAAAGGGCTCCAGATTGTTTCCCCTCAACTTCGACGATGCAAGTTCTGGATTTTTCAACAAATACAACAAAACCCATCGGGTAGGTGCCGTCGGAAAGCGGAATAATCATTACAAACGCAAAAAGCGAATCACGATAAACAGCCCCCATCGAGAACTGGTAAATGATTCAATCGAAAGGGTTAACAAGCACATTCAAGATGACCCCGACTTTCTAAAACTCTGGCCCAAATTTAAAAATCCAAAATATATCCGGCAGTATGTCATTGATCAGATTGCTGAACAAAAGAGGGAGTTAAAAGAGGCTGCAAAGAAACGCGCCAAAACAATTGCCGCAATTCTCGATGAGATCGAATCGTCATATTATTACGACCATCTTGGCATTCGCGATCAAAGTAAAGTCAGGGCGAATATTCGAGCCGTTGTTTTGGAATTCCTGACAGAAAAGGCCATTTTCATCCCCACTCTGTTTAACATCGATGCCGATAAAATTCCTGACGGTGGCATCCCGGATGAATGGCCACGAGTCGACGCAATTCATTTGCCTGAAGGCTTCACTTTATCCGGCGCGGATGCTGGGGATTATTATGTTCTTAAAAAAGAGGACATTTCGGCAATTGTGAACGAGGCGTTATTTTGGAAGAGTCGCAAGATGCTGGGATTGCTCTGGACACTTGCGGATCATGGCGAAAAGGGGGCACTACTCAAAATTGCCAAAACTCTTGTGCCATTTGTCAAAGCACTTAATGGAAAGTTAATCGCTCAACCAGACTTGCTGGGTCTGTGGCCTCAAAGCCTCCCCTCATGGCCTGTTACAAAATCTTTGCACCCTGTTTATGATTCGAAACACGAAAACCTTTTGAAGAAACTTCATGTTGGTGATGCTCTCCCAATGCGAGTGGATGGAGGCGCGCGTTGGAAATTCGATATAATCGCAAAATGGACTTTGCATCTTTACGATGAAGTCAATAGTCGTCGCGGTTGTGGAGCGATTTTCTGAAACGATTGGTGGCTGACGGAGAGAAATGTTTTCAGAAAAAGGCGGGTGACAATTATCCTTGTTACCAAGATGCTCTTGCCCAGCTAGACTGCGCGGGACGGTTGCTTGTTTCATGGGGGAACAAAGGCTCACACACATATGATGTCGTGCGACTAGAAGCCGGTAAACTCATAGATGCCTGTGAATCGGCCATTCAAGTTTTCAAATGCACTTCGTGTAAAAAGCATCTTTGGTTTACCAACGCTGAAAATGCCGAGTGGGTTCAGTGCCAGTGCGGTGAATTAAGATGGCGTTATGGTAAAGGATAAATAATTAAGAACCTGACTCTGCTAATGTAAAGAGTCATCTGCGACCGGGGATGCCAATGCGCGGTGGACGAATTCCAGCAGGCGTTCCGGCATTTCATTCACAAAGCGCGAAGCAACCGGCAGAATGCGCATCAGCGAACCGTTGCCATTACTGTTTTCATCCACACCGCCTGCCTGTTCCGCAGGCACGTCTTGCCGAATCAACATTATTTCCCGCGTCAGATTGGTGCTGCAATAGAAGAATCTTCTAGAGCCTTGAATTCCAGTCCTTCAATTTCTTGAATGGTTGAGCCGAATCTAAATATCGTCGAGCGCGCGGAACTGGACAAGGTTTTGGGCGAACAGGAAATGACCCTGTCGGGAACTGTCACGCCGGACAGCGCGGCCAAGATCGGGCAGTTGACCGGCGCAAAAGTCCTCGTCACCGGGCGCGTTTTCCAGGCTGGCGATGAATTGATCCTCGTCTCCAAAACCATCGGCACAGAGACGAGCCGCGTTTATGGCGAGATGGTCAAGGGCGCGTCGGACGCGTCCATCTCGGATTTGTCCGAGCAACTGGCAAAGAAAATCGCAGCGGACATCGCGGAAAAAGGCGACACGCTGGTCGCCAAGGTTGATTCACACGAAGACCGCGTTGCGGAAATCAAAAAAGAAATAGCCGGCAAAAAGCTTCCGGCGGTTTCCGTGAAAATCGCAGAACAACATTTTGCCCAACCGGTGATTGACCCGGCGGCGCAGACGGAACTGTCGCTCATTTTGCAGCAATGCGGTTTTACGCTGGTTGATGACAATTCCACCAACCGGGCGGATGTTGAAATCACGGGTGAAGCATTCAGCGAATTCGGGATGAGCAAAGGCAATCTGAAAAGCTGTCGTGCACGGATTGAAATCAAGGCGCGCGACGTGGCGAGCGGCAACATCATTTCCGTGGATCGCCAGACGAGCGTGGCTGTGGATTTGGCCGAACATATCGCTGCGAAAACTGCGCTGGAAAATGGTGCTGGTGAACTGGCGGAGCGGTTGTTGCCGAAGCTCGTAAAATGACCGGCGATAAATTATAAAAGCCGCGACTTTAACAGGTGTATCGAAAATCGGGTTTCGTTGCAGAGACTCGTATAGTTGGCTGGCGCCGGCAGAAAAGACTTTGACAGAATTTCGCCCGTCCGCTTACATAAACCCCATGATGGCGAAGACGGATTCATGAGCACTTCTGACGCTTATAACCAGGACTTGATGCACCTGATCCGATTTTCTGGATTTGAAGATCGTGACAACATAACTCTTTTTCCGGCTTATTCGCACCCGGACGTTCCAGCGGGCGAGTCTTTGATCATGGAATTTATTGACCCAAAAGGTCAGGGTTTATTTTTCACAACCAACGGCTTCACCGTTCCCGGCCACGGGTTTATTCCTTACAAAAGTGTCGGCCATGCAGATTGGGGATCCATTTCAACGGCGGGGCCAAATTACAAAGAATTTGTCCAATTAACGTTTCATGATCGCCCGACGATTGAGTTCCATGTTGGCAAGCATTTCTCGATGTCGTTGGATTTTTTTATCATGAAATTCAGCAGGGCAAAAAAATGGCAGGCTAAACAGTCACAGGCTGGCGCACCCGGTTAAACCTCAAATCTCCCAGCCATGCCACTTCCGCCGACGATCATGCGACACGGCCATTTCGTTTGATGTCCCTATAAAGCGTGAGTTGTTCACATCGCTGGTTGAAGTCTGGACGGGAACAGCGGCTTGCGTGAACGACATTGAGTTTTGGCCTCCCGATGAAAATGCGTGAACACAATTTCATGGGCGAAGAGCGACGTCCATTCAAAAGCGGCCATTCTGTCAGCATCAGAACCGCCTAAAAGTTCGTGCTGGCCATTGTGGAGTTTTACGAGTTTGGCTTGACCGAACTGGCGGATCAATTGTTTGTGTTGGCGCTGTGGAATAATGTTTTTAAGTTTCATACGCCACAACTTTAGAGGGGGGGGTTGGACAAAGGCTGTCCATGCCGTTTTCCTCCGGACCAATGTTTACCTCAACTTGTAGGCAATGGTCAGCGTGTTGTCCTGAACATTTACGGACTGGACGATTCCGGTGACATGCTCGTAAACAATCAACGATTTTGCAGGATGGTGGGAAACTGGCTCAGGATTGACACTGAAATTGCGGGACTTGTGTGGAACTGCTTCAGCGATGTGATGAGCCACCAAGGCTCCGTTTTCCTGGTCGTATGCGATGCTGACATGTTCGCCAATCTTCAAATCAAGAAGGGTGGCCGAACGGTCTGTGCCCACAGCAATTTTGGCATTGCTCGCCAGATGGAAAATGGCGAACCGATATGCTTTGGTCCTGATGATTCTGACAGCATCGGCTGGCAGAACAACCGACATCATCAACGCCACAACTACCAGCGCGAATTGCCAGCGAAAATGCAATGTCCTCATAAAGCAACGGTATGTAACACAAATGGACGGCTGGTTCAAAAGGTCGGTTACGATGGATATTTAGTCAAATGAGGATGGTTCCAATTGCAGAAACTCATATTTCCTCAATAAATACATGGTTTTAACTTGGCTCGGCGTCCCTGAATCGCTTTAATGTGCCTGTAAACATTAACCAACAACACAAATCGAACTGACCAAATTATGGCCAAAGCCCTTAGCAAATCACAAATCGTCTCTGAAATCGCAGAAAAGAACAGCATCACCAAAAAGCAAGCACTCGAGATTCTTGAACATCTCGCTGTATTGGCCTACAAACATGCCAAGGACACTTTTACGATCCCGGGTCTTGGCAAACTGGTGCTGGTCAATCGCAAAGCCCGTGTCGGCCGTAATCCAGCGACTGGTGAAACGATCCAGATCAAGGCCAAGAAAGTGGTTAAATTCCGCGTCGCCAAAGCTGCCAAAGACGCGATTTTGGGTGTGAAGAAATAATTTAAGATCTCATTCAAAGGCACCCTGTTAATTCAGGGTGCCTTTTTTGTTTATCAATCGTCTTTTCAATTATCTCATCGATCGATTCAAATTTCCTGACTGACATGAGTAACAGGCCGAATTATATTGCTTTCATGCCCAGAATTTCCATCGGCTTCGCATTCACTGTCATCACCGTTTGTCTTGCAACATCTTGTTCGACCATGCCGGACGTTAACAATCTGCCGACTCACAAAGAGATGCCCGATCCTCTGGTGATGAACGACGGAACCACAGTCACCAATACCAGACAGTGGGAGGTGCGCCGGAAGGAGATCAAGCACGTTTTGGAATATTACTCAATCGGAACGATGCCTCCGCCGCCGGGAAACGTGCAAGGCCATGACATTAAATCCCAGCTTGTCGTTGAGGGAAAGGTGAACTATCGCCTCGTCCATCTAACTTTTGGGCCGGAAGAAAAATCTGGTTTTGACATTGCCGTCTTCACTCCCGCCGATAGCAACGGGCCGTTCCCGACCTTCGTGCACATCGCCTTCGATCCAACTCCCGGAACCGTCGTCATTCCATCAACAAACAATCCCGTTTCCTCCACGAACAGCCTGGTGGCCCGTAAAAAGTCACCCGTCATCAGTACCGACCCCGACGCAGCGGCCAGAAGATTCGCCCCGGAGCTTGATCGCGGCTACGCGGTGGTGACCTACTATTATCGGGAGACTGGTGATGACAATCCGAGTGGTCTCACCAACAAGTTCATTGCCGCTTATCCAAATTATAGCTGGCATCTGGAGGGTGCTTGGGCATGGGGCATGTCACGCGTGGTGGATTATTTGCAAACCCAATCATTTGCCGACAAGTCGAAATTGATCGCCATCGGACATTCGCGACTTGGAAAGGCAGCCTTGATAGCCGGTGCTTTTGACGACCGGTTTGCGATGGTGGCTCCGGCGGGTTCCGGGGCATTTGGCACAGGTGCCTTCCGTTTCAACGGGGCGACCAACGGCGGCAAGGAAGGTTTAAACGAACTCGTCAAACGCTTTCCTTACTGGGTCAGCCCCGAGCTTCTTCAATTTTCGGGGCAGATTGACAAACTTCCTTTTGACCAACATTGGCTCATTGCGCTTGTGGCTCCGAGGCCATTAATTTCCCTTGAAGGCATTGACGATCAATTTTGTAATGGCAATGCATTTAAGGAATCCTATTTGGCAGCAAAGCCTGTGTATGAACTTTTGGTCGCGCAAAACAAGCTGGGCTTCAATTTTCGGCCGGGCACCCATATGCTTTCACCACTGGATTGGCAGGCTGCAATGGATTTTGCCGACCAGCAGCTCCGTGGGATGGATGTGAAACGCGTCTTTAATCAATTCCCTCCGCAGGAACAATTGCATTGAAGTATAAAATGCCCTCAACTTTAGAGCCACTCACAATTGTGGCGGGCTTGAAAAATGTTATTGCAAATCCGTGGAGCAGGCAGAAAATCACGATAATCACCAAAAAAAATGTTCACACTGGTCGTGGGTCATAAAACCGAACCGAAAATGTTGATCAACATCTTTTTATCACTGACGATTGTGGGCGGTCTGTTGTAAAGTTCTCACAAAACGCAGGCGGGGGACGCAACAGGCGAGCGGCCACAAATTCTGCTGTCGGGCCCGGAGTGGCAGTTCACAGGCGCTGGCTCCAATTCAACCTTGCCGGAAATCGGCTCGGATGAATTTGTCTCCGCGCCGTGGCAGACGGTGCAGGTGCCGCACGTTTTTCAAACGCGCACGAATTTCGACGAAATAACCCAAGGCTGGTATCGCCGGACATTCACCGTGCCGCCGGAACTGTCTGGCAAACGTCTTTACTTAGTCTTTGAAGGTGCAGCGACGATTACTGATGTTTATGTGAACGGAAGACATCTGGGTCAGCATCGCGGCGCATATACGAGGTTCATTTTTGATGCAACGGAGGAGTTGCAGAAGGGCAGCAATACTCTGGCTGTCCAGGTGGATGACAATCCGCAAGATTACAATGATTGCCTGCCGAGCCACAACCGGCTTTATACGGTTTGGGGCGGACTTTATCGAAAGGTATGGCTCGTCGCGACTGACCCGCTGCACATAGATCCGACAGACTATGCGTCTCCAGGCATTTACATAATGCCCAAAAACATCTCTGCCGGCCATGCGGATATTTCAATCAACGTGCTGGTGCGGAATGATTCCCCCGAATCCCAAGCCGCCGAAGTCCGTGCAACCCTGCTTGATCCCAAGGGCGCGGCGGTAAAAACTCTGACGGGTAATGTCGTTGTCCCTTCGGATCAACGGGCAATAGTTGACTTGAATGGAAGCGTATCGAATCCAAAACTGTGGTCGCCCGGGGACGTTTCCATTGTTCACCAGCGACAGATTCAACGGATCACTGCGAATGAGGAACTGGCTTATTTGCTCTCGCAGAACAGATATAAAATTGATTGACCAAACGTGCATTGCCTCCGCCCGTGTTCGAAACACTCTTAAAATGATTTGGGGGCGGCTAGTTCAACACGTCCCAAAACTAATTGTTTAATGATCAGTTGTAGTGAACCTTGAGATCAAATTTTATCCAGACAATTCCTGATGGTTTGAGCGAACTTTTGCACCTGAAATGGCTTATTGAGAAAGTTGGGAGCTTTTTCCAATGGAACACTTTGCGGCAAAGGGAGCAATTCGGGTTCAATCAATTATTGCGACAGGGTGCCGTCGTAGGACCAGTTGATGTCCGGGTTGCCGGGGTCGCCGATCTTCGTGCCTTTCTGATAGGCCATGTAGCTGTATTTGAAATAAGCGGAATGGCCATCAAGAAAGGTGAGGTTAGATCCGGCGGAGTGGCGAGATGAAAGATGGTTGAGCGAGCCGCGCGGCGCCCCGAGGTCGTTGAGTGGATTAGCACCGTAAAACGGGGTTTCACCGGAGTTGGCCCGCACGTCTGAAAAGAAGACGAACGCCGAGGAATGCAACACCGCCGTGGCCTTGAAGGGGGAACTGGCGGGCGTCGCGCCGTTGGTGCTCTTGAAATTGATGCCATAGCCGAACGCCACGCGGTTCAGCGGGTCCACTTCTGCGGGTCGGAACGTGGCGTTGGGACAATTGAAGATGCTGCGGCCATTCACAAAATCGGCGGAGCTGGCGGCATATTGCCAGAGCGCATTTTGCGAGACATACGACGGCAGGGCGTTGAACCATGCGCTATTTCCGTAGCCGCCGGCGTGGAATGCGGCGAGATCCGTCCAATGGATGTTGTCCTGGTCGTAACCGGCGGGTGCCCCGGGCGTGTTGTTGGCGATGCTGAAATCGGGAAAGATTTGCTGGCTGTCATCCAAATACATGCCAAGCGCAAGGCCCCACTGCCTGAGGTTGCTTAAACAGGCAGTGCGGTTGGCACGTTCCTTGGCCTTGGCCAGCGCGGGCAAAAGCATCGCCGCAAGAATTGCGATGATGGCAATCACCACGAGCAGTTCAATCAAAGTAAATCCACGGTTTCTTTTCATGCGACACGAATTGTCGCTGAAATGATTTTTGCCCGCTAACGGCGGCTTGCGGAAGGTTGTCGGTGGTTTGTTCTAACCCGAAAGCTGTGTCGGCGTCTTGAGCGGATACAAACCCGGACAACAGCCGAACGTCTCGTGAAATGCCGCGCTGAAATGGCTCAGGCTCGCGTAACCCACCTCAAGCGAGACCTCCGTGACGTTGTATTCGCGCGACTTCAACAGTTCCGCCGCCCGTTCCATGCGCAACTGCCGGAGGTATTGCGTGATGGTCTTGCCCGTCTGCGCCGAAAAAATCCTGCTCAAGTAAAAATGGCTGCAACCGATTTTTTTGCCGAGTTCCTCCAGCGACAGTGGGCTGGCGAGGTTTTGTTCCAGCAAAAAGATGACCTGCTCCACGCGCTCCTGCGCGAGCCGCTGCTGCCGTGTGCAAAACAGCTCGTTCTCCGGCGGCGGCTGCATCAGGAAGGTGACGGCCAGTTCGAGGGCCTTGCATTGATACCAGAGCGGCTGCGCGGCGGCATAGACCGGCGGTTGCCGCAACGTTCCGATGAGCTGCTGCTGGCTTGCCGAAAGCCGGACGGTGTTGCCGGTGACGTGTTTGCACGGGCAATCCTTTATCGCGGCGCTGACAACGGGATGCAGCGTGGCCTCCATCCCGTCCAGATGCCTTGCCAGAAACGGGCAGGAGAATTCCACGGTGAGAAACTGGTGCTGCTCGTTGGCCGCGCGCCGCGCGGTGAGCGGTTCATCCTTGCGATGATAAAACCCTGCGGTGTTCGGCTCAAACTCAACGCGCGAGCTGCGTCCCTCCACAAAACCGGTGCCGTCCAGGTTCAGGCACAATTCCACGCAGCCCGGATGAAAGCTCGCCGCCCAGTCAAACTCGCGCCTGGCATAGAAATCGTGCCACTCGATGCTGTAGCCTTCACCGTGAAAACTGCCGAACAACGGCTGCCAGCCCTTGCCGACATCGCGCCACGCACCGGCCTCGGTGAAGGGCGCGACTTTGCGGCGGGAGTTTTTATCTTTTAATTCTGATTTCGTCATGCACACGAACGAAACATGCTCGTTCACGCCCGCACGAATGGCAAGACGTCAGATGGGGTGGTTCGGCTTCGGCAATCCCCGCGCGCGCATTTTTCAGAGGCGGCGTTCGTTTGATCTGACCTGACAGGAAATTGTGTTTGCAAAAAGACGCCGGGAAGTGTTTGCTTTATCAAATCCAAATGCGGCGGGATTCTGACCCGCAAAAACAAAGCCACAAACTTCACCTACTGGCGATGTTCGGAATGGAAATGGAACACGCAATATGAATTATGATGCTCCGAATTTTGGGGAATTTATAAAAATCATCGCTTCCGGAGAAATAGTCAGATGGACAACTTTTGATCCGGTATTGCAAACATTGGAAATCATTTTGCCGAACGGGGACGTTTCCATTGTCCATCAGCGACAGATTCAACCGATCACAGCGAATGAAGAATTGGCTTTTTTGATCTCCCGGAAGAAAAATAAAATTGATTGATCAAACGTGCCTGTCCGCCCATGTGTTATTCAGTCCGATGCATAACGATTCTAGCTGACTTCGTTGTCCTCCATGCGTGTTTTCCCGCAGCCGATTTAAGTGTCTCTTGGCCGTCTGACCTTGTGTGACTTTCTTGGTTTTCCATCAATTCCGATTGCTGCTGCCAGAGCCATGTAAGTCTTTGGACGTGATTTTTGAGATTTTTTTGGACTTCGTCGATTTGCCTTTGTTCGAATCATTTTGGCAGCGGGCTATTTGCTCTGGCGTTAGAAATTCAAAAAGGATAGGAAAACTCAATTGGTTTTGAAGCCTAAGAATTTATTATTTAGGGAAAACCTATCCCGCTTAAACACTAATGAAATCAACCTAAAAAGTCAAGAAACTGCTGCTCAAGAAGCCAGTGATTTTAGAAGGTTTCCACAAAAAACCTCATCGAACCGGGTTTTTAAATCGTAAGGCAACTCTTTTGCATCAATCAGCTTGCCAACAATTTTTCGATCAAACGGTAAAAATCCAAGATAGTGGAGTTTGCTTGTTCCGATTTGACTTTGAGGCTCCAGATTTAATTGATACCCTTTTGCAAATTCAACACGATGGCAAAAACGCTTTCAGAACGCCAATCGTCGGAGCATTGAGAAAGACAATAAATGATATGAATGCCGAGATAGAAACCATACTCACGGAAATTTTCATTGCTTACAAAGAGGCCGGAACGGTATACAAAAAATCCACAGACCCACAAATAAAGCATGTTATGCTGGCAATAAAGCATCAATTGGATTTGGTGATTCAAATGCTGTTGCCGATTGACGAAACCCGCTTGCAATCCCTGAATGATTTGAACGTGCCGTTTTCAAATTAAAAATTCAACACGGGAAATTTGACGCTTGGCGCGAGCGATTCAACCGACTCCAACGCATCTTGTGCGACACCATTCACCGCGTTTGCGGTGAATGTTTTCTCACAGCGGCCAAGCTGGTTGCCGGCATCTTCGGTCATTCACACGCACTGGCAGACGAGGCCTGCGACTTCCTCTTCTTTCATATCTCAATCTGTCAGCGGCGGCGGCCCTGCAATTCCTCTGCTTCTTGAATCTGGGAGGCCAACGAAAGGTTAAGCGCCGTTACGAATTAGAAAATGCACACCCTTGATTTCATTTAATGGAACAAGCATCGGCATTTTCCCAAGCTGCCCGTCGCCGCGAACATTTCGAAGCAAGCGTCTATGTTTATGAGGCGAAGTCGTTAAAACGAGTTGCCGTTGGGAGTTTTGATTGACGACTTGCTCGAGTTCTCGCGCTTGAGCCGCCAATCCGTGAACCGGCAGCCAGGACGACCTGGACATGACCTTGCGCGCGCTGCGCAAGGCGAACATGGCCAACCACGTTGGCTCCGGGGAGAGGCTGTGTGAAAAGTCAGACATCGTTGAAACTTTTGCGCCCGCGGTGAGTCTTTATCAAGCATGAATCATCGCACTGGTTTGGATCGTTCCCAAACACTACTGTTTCCCGAACGGCTGGAAGATTACATCAGGCCTGAAAACCCCGTCCGCTTCCTCGACGCGTTCGTCGGCACCCTCGATTTGCACGCGTTGGGTTGCCATGCAAGCCTGCGAAAGTTCCTCGCCGGGTTTGCTTTCTTTTGCCAGATCGCACCCGGCGACTTATCATCGCGCCTTCATGAAATTTTTTGTCCTGCTGTTTTTTCTATTTTGTTTCAGCGTGGCGGCCTTTGCGAAAGACGTCCGTTTTTATCTTGGCACTTACACCGATAATCCCTTAAGTCGTGGCATTTACACCGGCATGCTGGACACGCGCACCGGCAAAATCAGCCCGCTTGAACTGGCCGCAAAGGCGACGAGTCCCAATTATCTTTCTCAGTCGCCGGACGGGAAATTTCTTTACGCTTCCACGCTCACCGGCGACGGCTCCGTGGCGGCGTTCCGCGTGGAAGCCGCCGGACATCTGGCAGAGTTGAATGAAATTTCCTCCGGCGGCGGAGCGCGCCATCTCTCGGTGGACGCGACCGGAAAAAACCTTCTCGTGGCAAATTATGTGGGCGGTAGCGCGGCGTGTTTTCAAATCCAGCCAAACGGGTCAATCGGTTCACAAACAGCATTCATCCAGATCACCGGTTCCGGGCCGAACCCGCTGCGCCAGACGCAGCCGCATGTTCATTCGATCTACATTGATGCGGCAAACCGCTTTGCTTATGCGTGCGATCTGGGAACGGATCATGTGTGGCTGTTCGGCTTTGACGCGCAGGCCGGCAAGCTGACACTGATGAGCCAGTTGTCCGGCACAATGCCGCCGGGCAGCGGCACGCGGCATCTTGCCATGTCGCCCGGCGGAAAATTTCTTTACGCCAACGGCGAAATGGGAATGAACGTCACGTCCTTCGCGCGCAATCCCGCCAACGGCGCGCTGACGGCGTTGCAGACGGTTTCGACTTTGCCTGATGGAACTTCAACGAACAACTTCACATCGGCGGAGATTTATTTCCATCCGTCCGGCAAATGGCTTTATGTTTCCAACCGTGATGTTTCCAATCGTGGCCGCGACAGCATCGCTGTTTATTCCATTGCCG
>Ga0302274_10003742_pt1 | contig 13419 bp, 11 predicted proteins | sample III_Bog_N2_1_FD_198755 | JGI IMG/M metagenome (GOLD analysis project Ga0302274, IMG submission 198755) | Peat permafrost microbial communities from Stordalen Mire near Abisko, Sweden - III_Bog_N2_1 | ecosystem: Environmental > Terrestrial > Soil > Wetlands > Peat | place: Sweden: Abisko...
GAGTTTGGTGTGAACGAATTCAAGATGTCCGATGTGCGCCAAGGTATCGTGCATGTGATCGGGCCTGAGCAGGGGGCGACTTTGCCGGGTATGACCGTGGTATGCGGCGATTCGCACACCAGCACGCACGGCGCATTCGCCGCGCTGGCGTTCGGCATCGGCACTTCCGAAGTCGAACATGTGATGGCGACGCAATGTTTGCTGATTAAAAAATCCAAAGCCATGCAGGTGGTGGTGGAGGGCACGCTCGGCAAGGGCGTGACGTCGAAGGATGTGGCGCTGGCGGTGATCGGCAAAATCGGCACGGCTGGGGGGACGGGCTATGCCATTGAGTTTGCCGGTAGCGCGATACGCGCCTTGTCCATGGAAGGCCGCATGACTTTGTGCAATATGGCGATCGAAGCGGGTGCGCGTGCGGGCATGATCGCGGCGGACGCTAACACCATCAACTACCTCAAGGGGCGTTCGTTCGCACCCCAAGGCGAGTGGTGGGATAAAGCCGTGGTTTACTGGAATACGCTGCACAGCGATGTCGGCGCCCAGTTCGATGCGATAGTTAAATTGGATGCCGCACAAATCAAGCCGCAAGTGACTTGGGGCACTTCGCCGGAGATGGTGGTGGCGGTGGATGGGTGCGTGCCTGATCCGGCGAACATGAGCGATGCGGTGAAGCGCGAGGGTGCTGAGCGCGCCTTGCACTATATGGGCTTGGTGGCGAATACACCGATTACGGAAATCAATATCGACAAGGTTTTTATCGGTTCATGCACCAATGCACGCATCGAGGATATGCGCGCTGCGGCAGCAGTGGCGCGCGGCCAGCATGTTGCGGCGAATGTGAAGTTGGCGCTGGTGGTGCCGGGTTCCGGGCTGGTAAAGTTACAGGCCGAGCAGGAGGGGCTGGACAAAATATTTATCGCAGCAGGTTTCGAGTGGCGCGAGCCGGGTTGCTCGATGTGTTTGGCAATGAACGACGACAAGCTGTCGCCGGGCGAACGCTGCGCCTCGACCTCCAATCGCAACTTTGAGGGACGCCAGGGGCCGGGCGGACGCACACATTTGGTAAGTCCGGCAATGGCTGCTGCTGCTGCGATTGCCGGACATTTTGTTGACGTAAGTAAATTGTGACATGGGGCGACCATGAAGAATAGGTTGATTTTGTTGATGATGCTAGGCGTATTTTTGGGTGGCAATGCATTTGCCGAGGAAAGTGTTCCGGAACGCGTTGGCGATGGGATCAAGAAAGGCGGCGAGGCCGCTGGCAAGGGTATTGAGAAGGGCGCTGAGGCCGCAGGCCGTGGCATCAAGAAGGGTGCAGAAGCAACGGTCAAGGGTGTAAAAAAAGCCGGTAAATGGGTGGGCGAGAAAATGCAAAAAGGCGGCGAGAAAATGCAAGAGGTATCCAAGCCAGAGACATCCAAATCAGGGGTATCCAAATCAGAATGAAAAAATTTACTTTGTTAAATGGTGTGGTCATGCCATTGGATCGAGCCAATGTTGACACTGATGCGCTGATCCCGAAACAGTTCCTGAAGTCGATTAAGCGTTCCGGTTTTGGCCCCAACTTGTTCGACGAGTGGCGCTATCTGGATCACGGCGAGCCGGGTATGGACAATTCCAAGCGGCCGTTGAATCAGGATTTTGTGCTGAATCAGCCGCGCTATCAAGGAGCGCAGATTTTACTGGCACGCGAAAATTTCGGCTGCGGTTCGTCGCGCGAACATGCACCTTGGGCGCTGGAAGATTACGGTTTTCGCGTCATCATAGCGACTAGCTTTGCCGACATCTTTTTCAATAACTGCTTCAAGAACGGCTTGTTGCCGATTCGGCTTGATGCAGACAAAGTGGATGCGCTGTTCAAGGCGGCGGAGGCGCATGTCGGCTACAAGCTGAAGATTGACTTGGAGCAGCAGACTATCAGCGCACCGGATGGTGTGGTGTATAAGTTTGAAGTGGAGGTTTTTCGCAAGCATTGTTTGCTGAACGGTCTGGATGATATTGGTTTGACCTTGCAGCATGTGGGTGAGATCCAAGCGTATGAGGCGAAACATCATGCAGCGCAGCCTTGGTTGTTAGCCTAGATTTTTTGGAGCGGAGCCTTAGCTCTATTCCGGTACCATGTTATTCCGAACGGATGTGAGGAATCTTAAAGATTTCTTGCTTCAGCCGAAATGACAAGATAGCTTGAATTGATTGGAAGAGAGAAATGAAGATCGCAGTTTTACCCGGTGACGGGATCGGTACGGAAATCGTCGCTCAAGCAGCCAAGGTGCTGGAAGCATTGCGCAGTGATGGCCTGAAAATCGAACTGGAATATGCGCACCTTGGCGGCGCGGGTTATGACGCAGCGGGCGACCCATTTCCACCTGCGACGGAAAAGTTGGTACTCGCAGCCGATGCAGTGCTACTGGGTGCGGTGGGCGGTTATCAATACGATACGCTACCCCGGCCTATGCGCCCGGAGCAGGGCCTGCTGCGCATACGCAAGAGGCTTGGTCTATTTGCCAATCTACGCCCTGCATTGGTATATCCGGAATTGGTCAATGCTTCCAGCCTCAAGCCTGAATTGGTATCGGGTTTGGATATCATGATTTTGCGTGAATTGACCGGCGATATTTATTTCGGCCAGCCACGCGGCATTCGCACCATGGATAGCGGCGAGCGGCAGGGTTTTGATACTATGTTGTACAGCGAGTCTGAAATCCGCCGCGTGGCGCATGTTGGTTTTAAGATCGCGCTGAAACGTAGTAAGAAGATGTGCTCGGTGGACAAGGCCAACGTGCTGGACACCAGCATGTTCTGGCGCGAAATCGTGACGGATGTGGCTAAGGAATATCCCCAGATTGAACTGTCGCACATGTATGTGGACAATGCCGCGATGCAACTGGTGCGTGCACCCAAGCAGTTTGATGTGATTCTGACCGGAAATATATTCGGCGATATCTTGTCCGATGAAGCTTCGATGCTGACCGGTTCCATCGGTATGTTGCCGTCGGCTTCGCTGGATGCGAACAACAAGGGCTTGTATGAACCTTGCCACGGTTCCGCCCCGGACATCGCAGGCAAAGACATTGCCAATCCGCTGGCGACGATTTTGTCGGTGGCAATGATGTTGCGTTACACTTTTGCGCGTGAAGATATTGCACAGCGCATCGAGGGCGCGGTGCGTAAGGTGTTGCAGCAAGGGCTGCGCACGGGCGATATTTACGAGGCCGGAATGCACAAGGTTGGCACGGCTGCGATGGGCGATGCGGTGGTGGCGGCATTATAAGAGTTAACAAACTAGAGAAAATTAATGAGCAAGAAATACGATGTATGCATATTGGGTGCGACCGGTGCGGTGGGCGAGGCAATGCTGGCTATTCTGGAGCAACGCAAGTTCCCGGTCGGTAAGTTGTACCCGCTGGCTTCAAGCCGCTCTGCCGGTTCCACAGTGACATTCCGCGGTGAGGAAATCACGGTGCTGGATGTGGAGGGTTTTGATTTCTCCAAGGCCCAGATTGGCTTGTTTTCTGCCGGGGGCAGTGTGTCGGAAAAGTATGCGCCCATTGCCGCTGCGGCCGGTTGTGTGGTGATCGACAATACCGCGCATTTCCGTTACGACGATGATATTCCGCTGGTGGTGCCGGAAGTGAATCCGCACGCCATCGCGCAATACAAGAATCGCGGTATCATCGCTAATCCGAATTGCTCTACCATCCAGATGCTGGTAGCGTTGAAGCCCATTCATGACGCAGTGGGTATCGAGCGCATCAACGTCGCTACGTATCAGGCTGTATCCGGCACCGGCAAGGAAGCGATTGACGAACTGGCGGATCAGACACGTGCTTTGTTTAATCATCAGGATGTGAAGGTAGAGATTTATCCAAAGCGTATCGCGTTCAACGTGCTACCGCATATTGATGTGTTCATGGACAACGGCTACACCAAGGAAGAAATGAAAATGGTGTGGGAGACCCGCAAGATCATGGAAGACGACAGCATCATGGTGAATCCGACTACAGCGCGGGTGCCTGTGTTTTACGGTCATTCCGAGGCGGTGCACATTGAGACGCGCAAGAAAATTACTGCCGACGAAGCGCGTGCCCTGCTGGAAAAGGCACCGGGCGTGATCGTAATGGATAAGCGCGAGCCGGGCGGCTATCCTACCGCCATCGAAGCGACAGGTCAGGACGCAACACTGGTCGGGCGCATCCGCGAAGATATATCGCATCCGCGCGGCTTGGATATGTGGGTGGTGAGCGACAATGTACGCAAGGGGGCGGCACTCAACAGCGTGCAGATTGCCGAGATTTTGATTGAAAAATATCTGTGATTCTGATTGGGATACGCAACGATTCTGATTGAAATTGATGGATTAGCTCATCATGCGCAAAACATTTTCAGCTTGTGCTGATAACCCCATGATGTTATGTTATTTGTCCAATAAGGAATGCTTAAAGGTGGCAGCGTGCTGAAATTATTTGTCAAAGCGTTGGGGCTTATCGTCACACTGGTCATATCCGGTGCTGCATGTGCCATAGGCATGGGCGGCATTAACGTGACGACCGCACTGGGAGAACCGTTGAACGCGGAGATCGAACTAGTGGCGGTTGGCAAGGCCGACAAAAATAAAATGTCTGCACGTTTGGCTTCGCCTGACGTATTCAAGGGGGCTGGCCTGGATTATCCTAGCGGCCTGCCCACGTTGAAATTCCAGATTGAGACCCGTGCCAATGGCGAGCCTTATCTGAAGTTGACTTCCACACAACCGGTGAACGAACCCTTTGTCAGTTTGCTGGTGGAATTGACTGGGTCGTCCGGTCAGTTGTTGCGTGAATATACTTTCCTGCTTGATCCCCCTGGTTTTAAACCGGAACAGCCCAAGGCGGTGGAAGTAAAGCCTCTTGAGCCTAGTGTTGCCAGTGCGGGTGAGTCCAAGAGTAGTGAATCCAATACCGCGTCGACACAGGAGCAACCTGCGCCGATGCGCGCTACTGCACCGATGGATGAAAAAGTATTTGCCAAGGCAGGAGTTGTTGCTCCGGCCAAGAAACCTGCGGAAAGCAGTAATGCCGCATCAGGCACTATCAAGGTGAAGCGCGGCGACACCTTGAGCAAGATTGTGAATGAAACAAAATCTTCTGATGTTAGTTTGGAACGCATGATGGTAGCAATGTATCGTGCCAACGAAGATGCGTTCGACGGTAATAACATGAATCGTCTGAAGACCGGGAAAATTTTGCGCGTACCGGACAATGGCGATTTAAACAAAGTGGCACAAGTGGATGCGGTGAAGGAAATTCACCTGCAGGCCGCTGATTGGCACGCCTATCGGATGAAGCTTGCGGCAGCCAGTGGTTCTGTTGCTGAGCAGGCGCCCAAACAGGAAGCCTCCGGTAAGATCAGCACTATGGTGGCCGATAAGACTCCCGTCGCCAAAGAGTCCTCCAAGGAAGTGGTGCGGTTGTCTAAGGGTGCTGCGCCTGGCGACAAAGCCGCTACTGGCGGAAGTGCACAAGCCATGCAGGACAAGTTGCATGCGATGGAAGAAGATACTACCGCCAGAAACAAAGCTCTCAATGACAGCAATGAGCGCATCGCCATGCTGGAAACAAATATCAAGGCAATGCAGCGATTGATCGAATTGAAGGGGCAATCGCCTGTAGCACCGACCCAGCCAGCCCTGAGCAAAACCGACGTGCCTGTCCCGAGCAAGGCTGCAGAGCAGGAAACCAAACCAGAAATCAAGCCGGAAATTCAACCCGAAATTAAGCCGGACGTTAAACTTGAAGCGGCGAGTGCCGTAGCACAGTCGGCCGTTCCTGCATCTGCCGCACTACCTGCTGCCAGTGCGGTGAGCCCTGCCAAACCGGCTGTGCCCAAGATGGAAACGCCAGCACCTTCTCTGCTCGATACTATTCTAGGTGAACCGCTTTATCTCGCGGGCGGCGCGGCTGCGTTGTTAGGCTTGGGGGGTATCGGTTTTATGCTGACCCGCCGCCGCAAAGGCGGGAAACCAACTGACAGTGTCGTCGCTTATATTGCCGAACCTGTTGCACCCTCCCCGGACACCGGGGATTTTACCCAGACTGCAACTGCTACCCCGATAAGCACGGCAGGGTCGGAGAACGTTGATCCAATCAGTGAGGCTGATCTGTTCCTGAATTTTGGGCGTGATGTGCAGGCAGAAGAAATCCTGAAAGATGCACTGCATAACAATCCCGGTAATCAGCAGGTTCGGCTCAAGCTGTTATCCATCTATGCGAACCGCAAGGATACCAAGACATTCTCCAGCATCGCTCGTCAAATACAGGATTCCGGCGATCCTGCGGCATGGGCGCAAGCCGCCGAAATCGGCCGCAAGCTGGAGCCGAGCAACCCAATGTATGGTGGTGATGACCATGCTGCGGAAGCGACAGGCAAGGCATCGTTGGACGAAGCCAAAACCGAGCGCGTTAGCCTGGATTTTGATCTGGGTTTTGGCGTTCCGGAAGCAAGTCCTGCCGAAAGCAATGCAGCCACTGCCGCATTGGATGTGCCATTGGACGTTGCATCGGAGGCGACTGCCACTTCATCCGGACTAGATTTTGATCTGGGTTTGAGTGCGCCGGCAGAAGTTGCTCCCGTGGTTGAGGAAAATCCAAGCGCAGCGGTACCGAGCGTTCCGCAGAGTGAGAAGGCTGATACTGCGTCCGCGCTGGATTTTGATTTGGGATTTGACGTGCCGCCAGAGCCAGAGGCTTCTGTTCCTGCTGAAACAGGTTATGAGAGCACCATGGTGCTTGGCTCACCGCCGAATGTAGAGAGCAAGGCGCCGGAGAATTTTAAAGCCGCGCAAGAAACACCTCTGGACTTTGATATAACCACGACACATCCGGATTTGTCAGCACAGCAAGCAGAACAGATAGATTTTGATATCTCTGCAAAATATCCGGATTTCTTGCAGCAGTCATCTGAGCAGGCGGAACCGTCCGCACCAAGCCTGGATGATTTGATTTTTGATGTGACCGCAACTCATCCCTCTCCGGTTGCGATGATGGAAGATATAGCAGCGGTAGAGGCTCCTGCTGCAGCAGAAGATGCCATGGAATTTACGCTGGACTTTCCTACTGCTGAAGAACCCACTGTCGATGACAAGGTGGTGACTGCCCCTGCGCAAACAGTAGTCAAAGAAACGAGCGCTATCGACCTGAGCGAAATCAACCTGAATCTGGATGCGCCAGTTTCTGCTCCGGTAGAGGAAGTTAAAGATGCCCGTTGGCAGGATGTCGCGACCAAACTCGATCTCGCCAGAGCCTACCAGGAAATGGGTGATGCTTCGGGAGCGCGTGAAATTCTGGAAGAAGTGCTGAATGAAGGCGACGCCCAGCAGCGCGCGGCGGCTGAAGTTATGCTGCAACAACTGTCTGCATAATGGTTGATTCCGCACGGAACGGCAGCCTGCATCGGCTGCCGTTTTTCATTCAGTGAATTTTTATGTGTAGTAATTGCGATTTGATCTGACAGGCAGTATTTGAACTTAGCTTTTAACTTTGGCCGGGAGATAGTCGTGAGCGTCTGCTTTGCGGCGGTGAAAAACTGAGAGTAGACTTCCGCACTCGGCCAAAAGCCGCCAGTTGCAATTACTTAAAGGATAACAGCACAATGGATAATGCAAAAAAACTGTTTTCTATTTTCATATCCATCGTATGCATCGTATCGATTTTGATCATAAACTTAACTGTTACTTTGTTTGGTGTTGGTGACGGAAATTTTGCAAGCCTTTCACCGCAAATGTCTAATATGTGGTTTCAAGCAGTGGAGGTATTACCTTTCGCGTCAGCGATTGGGATTGTTTTTAGCAGCACATTTTTCAAACAACCAGACCAGAAGAAATGGAAGCTGTTTACTTTAATCTGTTCAGGCGCTGGGTTGGTAGCATTTTTTGTTTTAGTTGTTGAATTCACTCGACGGTAATGGGACTGCGTTGATAAAGTTCAACATTGACGGTTCGTTAACGTGGAATCTTTATGACCGATTTGGCCGGTTTGGGTTAATTTCCGCCGGTCACCATCGTCTGCTTTCGGACAATTCAATTTCAAATTGAATGAAGGTGAGGCGGGAAAAGCAAATGTAGCAAACTGACCGATTGCCTCAGATTAAGTATGAACTACTGCATTTTATATTCGTAGCAAAAAATATTTTGAACAGTTCCAGCGCCCATGCTCCATCAGGTATCTTGATGCCACACCCCGCCGTGCTTATCTTCCTCTGGATTTGCCTGACTGTCGCCATGCAATCGCTGCAAGCGACCGGGCTACTGCTTGCCGGTGTGCCGCTGTTAATTGCGGCCTATACGCTTTCCCGCGTGCGCCTGTTTATCCTGCTGCGTCGCACGCGCTGGATTATGCTGTCGCTGCTACTCATCTACGCCTATGCCACACCGGGTGTGGCCGTATGGGCGCCGCTTGGCCAATTCAGTCCAACCCATGAAGGCTTGATCGACGGCCTGCTGCAACTATGCCGTTTGGCTTTCGCACTGGCCGGATTGGCCATTTTGCTGGGTCTGCTGTCGCAAGCGCAACTCATCGGCGGCCTCTACACGCTGGCCTATCCCTTGCGCTATCTCGGTCTGTCACGCGAGCGTATCGCAGTGCGCTTGGCGCTGACATTGCAGTATGCCGAATCAGCCATGCTGAATACGGCTACCAATTGGCGCGCCAGCATCGAGCAGATGCTGGCACCCGCAGGGGTCAAGCAGGATAGTGTCGAATTACACACGACCCCTTTCGCGCTGCGAGATGGCTTGCTGCTGGTCTTGGCGTTCGCTTTGCTGGTCTTGGTGTGGTTATGAGAATCGCATTGGGGGTGGAATACGACGGTAGCCAGTTTTTTGGCTGGCAGAGCCAGCCCGATGGACACACCGTGCAGGATGCGATGCAAACTGCTCTAAGCGCCATCGCCGACGAACACATTGCCATCGTCGCTGCAGGACGCACCGATACCGGCGTACACGCGCTGGAGCAAGTAGTGCATTTCGATACTGGCGTCGAGCGCCCGTTGTCCGCTTGGGTGCGCGGCGTCAATGGCATGTTGCCGAAAAGCATTGCGGTGCTATGGGCGCATCCGGTAGCGGAAGCATTTCATGCGCGTTTCTCCGCGCAGGCGCGCAGTTACCGCTATATGCTCATCAACCGCCCGGTGCGCAGCGCTGTGCAGTACGGCAAGGCTGGCTGGTTTCATGCGCCGCTGGATGTGGAACAGATGCGTGAGGCTGCCCGGTATCTATTGGGCGAGCACGATTTCAGCGCCTTTCGCGCGGCGGAATGCCAAGCCAAATCGCCGATCAAGAATCTGAAGCAACTCGACATCACTCGGCAGGGCGACATGATTATTTTTGACCTGACTGCCGGAGCTTTTCTGCATCACATGGTGCGAAATATTGTGGGCTGCCTGGTGTATGTCGGCAAGGGAAAGCACCCACCGCAATGGATGCAGGAAGTTTTGAAAAGTGGTAACCGCAAACAGGCCGCCCCGACCTTTTCGCCGGATGGTCTGTATTTGAGGCATATTGTCTATGATGCAAAGTGGGGATTGCCGCAAGTAGCACAGGTTGGCTAAGTACGGATGACCCAAGGATTCATGCTCGCGTCTGATATAAGAAAGACCCATTCAGCTGCCACTTTGAATGTAATCATCACTGGGTAAGGCTATTTACTCCTCATTAGGCACGATGGATTGTGCATCGGAATATAGCGCTTCGAGCTGTCCCTCTTCCAAGCCCAGCAGTTTCAAGCAAGCACTTCCCAGTTTAGGCCATTCTTGGGTGAGGCTCAGGCCGAGCAGATGCTGCATGAGATGTTCGGCGAGCTGAGATGTCGCGATGAGTTGGCGGCTTAGCATAGGAAGCTGGGAATTGGTCGATCCCAAGCCTTCCAGATCATGGTGATTGCGGATGGCGAGACATATCTCTTTGGGTAACCACCAGCTTTGCGCCAATATACAACCTACCATGGCATGATTAGTGGGGAGTTCGAGTTCCTCGACTTCGATGAAGTTTCGTTCGGCATCGCGGTTGGCTATATCAAGCACCGTTTCATAGTTATGGAAGCGTCCGAGCAGAACCGGGATGCCGCAGTCGCGGAACAGACCGAAAGTGTACGCATCTTCGGCGCGCAGTCCATGTATGTCGAGACGTTGTGCCAGCCAGCCTGAAAGGCGAGCTATACGTGCTGATGCGTCCCAGAATCGTTCCAGATTGGGAACATTGGGAAATGAGTTATGCAGGATGATGCCAGCTACTGCGTGACTGGAAGCTTGCAGCCCGAGAATCAAGAGTGCTTCTGTCACTGACCTGACCCGCTGGCGTAGACCGAAGAAAGGGGAGTTTGCGGTTTTGATCAATCCAGCCGACAGCCCAACATCGGTAATGATGATGGTTGCCATACGGTTGAAGTCTGGATCGTCCTTGTTCATCTCGGCTATGAAACGTTCAAGCACGGCTGGGCAGGGTGGAATGCCAAGATTCAGGATGGATCGTTCGAACAGGTTGTCGACTTCCGAGCGTGGGGATTGTGGCCGGGGGACAGTCATATCGTGTTCCTTTTTTGTAGCCAGGGAATAAGAGTTTCTTCCGGCATGGGTCTCGCGTAGAAAAATCCCTGAATGGCATCGACTCCCACATCAAACAGGGCGTCGATCTCTTCCTGTCTTTCGCATCCTTCGGCCACGACCGTCATGCCCAACTCGTGGCCAAGTTGTGTCATTGCCTTGACCACCGACAGGGCGCGGCTATCCTCGGGCAATACGGTGACAAATGCGCGATCCAGCTTAAGCTTTCCGGCCGGAATGTCTTTCAGGTTGGCCAGGCAAGAATAACCCGTGCCAAAATCGTCAATAGCCAAGACTACGCCTGAGGCAATAGCATTTTTCAGGTTTTTCTGAACCGTTTCGGAAATATCCATGAAGAGCGATTCCGTCAGTTCCAGTTCCACCAGTTCCGGCTTGGCGTTGGAGCAGATCAGAGCCGCGTGTAGCGCTTGGGTAAATTTCGGTGAGATGAGTTGGGCACGCGAAACGTTGATGGCGACCTTGGTGTGATAACCGGCATCCTGAAGCCGACGCGCATGCATCGCCCCCTCCAGCAAGCTCCATTCGCCGAGACGGGTGACCAGGCCGGTTTTCTCGGCGACGGGGATGAACTTGCCTGGTGGGATATTTTCACCATTGACCATACAGCGCATGAGCGCCTCGACAGCCTCTATATGCCCGTTCGCATTAATGATAGGTTGATAGTGAAGGCATAATCCTCCGGTCGCCAGTGCAGTATGAAGGGTGCCCTCGATAGAAATCTCTTCGCGTGCAAGGATAACGCCTATACGTCCCGGGATCGGCTCGTCGCCTGAACAAACGATACAGCTGCCCCCCCTGGTTTTGGCCGCGAACATGGCGCGATCCGCCCGCTCCAACATGGCAAGAGAATCTTCGCCGGGGTTGTGAATGGCTATGCCGATGCTTGCTGTAGGATGCAGGGTCAGGCTGCCAATAGCAATCGGTTCTTCGACAGTGCTTGCCAGTTCGCCAGCCAGCATTTGGGCTTGAGATATGTCACACCTTGGAATAAGGAAAACGAATTCGTCTCCTCCGATTCGGGAGAGTTCGGCACGTCCGCTAATCCGATTACGAAAACGCGCAGCGAGGATCTTGATTACTTCGTCGCCGCCCAGATGGCCGAACGATTCATTGACGTGTTTGAAGCGATCAATGTCGACCCAGATAGCGGCGAACGCTTTGCCGTGGGTCATCGAATCGGTGGCAAGCGTTTCTGCGATCTGCAAACAGCCAAATCGATCCAGAAATCCGGTGAGTGTGTCTATGCTATTCACGTTGCGGGAATACGGGGTCAAAGCATGAATTGACGTGAGTGGCCAGAATTTGATTCAGAGCCGCCACGTCAACGAATGAAGCGAAATCCAGATTCGACTGTAAGTTTGGATATCGAGTCCATTGCAGTGGCGCGCGTGCCGGTCATTATAAGTGGTATAAAGGATCTTGCTCGGCTCTCGGCACGTGATGGAACGACTTCATGATATCCGGAATAATGCCTTTTTCAAGCAGCATATTCATGCAGTTGACGACTGCTGGATCAAAGTGCGAGCCCGCCATGGATTGGATTTGGGCAACCGCCTTTTCGACAGGCCAAGGTTGCTTGTAGGGACGGCGTGAAGTCAGCGCATCGAACACGTCAGCCACAGCGACGATTCTGGCCGACAGAGGAATGTCCATTCCTTTAACGCCTTTTGGGTAGCCGGTACCATCGAATTTCTCGTGATGACCGCCAGCAATCTCCCGCGCAACTGCAAAGAATGGATTATCCCCCAGTATCTTGACGCCATACTCGGCGTGATGTTGCATTTGATCCCATTCCATGTCGTCAAGCTGGCCGGGTTTTTTGAGAATGAGGTCTGGAACATAGAGCTTGCCGATGTCATGCAAAATGCTCATCAGGCCAAAGTGATCAGCATCTTCAGCCGGCACTCCCATTGCGAGTGCCAGCTGCTCGGTGTAATGCTGCACCCGAAGTACGTGGAAGCCGGTATCCGCATCCCGGCCTTCACAAGCGACCGAGAGCATGGTTACGACGTCAATATAGCCCTTCTTGAGCTCTTCGGCGAAGTGGGCGACTTTTCTTTTCAAGCCTAAGCTTTCCAGCGCACGTATCACGGTGAGCCGCAACATTTCCGGCTCCCATGGTTTGGAAATGTATTTGTAAATCCCGGCTTCGTTGACGCATTTAACTAAAGACTCCATATCCGAAAAACCGGTCAGCAAAATACGGATGGCTTCGGGCTGCGTCTCCATGGCGAACCTGAGTACCTTATCGCCGGTTACCTCGGGCATGCGTTGATCGGAAATGATGAGATCAAATGGCTGAGTTTTAATCAGTTCCATGCCCTCCGCTCCCGAGGTGGTAGTCATTACATCGTAGTCTTTGCGGAAAACTCTGCGCAATGTACTGACAATATCGGGTTCGTCATCGATGCATAGAATTTTAAATTTTTCTTCAACCATAGTGTTCGTAAGTCTCTCCCAAGTCATTCCGCAAGCGTGCAAGTGGTACAGGAACTTGCTGCACGGGTTTAATGCTAAAAGCTCAAGCTAACCCAATTGGGTAAAGCGAGTTATAAGCGATATAAAGGATCTTGTTCAGCTCTGGGTATATGATGGAACGACTTCATGATGTTCTGAATAATGCCTTTTTCAAGCAGCATATTCATGCAGTTGACGACCGCTGGATCAAAGTGTGAGCCCGCCATGGATTGAATTTTTTCAACCGCCTTTTCGACCGGCCAAGGCTCTTTGTAGGGACGGCGTGAAGTCAGCGCATCGAACACGTCAGCCACAGCGACGATTCTGGCCGACAGAGGAATGTCCATTCCTTTAACGCCTTTTGGGTAG
>Ga0302274_10003748_pt1 | contig 13401 bp, 18 predicted proteins | sample III_Bog_N2_1_FD_198755 | JGI IMG/M metagenome (GOLD analysis project Ga0302274, IMG submission 198755) | Peat permafrost microbial communities from Stordalen Mire near Abisko, Sweden - III_Bog_N2_1 | ecosystem: Environmental > Terrestrial > Soil > Wetlands > Peat | place: Sweden: Abisko...
GTTGATTTCTATCGCATCGTCGTTCTAGAATTCCCTCAACCGTGGGGCGCAATCAGCCAAGTGTTCACAGTGAAGCATGAGGTCGGGTGAAGCTGCTTGGCCATGAAATGGGGTGACCGCAAATGCTGCAAGTCACACCAATCGTCTTCGTTGTCGACGATGACGTCTCCGTGCGCGAATCTCTGGAGTTGTTGATCCGCTGCGAAGGCTGGCAACCGGAGACATTCGCATCCGCCCAGGAATTCCTCGACTGCCCACGCGTTCTTGTTCCCAACTGCCTCATACTTGACGTCTCGCTTCCCGGTCTCAACGGGCTCGACCTCCAAAGGCTCGTCGCCGGCGAACGGACGGATATGCCGATCATCTTCATCACGGGCCACGGCGACGTGCCCATGACGGTCCAAGCCATGAAGGCGGGGGCTGTCGAATTCCTGATGAAGCCCTTCAATGATGAAGTGCTGTTGGCCGCCATCCGGGCAGCCCTGGAACGTAGCCGAGTTGCTCAGAGCCTGGAGGCGGAGATGCGGGTACTTCGGGAACGCTATGCGTCACTATCGCAGCGAGAACGGCAGGTTATGGTGTTGGTGGTCTCGGGCCTCTTGAACAAACAGGTCGGCGGGGAGCTCGGTATCAGCGAGATCACGGTGAAAGCACACCGAGGCAAGGTCATGCAGAAGATGAAGGCCAACTCTCTTGCCGACTTGGTGAAGATGGCCGCAAGGCTCCGCCGCGCACCCGTAGCGACTACGGCGGCGTAACGGACATATTCAAATTCGTAGTCATTCCTGAAGCCTTCTGCACGATGAAGACTGAAGGTATGAGAATCGGATTGTCGGTCAGGCGTTCGGCGATCATCGTACAGCGGCGAGACCAATACCAACGTCTAATGGACGCCCTCCCAACGCTAGGCGCATTGTTGTGAGATGGAATTGCGCCGACAAAGGCGTGCCCCGGAACGTCCACTGGTATCAGTCGTTGATGACGACGAGTCTATCCGCGAATCGCTGCCCGACCTCCTCGGCGAGTTCGGCTTTGCAGCCCATGCATTCTCCTCCGCGGAGGAGTTTCTTGCGTCCGACTCTCTTGACCAGACTCGTTGCCTGATCCTCGACGTTGCCATGCCGGGAATGAGCGGACCGGAGCTGCAACGGGAACTTAAGCTTCGCCAGCGAAAGATTCCGATTGTCTTCATCACCGCTCAACGAGAAGAGACTGTTCGGCCCCAAGTGCTCGCAGAGGGTGCAATAGAGTGTCTGTTCAAACCATTCAGCGACACGGCTCTGCTCGAAGCCATTAACTCGGCACTTCACTCGAAATGAGGTTCTCCGTAAACTCCTGGAAAAAACACAGAAGGCAACGCATAAATCTGCCTGGACGGCGCGATGCTCGCCTCCATTCAGATTGCACAATATAGGGGGCGAGCGGCGGTGACCTTCCGACGCCCGATGAAGGTCTTCGCGGACGGTGTCCAGTTGGTGCATCCCAACTATCTGCTCGCGCTCGATTGAATTATTGCGTCTCGAGGCGGCATGCCGCTGATCGAGGAAGGCGATATCATCGGCGCAACTGTGGCGTGTTCTTGCGCCACTTCATCTTCACTTATTTGGTATCATCTCGTGGCGTGGTGGGAGATCTTCTTTTATTCCCGCTCACAAGCTCCCAAGGAGACCCTCATGGCACGAGTCACGGGAATTGGCGGCGTATTTCTTAAAGCCCGCGATCCTAAAGCCCTGGCTGGCTGGTACGCCCAGCACCTCGGCATCCAGCTCGCCGACTACGGAGGTGCCACGCTTCTCTGGTCCGACGAAGTCCCCGCCGGTACCGGCCAAACCGCGTGGATGCTCTTTCCCGATACTACGAAGCACTTCGGCGACCCCGCGCAGCGCGCTATGATCAACTATCGCGTCGACGATCTCGAAGCCCTTCTCACCCAGCTCCGCGCCGCCAACGTCCCCATCGACCCCAAGCAGGAATCCGCCTCCTACGGCCACTTCGCCTGGATCACCGACCCGGAAGGCAACCGCGTCGAACTCTGGCAACCTCTCGTTGAGACACCGTAATCGTCGATTGATCAGCTCAGTAACTTGCCAGCGAGCCAGGAATCGACGCTGAACTTTCCCGGGCCGGAGCAGATTAGCCAGGCAAAGAAGAGCACGTACAAGACTTCCGGAAGGTAGAGGAAATCGTCGAGCCAGCTAAGTGGCGAGAGTCCCTTAGGCAAGGTGGAAGCCGCTTCGGTAAGGATGGCGACGGTCATGTCGATCAATAAAGCCAGGCAGGCCGGGCTCGAAAGAAATCCCAACGTCACCAGGGATCCGCCAACGAACTCAACACCCGCCACGAAATAAGCCGTCTGCCGAGGAAACGGGACTTTGGCTTTAACGAGCGTCTCGTAAACAGGTTTCGTGCCGCCGGCCACAAACAATTTGTTTCCGCCGGAGATAGCGAAGAACAGCCCGATCGAAACCCGTACGAGCAGGATGGCACATTGTTCCCAATCGCTGCTACCCAGCAGCGCAAACTGGACCAACCGTTTCCAATCCATCTCTCGTTCCCCCCGACTGCAGAATTTCCCTCCGACTGCCCCTCCGACCGAGGATGCGCTCTAGCCATACCCCGCATGCTCACTGCGACCGGGCGTTAACCGTAGGTGAGGGTAGTGCTCTGCCCGACTTCGATGATGTAGCCGTCAGGATCGCGGATGTAGCAGCGTATCTCGCCGTACTTGGGGATCGGCGGCGTGATGAACTCGGCTCCTCGACTTTTCCACAATTCATAGCACGCTTGAATATCGGCAACCCGGAAATTCATAAAGCTGTTGATGTGATTCGGGTCGGGGACGCTAAGCGATACGGTCGGCTTATCCGGAGTCGGCCCACCGCCGACGTTAAGGATCATCCAGATATTCGCCAACTGAAGGTAGGGAGGCGCGTTGCCGTCACCCATACTCAGAATGCGAGCGCCGAAAACCTTTTCGTAGTACCGAGCCGATCGTTCGAGGTCGGCGACGGTAAGAAAACACGCGACGCTGATCCCCTCGCGCGGGGGCATCTCATAGCTCTTCTGGTCGATTTGTATGCTGCTCGTTGACGTTGACATTGCCGTCTCCAATTCCTGCAACCAGCGGTCCTCTGCTGATTCCGGTTGTTTCGTGTTCCTACCTGCTGACGATTAAGCCTGACGGGGAATGGGAAAACAATTGGACGAAAGTATCGGTGAACGCCGTGTCTGTCCCAGTTTTCGTCCCCAGTGTTCCTGGATGAGACCGCTGAGCGAGCTCATCGACGACGGACGAAAATAAATTTTCTTTGACGGGTTGCGGCAACGATCAAAATCGCACGATGTTTACTGGTTGGTACTGATACCCCCTCCCCCCCCGGTCTTCTGGAATCATCGGGTTAGCGGGAATATTTTGACTCGGTCTTTGAAAAATAAGGACTTACGCTAAAGTATTTATAAGTCAGAGAGTTACGAGTTTTCGACCCGTTTTGGGTCGCTGGAACCCCGTTTCTTCCTGATTAAAAAGTCAATCTTGACAAGACCGAGGCGCGGAGAGGGTAGTCTTTTCTGGACCGCCGAAAAACCTACCGTATGTCCGCGCATTGCTAACCTCCTCTGGAGGCGGGCACGCCTGCCCGAGAAATTGCAATTGAAGCTAGTTGAGTCGAAGCCTTTTAAATCAGGATGTGTTGCGCTTAGCTAGTTGAAACAGTGAAGGAACACTGCGGTCGCCCTTCTGCTGGCTCAAATTAACAAAAGACAGGACGTCTCCGGCTTATTTGTCCCGGTTTATTCCAGGTCGCAACTAGATTTCAGGTGGCTGGTTACGTTCGATACCGAGGGTAGCTGCGATAAAGGAACAAGCTACAAACACGTACTCTAATCCGGTGGCATCACGAATTTGCCATGTTGCACCGGGGATGTCGGCGTCAGCCGCACCATGATCAGCAGCATTCCTCACAGCACCAAGGTACTCGCCGACATGCACGAGCTTCATTGGCAGTCGTCTGGGAGATCCGCCAAATCGATTAAGTTTCTGGACAATGCCGTTTGCACCAACAACGTTTACAGGAGGAACCATCCTCCCGGCCATCGCCACAACGTGTGACTCGACTGCATTGCCCGCCTGCTGAACGGCACCATCAGGATCACGATGATTGGCTTTGAAAAGAGCATCAGCTAAAGGCAGGATGACGTTGTCCCGACTTACAATGGCAGCGGCTGCTGGCCCCAACTGGTCTCTTATTCTGAGTTCGGCCTGCACCAAGTCTGTGCAGGAAACAGCAATCTTAGTTAGGGAACTTACCAACGATGTCCCGTCGAGTTGAAATTGACCTGCGCCTCCCGGAATCAAGGCACGAGAGTATGTGCCAAGGCTGATCAAGGTTTCTCTTACAACATCACGTGTAGCTGGCAAACCGCAGAATACCTTGCTCGCCTGCGCAGCCTTGTTTAGGTCCGACGTGCTAAGAAGTTGATCTCGGAAAGTGACAAACGGCCTATAGTGCTCGATCAGAATGCGGAGTACGGCTGCCTTGTGGTCGGGAATCCTCGCGAACCGACCTAGTGGACTGCTGACTACGTAGTCCGCCCCGTTCATAGCCACCAGTCCGAGGTCAATCGACAACTCCAACGCTGCCGTTGCGTTTGCAGGACTGGTCTCGAGGAATTCTGCAACGAGCGAGAGGGTCGTGGGGCCGTTGTTTACGACAATGGCTTCGACAGCGTCCATCACATGATCCGCTGTTGTTTGGGACGCAAGCGGCATCTTTGGTTACTCCTCTGCAACCTCGTTCACAAGCGCAACGGGAGCAGGAGGAGCGGGGGTTGATTGTGGAGGAGCTTCAGCTTTTGCTTCCGGCTCGTTGAAATCCTTAAGCACCTTTCGCAGTTTGCGTCCCAAGTCTTCCAGATCAGCCGGAGTACATTGCACCGTCACGTCAATATTGAGTTGCACTCCTCCGAGCCGAGTCGAGGCCCGCGCGACGCCACGCTCAAATATCACGTTGTCTGATGGCTTCGAATCCGAGAGTGAGAGCGATTGTTCCACTGTCTCCGCAATCGGGCGGGGCTCCGGCGCAACAGCAATCAGCGTGCCGCCTTCTTCCTTCAACAGTCCCGCTGCGGTGAGAATGTCCACAACAGTTCTTGCTCCAGTCGCCACAGCGGGAGTCTTAGGCTGTCCAGCCGAATAGGCGACGTGTGACTCCAGACTGGATTCATCCATTGTTTTGCGAATGCGAACAGCGGCGATCACGTTTTGCAAGAAGTCTGTGGCTTCCACAACCGCTCGCCATTTAACAGCGGCCTCCTCTGTCAAGTCGTGCTCTAGGGCAGTTGCTAGTTCAGCACCGATGGGAGTTATCGTCTTCTTTTTCCCGCCCTTCACAATTCCTATCGCAACAAGAAACTTGTTGTTGCCGCTGATCCCAGTTTCGTTCATCGCGGTAAGCCTCGCCACGTCTGCAAGACTAGCTTCGGTCCCGATCCTCCCGTATCCCTGAATGATTTTGATGAGCTCCTTGTAGGAGGAATTAGGTAGAGGAAATTCATCAGCCATCAAGATTCTCCTAAGTCGTTATATTCCGGGACGATACAGTGTAGCTGAAATTGGCTGCTTCTCAAACTGAGCATCACCGGTCTATGTGGGTTATGCCCGTGGGAATCCAAACAGCAACCACGACTGGCGGGTGGCCCATCCTTCGCGTGCTTTTCGCGAAGGGTGGGAACCACAACTGCTGGCACAACGGGACCTAGAGCTCTTGCCTACACCTGTAATGATGCAACCCACGTGTAATAACTAAGCTACCAGCAGCATCCCCCCTCGCTAAAACCAATGGTGTCCAATGGCACCCAGTTTTTATTGGACCAATGGTGTCCAATGGAGTACAAGTGAATTGGGCATGAAAACGCAATTCGAGCAGATGATGAGCGGCCTGAACGATGTTGAGGCTTTCCTTGCTGGGAGACAAGAAGGATTCAAGGCGCACGTGCCCGAGGAGGTTGACGTGAAAGCGATCCGAAACCGACTTGGCATGACCCAAGCCATGTTCTCCAACACGTTCGGATTCAGCCTGGACGCGATCAAGCACTGGGAAGGTGGGCGGAGGATCCCAGAAGCGCCGGCTCGCACCTTGCTCACTGTCATCGACAGGAATCCCGCTGCCGTGCTCACTGCGCTGAATCCCGCCGCGTTCGTCTCTTCTAAACCCCCCGCTGTCCGCCTCCGGGTTGATAGAAAACGTCCAATGTCTAGTGGAGTCCAGCACAGTGGTGTCAAACGGAAGACTGGTTCTGCCGCGGGCGGGAAGAGAATCGCTAGGTGAAAAGAACATCCCGCAGTCGGCGAAATCTTCCAGCTTTTTCCCTTGACCTAAGCCCAGCCTCTTGGGCGGGCGGCCCATCCTTCGCGTGCTTTTCGCGAAGGGTGGGAACCACAACTGCTGGCACACTGGGATCTAGCGCTCATGCCCACATGAAACTTCGATCCGGGCGCGGGCCATCGTCAGTGGGAAGTCGCGGCAAACTGCAGATCCCTCACTTCGTTCGGGATGACAACGGCTGGAAGGTACTAACCAACTAGTTGATCGACTAGTTTGCTGTATGCGATAATGCACACATGAAAACCGTGGGTGCGTTCGACGCCAAGACTCACCTTAATGAACTGCTCCGGAGAGCCTCGAAAGGCGAGACCATTCAGATCACGAGGCGCGGAGTCCCGGTTGCCAAGCTTTCTCCACCCGACTCCGGCCAGAAAGAAGACGGTCACATTCTAGCCGCCTCCATCCGCCGGTTGCGCCGCGGGGCCACGCTGGGGAAACTTTCCATACGCGAGCTCATCGATGAAGGCCGCCGCTACTAAGCGCTTCGTGCTCGATGCGTCCGTGGCCGTCGCCTGGTGCTTTGAGGACGAAGCAACCAAGTTCACGGAGAGCGTTCTCGACCTGCTTTCGGGCGGCGCAGAAGCCCTGGTCCCTGCCATTTGGCCGGTGGAAGTGGCCAACGCCTTGCTGATCGCAGAGCGTCGTAACCGCATTGCGCTGGCGCAGGTCACGGCCCTTCTTCAGAGAATCGCCGCCCTGCCCATCGCGGTCCTCGCGATCGACGCGCCCCGCGCCTTCGACCACATCCTGCCCGTTGCGCGTCAACAGTCTTTATCCGGATACGACGCGGCCTATCTGGACCTCGCTCTGCGGCAAGCCCTCCCGCTGGCCACGCTGGATGAGCAATTGCGGCGCGCGGCGAAAACCACGGGGGTCGGTCTGCTGTCGTAGTGAATGTGGAGCGGAGGTCGCGACCAGGAATGTAGCCGACTTTGAGCGGACGGGAGTCGGTGTCGTCAATCCTTGGGGAGCTTGAGCAGGTGTTCGTAGTTTTTCGGTATTACATTTGATAAGATGTAATGGGGAGGACAAATGGAATCCGCAATTACCGTTAAGGGCCAGGCAACCATCCCGAAACCTATCCGTGAACATCTGGGGCTACAGCCCGGGGATCGGGTTAAATTCTTCGTGCATCCGGATGGCAGCGTAGTCTTGTTGCCAAAGCTCTCCGCTTCGGCGATACGTGGGATGGTCAAATCCCGGAATGCCCGGCCTGTGAGCACCGAGCAGATGACTGCAGCGATTGCCGAGAGTGCTTCAAGTCGAAATCCGCGGCGTCGACAGCAATGATCGGGCTTGATACCAACGTCCTGATACGCTATCTCACTCAGGACGACCCGGTACAGTCTGCCAAAGCCACGGAGGTAATTGAGCGTCGCCTAACAGCGAAGAATCCGGGTTTCGTCAGCGTCGTGGCAATGGTCGAAACTGTATGGATACTGGATCGCGCTTATTCTCTGACCGCTCAGGAAATCTCGACAGTTGTCGAACGCCTGTTACAGATTGAGGTTCTGGCTATTGAAAACGAGCAGGAGGTATTCACTGCCATGGTTGCGCTAAAACAGGGGCGCGGATCATTCTCGGATGCGCTCATCGCAGAGTTCGGAGTGCGCGCAGGATGCTCTCGCACACTGACGTTTGACCAAAAGGCACTCCGACTTCCTGGCTTTGAGATTGTGTAAGCGGCCTCGGTTCTGTTTCGCCACTCTCGGGCACCCGCAGTCGCCTCTGTATTCGCTTTACCCAGGGCGTATCCGACTTGGGAGATGGCGGCCACCCGCCATAAAGCGCGTCGCCAGGATGGGGCACGAAGTGTCGTGAGAATGCGTTACGGCGGCATCGGGGACTTGGGTTGAGCAGGGGTCCTTCGACTCCGCACTGCTACGCTTCGCTCAAAGCGCTGCGCTCAGGATGACAAATTGGTGAAGGAAAAACCTGGGACACGGACAGACGGGACATTCACCAACTTCCATCGTCGAAAAACGAAAAATGTCCCGACTGTCCCCGGTTTCCCCTCCAAATTCTTACGCGGCCGAAGCCAACTCCCTCCTCCGATCAAGTGCCGGCAGAAGAAGTTTTAGAAGCGCTTCATCAGAGAACGGGTTCTGACCTGAGATCAGCTCGCGGTCTTGAAGCACGTAGCTCGACCATGGAGCGAGCACACTTACGTCACCACCCGCGGTTTGCAAGGCGAAGTCCGGGTAGAAGAGAACCTTGCCACCAATCTCAAGCGGCTCCCGCTGCTGCTCTTCGGCTGTCGAAAAAATGGTCATCTTATATCCAGCATAGATCCAGCCTTTTGCCTTGGCGCGCGCTCCAGCGACATCGCCCGCCGCGAGCGCAGCGACCACCTCCCAGGAATTTGGAAGAGCCGAGAGAAGTGAAATCGGGCCATGGCAGAGCACGGCCGTAGGCTTGGACGTCTCATGAAAGTGTCTCATCACGGTGCCAGCGTCAGGGTCATCGAGAAGATCGATCATCGGGCCGTGACCGCCGGGGACAAAAACAGCGTCATATTGATCCAGGCCCGATGCGATGACATCCTTGATGCGCATTGGATCTCTGAGCCCAGTCAGGCCGTCGCGGAATAACATATAGTCCTGAAGCTTGGCTTTGTCCCCGCCGAAGAAATCGGCGACCTCTGAATTCACATCCACTTGCGGCGTGTTGCCTCTCGGTGTAGCAAAGGTGATTTCGTAGCCCTCCTTCATGAGGGCGCGAACCGGAACCGTCAGCTCGTTGAGATAGTAGCCAGCGCCCTTATACATCTTGCCATCTTTCAAGAGAAACCCGCGACCGCTCGAAACCAGTACCAGCACTTTTCCTCTTGTTGTCATTGTTGCTCTCCTTTTTAAAATGAATTCTGTTCTTGTGAAAGTGAGTTAGTTCATCGGCCGCCGCGATTGCAGTGAGCTAGGCCCCCGGGAATCCGAACATCAACCACGACTGATTGGCGACCCAATGCGGGTATAGCTCCGTCATCTGATCGAAGAGCTGCTGGTCGGAGGTCGCGGTTTTCTGCAGCCGATCGAAGTCCTCGAGGTAACGCTTGGTGTCCTGGATGGTCGAGGGAGAGTCGGGCGCGCCAGTCTTCTTGTGACCGGCGACAACCATCGTCGGATTGAGCGCCGCTAACCGGTCCAGCGCCGCGATCCAATTCTTTCGGCTCTCGGGGGTGGTATCGCCGACGTACATGCGGCATTGGTTGTAGACGACGTCTCCGGCGACGATCAGGCCGATCGATGGAACGTAGAGAGACGTCGAGTCGGGGCAATCGGTGCGGCCCTGCTCGATGATGCGCAATTCGTGGCCCTCGAGAGTGAAAGTGTCGCCCTCATAAGGATCAGGTGGAACCAACTTGGTCGGCACTTGCCCAGGAAACAACTGGCGGGCGAATTGGCTCAGCGGAGGAACAAACGACGACTGCATGGCCTCGAGCGTCTTCGGCGTTGCTATCGCCCGAGCGCCGGGGAAACGGTCGAGCAGAATGCTCAGACCGTAGAAGTGGTCGAAATGGGCGTGCGTTATATAGATCGTCTGCAAGTTGCGATTGTGCAGAGCCACCCAATCCGCGAGAGCCTCGGCCTCAGCCACTGTCCCCATTGCGTCCACCAGGACCGCGTCGTTCTCGCCGAAGATTAAAGTCGACGTGATGGGGTCGAAGCCGAACGCTTCGCCGAAGGGCTTTGGCCGCTCGCCGACCATAGCCTTTCCCGGGGCGGTAAAAACGTTCACACTAAGCTCGTTCGACGCGGCGGGCGCGGTCACACGCACGGTTTCTTTCAGTCCATTTGTGCCGTCCATTTGGCATTCCTTCCGATGTCAGAGCGAGTGACTATCCGCGTTTCAAGATTATGTGTCGATTCGTTCAACCCATTGCGCGCGAAATGAGGGAGCCGGGAATGGATCCGCAAAGTACTGTGGCTCCCGCGCAACCTTGTCGCCGGTGCTGATCAAGCGCCGCGCGGATCTCTTGATCTCGCACCTCCAGATGTTGCTCGTTCTTTTGTTGATCTTTCATCTTGCCCGTTTAGCGCGCGATTTGGCCCAGGTAGAATCCGAGTCGATTTTCGACATCACCTGGCTTATGGAAACCGCGCGCGATCAACGCCTTGATCCCCTCCTGGGCGGCCGGTCGACCGAGCGAAGCGATGCACGCATCCCACCCCGCGCCGAGTTCGACGTCCGGCGGCAGGCTGGTGTTGACGAGGCGCTTGGTCTGGGCGATGGCCCATTTGTCGAACTTGGCGATCCGGGTCGCGAGCGCCTCAACGAACGCATCCAGCTCGGCATCGGGCAAGGCGCGATTAATGTAGCCATAGGCCTCGGCCTGTTCTGCTCGTATGTCTTCCGAGCTCAGGAGCACCTCGAGGGCGCGGTTTCTGCCGATGACTCGGGGCAGCCGAGCCATGGGGCCGCCGCCAGCGACCATGCCCACTCCCACCTCCCATTGCGAGATGATAGCTTTCTCGCGGCTGGCAAAACTCATGTCGCAGGCCAGCGTGATCTCGCTGCCGTTGCCGGTCGCACGGCCGCGGATAAGGGCGATGGAGGCGACTGGCAAGCGGGTCAGACGCACGAGAAAGTCCGGCCAAGGCGGCAAGCCTGTGGGGCCGTCCGGCAGTGAGGTCAGATCCTCAATCCTGGCTGTGAAGTCGGAGTGATTCAGGAAGTAGTCGTCGACCGCGCTGTCGAAGACCACAACTCTGACCTGCTCGTCGGCCTCGAGAGCGTTGATGACTTCCTGAAACTGCTTGACCATTTCGGGGCCCATGACGTTAATCGGCGGATTGTCGATCGTGACACGCCAATAAGCGGGAGAACGCCGGGCTATGCGAATCTGTGCGGCTTTCGCGGGTGCGTTCATCTGTGTCACATTGGTTGGCGCGTTACTAGTTGCCATGGGATCTTCTCCGTACTCGAGCTTTCGCCATTGAGCCAGAACAACCCGGGCCGCGCAATTGGACGATGGTATCGCCCATACTTTCGTATCGACCATTCCGTTAGTCCGAAAATCGGCCAAAGCGACGGCAACTTCTTCCGCGCACTTGATACGAAGGTATTGCCGATACCATCGTCCAATTGTTTTACTCCCTCACGTCTGGCCTAATCGCAATCGATCGAGAAGCACGTTTATCGGGGATTGGAAGACTCGTTTTGCCGAGGAGAACACACATGTCTGAACTTGTGACAAAATCTGTGGCGCAAAAACAACCAGAACAGAAGGTGGAAACACATACTGCCGTGGAACGTATTGCCGGCTTTACCATCGTTGCGACAGCCGTCGCAGTTCTCGCTGTGTTCGCTGTCCTCGTGGTGACGGCAATCTACGCGCAAGGCCGGGACGATAACAATAACAACGACAAGTACTCGCTGAAATCGCCGGGCGGAATCGCATTCTCCGACTTCAAAGGGTATGAGGACTGGGCTGACATCTCTTCTGCCCACACCGACGAAAGGCTCAAGGTGATCGTTGGCAATCCGACCATGATCAAGGCGTTCAAGGCCGGTATTCCGCTTAACGGCCAGTCCTTTCCGGATGGCTCCATGGTCGTGAAGCTGCAGTGGACGCCGAAAAAGAGCACGGAAGCCCCCTTCGTCGTGGATGTGCCCGACGTCTTCAAGGAGGCTTTCGTCATGGAAAAGGACAGCAAAAGATTCGCAAAAAGCGGCGGGTGGGGTTACGCGGTGTTCAACTACGATGCAGCATCGGGCAAGTTCACGCCCGATCCCAAAAGCCCATCAGACTGCGGATATGCGTGCCACACGCCAGTGAAGGCGAAGGACTATATCTTTCACCCGTACCAGAAGCGTTGAACCGCGCCTGCTCCGACGTCAAACAGCTCAGGATATTCGATTGCAGACCGCGTTTCATCTCGATCATGAAGTCCAGCGGCTATCGCGGGGCAGCTTGCCCAGTGACACCGCTGAGCTGGCCAGATTTCTCATCGGCAAAACCATTGTGCGCAAGACCGGGCGAAGCAGGATGAGCGGTCGTATTGTCGAAACAGAGGCTTATCCACCGGGCGACGCGAGTGGCCATGCTTATCGGGGACGAACGGCCAGAAATGAATCGCTGTTCCTGGGACCGGGGTTCGCCTATGTGTACTTCATCTATGGGACGTCGTACATGCTCAACGTGACGGCGGAAGAACCGGGAGTTGGAGCGGGAGTATTGTTGCGCGCCATTGAGCCTCTGGATGGAATCAATCTAATGGAACGGTTCCGCAAAACCGACAAACTCACAGACTTGGCGAGAGGTCCGGGACGACTTGCGGCTGCATTAGAAATCGACCAGCGCCTGGACGGAGTTGACCTGTGTGACAGTGGTCCGCTTTGGCTGGGGAGTGCGGTTCGAGAGACTGCGCGCATTTGCACAAGTGCGCGCATCGGCATCACGCGAGAGGTGGAACGGCAGCTGCGTTTCTTTGAGTCGGGCAGCCGGTTTGTGAGCGGCCCCAGGAACGAGATCAGAAGTCGTTAGGCGTGGCTCGCGACTCGACTTCCTGCTTCACCTTTTTGTCGGCGACGGAATAAGCTTCGCCGAGTCGCATGGTTTGCACCGTGCGTCAGCTCTTCTTCGCCTTCGCGGGAGGAACCAGCGCGACGGCCGCCTCGGTAGTGAGCAGGAGGAAAGTGAATGTCTCCTGCAGGTACAAGCGGACCGCGGTATCGTTGTGGCTGAGGTAGCCGATGGAGACGTCCTGGCCTATGTGCAGGTCAAAATCACCGCCACGGGTGGTCAGCACGAAAGCGCCGGCAATAGCGGGCGCCCAGATGATTTCATCTTTGACCAACCGCTTGACGTGCTCCAACACCGGATATCCGTGATCGCTGGTTTCGGCGAGGGCGGTGTAGGCGTCGGCACCGAGCAACGCGGCATACGGGCCGTTGACACCGACGAGACGCAACCGGCTTAAACTTTGAGCAATGGCGTCCGGGTACTGACGCACATCAGCGGGGAGAGTCATGATCGGGTTGCTGGTCCCCTGGCGCACGCCCTCGATCCCGGCCGCGG
>Ga0302274_10003756_pt1 | contig 13381 bp, 11 predicted proteins | sample III_Bog_N2_1_FD_198755 | JGI IMG/M metagenome (GOLD analysis project Ga0302274, IMG submission 198755) | Peat permafrost microbial communities from Stordalen Mire near Abisko, Sweden - III_Bog_N2_1 | ecosystem: Environmental > Terrestrial > Soil > Wetlands > Peat | place: Sweden: Abisko...
CCTTCTGCAACGCAACGCGCACCGGAGCCGATGGAGTGACGGTGCGGACCAGCACCTGCGCTTCGGCTTTATCGGCGATGACGTTGGGCGCGTGGCCACCGTGAATCTGGCCGATGTTGATGGTGCTGGGTCCTACATCTTCGAGCTCCGGCAGAGGGAGCGCAAGCACGCGGGACATGACTTCAATCATCTTGTGCACGGCGCTCTCACCCAGCTCAGGATAAGCGGAATGCGCCATTTTGCCCGAGCACTTGAACGAAGCGCGCAGAGCACCTTTGGAGGCCAGTGCAAGGCGATTGTCGGTGGGTTCTCCGTTGATGAGAAAGCGGCTGCCCTTGGGATTGAGATTGGCCACCTGCGCGCCGGCGGAGTCGCGCTCCTCGCCGGAGACAAACAGCAGGCCGACCTTGAATCCATCGGCGCGAAGTGCCTCGGCGGCCGCAACCTGCGCGGCGATGATGCCTTTGGCGTCGGAGACGCCGCGACCGTGCAGATACTCGGCATCCTCGCTGGGCGGAATGTAGGGCGGGACGGTATCCATGTGCGTGGAAAAGACCAGGTCTGGGGACTCGTTGGCGATGCCTGCGTAGACGTTCCAGCGCGGGCCCGCGGTTATGCTTTCCTTCGGTTGCGGCACCGCGGTCTTTTCAACGGCCCAGCCTCGGCCGGCCAGGAAGTCCGCGAGGAAGTCGCCAACCGCGCCCTCGTGGTAGGTCGTGGACTCAATCGCGCACAGCTCAAGCGTGAATCGGATGGGGTCGATCGGATGCTCGGGATAAGAAGACAGATGGCCGTTCATGATGCTGCCAGAATACCTTACGAGGTTCGGGCGGTAGACGAGCTTCGGGCGGTAGGCCGGGGATTTATCCCCGGCACAAAGCTAATCAAATCAATTTGGGCTTCAGCCCCTGGGGTATGCTTTTCACAGTTTTTTGATTCTCATCGGAAGAGGCGTAGAATCGGCAGTGGAATGTCCACTTCAGCCACGCCGGTGCAGGGTCTTTCAAACGCAGACAACCGGCTTTCTGCACCGTCCCTGGTGAGAAGTGTGAGCCTGCGGGGTCCCGCTGGCCGGCTCGAAGCTCTGCTGAATGAAGGCGTTCCTGACGCGCCGTATGCGGCTCTGCTATGTCATCCGCACCCGCTGGGCGGCGGCACCATGCACAACAAAGTGGTTTACCACGCCATGAAAGCCATGAACAATCCGGCCTGGGGACTGGGTTTGCCGGTGCTTCGCTTCAATTTTCGAGGTACGGGCCTGAGCCAGGGCAACCACGATGGCAAAGCGGAAGTCGGCGACGTACTGGCTGCTTTGGACTGGCTTGAAAACGCATACAATCGCCCTGTAGTGGTGGCTGGATTCAGCTTTGGCGCTGCCATGGCGCTGGGAGCCTGTTGCGGGCAGAACGAATCTGGGACCAGTTCGCGCGTGCGCGCCCTGGTCGCCCTCGGCCTTCCGACGCACGCGGAGGGACGCGATTACACCTATCCCTCCCTGGCCGATTGCACAATTCCCAAACTCTTTATCAGCGGAGACCAGGACCAGTACGCGCCCGCCGCACAGTGGACGCAGATTGTGAGCTCCGCCGCCGAACCCAAAACCGCGGTGCTCCTTCCCGGCGCCGATCACTTTTTCACGGGTCAACTGGAACCCATGCAGGCGGCGCTTTCCGGTTGGCTGAAGGAGCAACTGCATTGACACCGGTCAGCGATATGGGTCTGGAAGCTCTGCATGCGACGGCCACGGGAATCTTCACCGGGGCTTTGGAAGGATGCAACATTGCATCGGCTTTCGACCGCCGCATCCGCTTTGAGGGCAACACGATGCATCGCCTGTTGCCAGACGGCAGCGGCCCTTCCACCATCAATCTGAACGGCTACAAGCGGATTTTTGTTGTGGCGCTCGGCAAGGCTGCCGGTCCCATGCTGGATACGTTGCTGGACCGCATGAAGCGGCGCAAGGGACTGCGCGGCATCTGCTGCTGGAACCAGGTGGCGAAGCATCGCAACTGGCGTTTCCGTTACTTTGAGGGCGGCCATCCGCTGCCCAACGAGGACTCTTTTGCCGCGGCCCGCGCCACGCTGGCGATGCTCAAGAAGGCTCGCAAGGACACGCTGATTTTCTTCCTGATTTCCGGAGGCGGTTCGGCCCTGTTCGACCTGCCGCTGGACCCGCATATTACTCTCGATGAGACCATCGCCTTCCATCAGCTTTTGATTGGCTCGGGTGCGCCAATCAGCGAGATGAACACCTTGCGCAAGCATTTTTCCGCGGTGAAGGGCGGACGTTTGGCGATGGCCGCGCCGGAAGCCACGAAGGTGAGCCTGCTGCTGCCCGATGTGCCCTTGCGCTCGCTGGATGCGCTTTCATCGGGTCCCACAACGCCTGACCACTCCACCGTTGCCGATGTGCGCGCATTGATTGCCAAATACGAACTGGCTGCGAGATTGCCGGCATCCATCCGCGCCTTTTTCGAACGCGAAGATTTGCCCGAGTCGCCGGGCAACAAGGGCTGGCGTCCACACATTTTTCCGCTCACCCCGAAGGTACAGGCTGCCGCGCCCGCCCGCCGCGTGACTTCGGCCGCTTCAATGAGTGCCGAGAATGCGGCTTTTCGCGATTCGGTTTTCGAGATCCTGCTTTCAAGCCACGACCTGGTGGAAAACGCGCGAACGCTGGCGCAGAAGGCCGGCTTTTTTGTTGCAGTGGATAACGGCTGCGACGACTGGGACTATGCCGATGCGGCTCGCTACCTGCTGGAGCGTTTTCACTCGCTGCGCAAGGTCCACCCGCGCATGTGCCTGATCTCCGTGGGGGAAGTCACGGTAAAGATAGACCGAACACCGGGAGCAGGCGGACGCAACCAGCAGTTTGCAATGGCGTGCGCTCTGGACCTGGAGCAATACGCCGGGCAGCGGCTAACGGTGTTCAGCGCGGGCTCCGACGGCATCGATGGCAATACGCAGTCCGCGGGAGCCATTGCCGACCCGACCACCGTGACGCGCGCCCATGAATTTGGATTCCACCTGAAGGAGTCGCTGCGGACCTTCGATGCCTGTCCCATGTTTACAGCGTTGGGCGATGCGGTGATGACCGGCCCCACTGGACATAACCTGCGCGACCTGCGCCTGCTGATCTCCGACAATTCGTAGCAGGTTGAGGAAAAGCGCCGGATTTCTAATCGAACTCCGGCGACTTCCCCCTCACTGCCTAAGATCCTATACTCCTTTTTGTGAACGTATTCGGTCGGCCAGTTGAAGAACCAGCGCTCAATTGCCTTTGGCTTACAAGCTTCCTTTGCTTAAGGTGCAGACGCAGGGATTTACCATCGGCTGGCCCGACATCACCGCAACCTTGAAGTATTCGGCAGGAGCGTCGGCGGCATGGTACAGATCTCACGACTCGTCTGTTTTCTGGCAATTACTTGTGCGCTGGCAGCGGCTCAGGCGGTTCATATTCCGAACGGCGGTACGCCTGGCGCCACGCAACTATCCACTGCATCATCTCCGGGGGGCGTTCCGCTTGTGGATACCTCCGCGCAGGCGATGGCTGGTCCATTGAATGCGCCTGCGCTTAACGGTACGCTGAATGCCGCTCTTTATTCAGGGTTAGACATCGGAGCAAAGATTAACTCGGCAATCGCTACTTGTGTATCGCAGTGCACCATTACTATTCCTCCCGGAACATATAACTATTCAACAACGATTACAATAACTACTCCCGGTATTTCTTTAATTGGCGCAGGTCCAGAAGCTACATTTCTAAATTACACAGGATCAGGAGACGGGATTCTCTGGCAGATGAATCCCTTCACATTGAACAAGGCTGGAACTCTCAGAGGCTTTACGCTGATTGGCACCAGTTCAACGGTGAATCTGATCCATACCGGCACTATCGTAGGCTCGACCCTGGACGATCTTGTCGTCAGCGGGGCAACAGGCGCCGCTGGCACCGGCATCCTGTTTGAGAATGCAAATCTTACATCGCAGGGCTGGACTGAGCGCGTGTTCATGAGGAATGTGCACGTAGGGGCCTCCGGTGTGGGCAACACCACGGACGTTGCGCTCAATGTCAAGGGTGGAATGACGAGTTTTGGCTATAACGAGTTTGACTTCTGGCAGAATGTGGAAGCCGGACAAACTGGCTTCTCCCTGTGTGTAACCTGCTACCTGTACAACGGCGATCTTAAAATCAAGGGCAACATTGATTCGACTAACTCGACAACATCCTACGTCACGCTCAATGGCAGAGCCACAACCGAGAATCTTGTCATAACAGGGGAATCGGTGACTGGCAGCCACACGAATGCAATCCTGGTGGGATCGAGCGCCATCGTAGGCGCTACCGGCTACATTACCGTGCTGGCATCCGATGAAACAACCGGGGCAATTCCGGTCAACATAGCTTCGGGAGGAGCGTATTACATCCAGCCATTCTACTCGTATAGCTTTCCTATCTCTACGATGCTGCAGGAGGCGTCGAAAACAATCTCCACCGATGGTTCTTTTCCTGTAATTCAGGGAGGCGACTTACGGGGGAGGCTACAGCTAAGCTGGCCAAACGCTGGCGGCTCCATGGATGAAATGATTCTGGATCTAGGATGCACACAGTTTGGAAATCCTTGCTCTATGGATGTTCCAGTTAACTATTCATATGTCTCTGGATCGCCTGTAATTTCGAACCCAACAATCATCGAGAATTCGATATCTGGCATCATTCAGGTTTTAGTGACAATAGGTAATCGCGGTGGTCACACAGGCCCTCTCTATGCGACCTGGGTTGGAACTGGTTATACACAATCCACCTTGCCTTTAGGCCAGTATACTTTTTTCCCGGCAATTCCAGGGTCTTATACGGCAATCGTTACGCAGGGCATCCAAATGCAGCCAAACGGACAAACCAATGTGAGCGGTTCCCTTCATATCGGAGGGAGCTTAATCAACAACAACGGAACCCTTATTCCTTCTACGGCGCTAGGGAATATTGGCAATCCTTCCGGATATGTAGAATTAGCTCTCAAAGGTACAACTGGCACCATCGCCGGAACTCCGCTCTCAGCTTCATGTGACTCCGGTACGGCTACCGTAACAGGGGCAGCGGTTGGGCAGACCGTAGCCGTAAGCAGCACAACAGGTGCGGATGTTGGAGGCACATTCAATGTGCGTGGTTCGGTGACGTCTGCGGGAAAGGTAACGGTCTATGTGTGCGGAACGGGAACGCCAGCCAGCCTTGCATACAATGTGACGGTGTTCTAGAGGTTTTCCACGATGCCCGCGCAAGGACCGATTCGATGCGGTAACATTGCTTTCACACCTGATTCACCTGGAAGAGGATTGGTTCGTGGCTCGAAAAGGAACCCGCAAGGCGGCCGTCAAAACCCCGGATATACGTACGGTAGCTGCCCTGGCCAAGGTGTCCATCGCCACCGTTTCCCGAACCATCAACGGATCTCCCGCGGTCAGCGACCGGTTAGCGAAACGCGTGTGGGCGGCGATCGAGCAACTGAACTATTTTCCCAATACGCACGCGCGCAGCCTGGTGTCAGGGCGCAGCCGGATCCTCGGCATTATTGTTGAGAACATTACCAACCCATTTTTTCCTGAGCTGATTCAGCGCTTTGAAGAGATTGCTGTCGCACACGGATACGAGATCCTCGTGAGCTCTTCGAATGGCGATCCGGCTGTGTTGACCACGTGCGTCCGCCGCATGCTGGAGCGCAAGGTTGAAGGCGTGGCCGTGCTGACATTTGGCGAGGAAGAGCCGGTGCTGGATCAGCTGGTTCACCACGATGTGCCCATGGTGCTGGCTGAATTTCGTCCGGACAATCCCAAGGTCGGGACCATCCTGCTGGACTACACTACGGGCATTCGCGCGGCCGTGAACCACCTGCACGAGCTGGGCCATAGCAAGATCGCTTTCCTGGCCGGCCCGCGCAAGCTGCACTCCGCCTTGACGCGTGAAAACGACTATCGCGCGGCGATGGAAGCGGTGGGGCTGGCGGTCCAGAAAAAATGGGTGATCGAGTGCGACCACACGCTGAAGGGCGGCGTGGCCGGCTTTGACCAACTGCAATTGCTTGAGACTCACCCCACCGCGATTCTCTGCTCGAATGATATGACGGCCATCGGCGTACTGCGTGCCGCGTACATGGCCGGATTGCGCGTGCCCGAGGACCTGTCTGTGATTGGCCTGGACGACATTGACTTCGCCGAGTACACGCTGCCGCCGCTGACTACCATTCGCCTCTCACGCACCGATCTTGCCCGTGCTGCGTTTGAGGCGCTGCGCCAGCAGGCCGAGGACCCAACCAGCCCGAACATGCAGCGGGAATTCCTGGTGTCGACCAGCCTGGTGGTGCGGGAATCGACCGGTGCGCCTGCCGCGGGGCGGTAACGCGCCATGCTGGTTAGCTACCGATTCAAGCCTGGTTGAGCCGGGCGACCCACTGGCTGAGGCGCCAGAGGGTCGCTGCCAACCCGGCCAGGGCTGCGCTCCAGACAACATACAGCAGGTTCACAACCCACGCGGGCGTCTCGCCGACACGCTGCAGCAGGAATGGAAGAAAGTTCCACGTCGTCATGTGGATGTAGTCCCACGAATCCTCCGTCATGGCGTGGTTGCTCAGACCCCAGGCATCCATCTTTCCCAGGGCGAAAGCGGCTATGTTCTCAAGGCGAAGGCCAACCACGAAGGTGGGATGCCCAAGCGTTTCGAGCTGGTACTCCTCGATGGACAACCAGAACGCGAGTGAAGCGAACTGGGCAATGGCGCTGTAGGTGATGATCGCGATGCCGAAGATCCAGACACATTGCGCAAGGCCGCGGTTGGCGAGATCGTTCCGATGGCGCAGGAGCAGCGGGACGGCGAGCAATGCCGCGAGTTCGGCCGCGGTTGAGACGTAGCGGTCGCCCCAGGCAAAGTCCCCGGCCCAAACGGTGTAGCGCGCGTAGAAGCAGAGATAGGCAAGCAGCATGAGAGCAGCGGCAATAGTGTATGCCTTGACGGGAGCGCTGAACCGCTTCCAGAAAAAGACAGCAAGCAGGATCGTGAGAACCAGCAGAGGGTCAAAGAGGAAGATCGATTTCTCCGGAGAAAAGAGCGCTCCGAAGAAGCCGGCGTGAAATGGAGTTTCAAATGGATATTTTGCAGGTAGCGATGGATCGCGCAGCTTCTGTTCGATGGTCACCAGCCCGTTATATGTATTGAAGAACGATCCGAAACGGTAGAACTGGTAGAGGCGGTCAAGGAAACCGAAGAACAGGTAGACCGGAAATGCGACGGCTGCGTAGGCCCGGCATCTCGCCCGGAACGCGCGGCCGCTGTCGCTGTCGAAGCACAGCACGAGCAGGATGAAGAGGGATCCGGCCACGAGATCGAGGCCAGTGGTAATGCGCGTGAGCAGATTGAGCCCGAGTGTGGCCGAACCGGCGACGAGCGCGCGGCGGCTCCCAGTACGGACCCATTCGTACTGAAAGCAGAAGCCAGAGAGAGTAAGCAGGCAGATAGAATTGTTCTCCTGCATGTTCTGCGTGTAATGCAGATGCGTGGTCAGCAGCAAAAGGGCCAGCGCGCCGGCAACGGACTGGCTGATTTCGAAGCACAAAAGCCTGAGGAAACGAAAGCAGACAAGCGCGGTGAGGACCGTTACGAAGATGCTCACGGTGAAACTGACGAAGATATTGCGGACGCTGGGATCGTTGCCGTAGTACCCGGCGAAGATTGGGAGCTTTTCAAGCCATGTGCCAATCACATCGGAAGGCAGCATGAGCAGCGACTGGCCAATGCCAAACCAGCTCTGCAACTTCCCTCCACGCCCGCGCACTCCGAAGGAGGGGTAGTCATTGGGAGAAACCGCGGGATCCGAGGTCCAGAGCGCGTGCGTAGCCTGGAGACGGTATTGCGTGTCAGAGGTGCCGAGCTCTCCCGATTGCACGACGAACGAGATCAGGCCTGCCGCGAGTGCGAGCAGGAAAACCGGATCGCGGAACCAGCGGCGTAGAAGGTGACCTGGGGTCTGCATTGAGATCAAACTTCATTTTACTTGCAGGCAGCCTTCAATCTGCCGGCGTGCTGGGAGCATCCAAGCTCACGGACGACATGTCGCCGCAACCCTCTGCAGATTTGAGATCAGCTCTTTCCCCGCATCTCTGGAGCTAACTGGCATCCGAAACTGGTCGACCTGGGCGTCGAAGTTCTTCACGAAACCGTCGTAGCCAGCAACATCATTTGTCGTTGTTGTTAGATGCATCACCGGACTCTTGGCTCGCAGTTCCAGCCAGTGGATGCGGCAGGCTCGCCCGTCTTCGCATGTGGCGCTCGTGCCACTTTCCAGCTGGCGTGGCGTGGCCTCAACCAGTGTGAGAGAGTCGGCGATTTCCTGCGTAAGAAACAACTGAACGGAGTAAATATCTGTTCCAAAAGTATCGCCGATTTTGCCTTTGCCGATTTGACCTGCGTAGTGGTCGACAACCGTGGTGCCGATTGCCAGCTTGCACTGGTTGACGCCAAATGCGGTGATCGCGGCGTACAACGACCCCTTAAGCAGGACGAGCTTGCCATCTGAACGATAGTGCTGCGTGTAGAAGAGGGTAACGCCTCTGTCTCTTTCCGCGTCGGCAGAACGAATGAGTCCTTCTTCGCTGCTACTCGAGACGGCGATCGCCGAACCGCCGGGGCTTTGCGCCAAAGACTGGAAATCCCGCGTCCCAGAGACAATTAGGACCAGAAGAGTAAATCGGGCGACAGCAGCAGCCCTCAATCGCATTCCTCCGTTCTGCTCCGACACAGGAAAATGCTAGATGACAGGCTTCCCTGGGGTCAATGAACGCGGCATACCTTGAAAATGCTGCGACGGAGGGCTATCCCGGTGTGAGAACCCGCGTTTCGCGCATCGCTTCAATTTCGGCAAACGTAGCGTTGGCTGCGGTGCGGCGATCCGCATAGATGCGCGGCTCGCCAAAGTGGACTTCAGCGGAAAAGTTCGGGCCGCCGAGAGCTTTCCACAGGTGCGGCAGGAACTCGTCATCCCCGAACCAGCACAGGGTTCGCTCCGGCGAGCCATCCTCGGGCACGTAGCGGACGGCAGCGGCAGTCACGGGGGCGCCTGCATCCACTGCGGGGGTGAAAAGCCGGGAATGGAAGCGCAGTAACGTGCCGTCCGTGCTGGTGCCCTCAGGGAAGAACAGGACCGGGACGTTGCCTTTGAGCCGAGCGGCAATCTCCTGCGACACCGCAAGAGCGCTTTCCCTGCTGCCGCGGTCGATGAACAGGGTTCCACCGGCGCGTGCGAGAGCGCCGAAGAACGGCCAGCGGCTGATCTCCGCCTTGGCGACAAGGAAGCATGGGAGCGCCGCGCCGTAGACCAGGACTTCAAGATAGCTGAGATGGTTGGAGACCAGGAGGCCACCTGCGGGTGGTTTGCCGGTGATCTTCAGGCGAACTCCGAGAACGGCCAGAACCAGTTTCGCGGAGGAATGGTTCCACTGGGCGCGACGCTCCAGCGTGTCAGGGCCGGTGAGGCGCGAGATCAGCGAACGCAAAAGGCAATAGGCGAGAAGCAGTCCCAACGTCACCGCGCGCCGGGTCGTGCGCATACTCACTGGGTAAGCGGAGCCAGGAAACGGTTGCGCGCCGAGGACGAGACCAGCTTGAGATCGAGAAAGGTGAGGAAATCGATGGTGCCGAATTCGCGATCCCATGCCGGAGGGCCACCGATGCGGCAACCGATGGCGAGGTAGGTCTTGAGGAGCTTGGGTATCTTGACGGAGGTCGTGGTCTCGGTGAACCCGTACGTCGTGGAACAGGCGTAGGCCGCGTTGGGCAGGGTGGCAAGCTCGGGAGAAACCATGTAGTGCTCCAATTGACGGTACATTTGCCAGCCGTCAGCCGGATTCTTTGAATTGATGGACGAACAGCCAATCAGAAAGCGAAGTCCCATATCTGTAGCATACTGCGCGATGCCGCGCCAAAGCAGCGTCAGCACCTCCGGAGTGCGATGCTCGCGGTCGATGGAAGCGCGGCCCAACTCCAGAATGCCGGAGCGAAGCGGCTCAAAGGGTGCGAAGTTGAATTCCTGCTCAGAGTAATAGCCCAGGTCGCGTTTCGCGTTGTCGCCGGACTGCATGCGGTAAGTGCCGACGATGCGCTTTGCCGGATTTGTTTCCAGCTTATCCTCGACCAGCAGGTGATCACAGACCATGTCGAACTTGTCGGTGTCCAGGCCTGTGCGGTACGAGCTCTCAAGGCCCTCACCGAGCTCGATGTTAAAGACCTTGAAGCGCAGCCGGCAGGCGGCCTCGCGGTCATCGCTGGTTTGGGCAAGGCGCACCCGGTAACGTCCAATCTCCGCATGAATGCTGGGACTGGAAGCCAGAGACAGGGATGGAGAATAGGTGGGTAGGGAAAGCTCCACAAGCGGGGTGGAACCCAGAGCGGGTTTCAGCGGAACTCTCTGCCGAGCATACGGAATCACGGGAGTAGTATCCGCGATCCAGTGTAAAAGGAGAGTGAAGCTGATGCAAATGCATTGCAAATCCTTTGTTAAAGTTGTAACTCATCTGTAACACAAAAGGCTCTCCACGGTGGGAGAGCCCTTAGTCACATTCCTAAGTATGCGGACGGGAACTTAGCAGCAACCACCAGCGATTGAGGGAATGACTAATACCTCGTCACCTTCCTTGAAGTTATACGTTTCATTGCCCAGGAAGCGGATATCTTCCTCGTTGACATAGAAGTTGATGAAGCGACGAATCTTGCCGTCTTCTCCGCGGAGATGCTGGCGCAACGCGGGAAAACGGCCCTCGATTTCGGTGACCAGCTCGGGAAGATTCAAAGCCGAGCTGGCGATTTCGCGGACGTTGTTGGTGTGCTTCTGAAATGCATTCGGCAACAGGACTCTAACTGACATAGCTCTCTCCCACCTGGCTCAACACCCGGTTTACAGCGTTGTATTCATCCACGAAGGCTTCAAAGTCGCTGAGCCGGGGACGGATGGCCTGATTCTGTTCATAAGCGCCCTGCAGGCAATCGGTGGTTTTGAGGCCATTGCCGGTAATGCAGGTCACGGTAAGTTCGTCGGGGCGAATGCGGCCATGGGCATAGAGGCGCGCGGTGACCGCGGTGGTGACGCCGCCCGCCGTTTCGGTAAAAATGCCTTCGGTCTCCGCCAGTTCCTGAATGGCCGAGACGATTTCGACATCCGAGACGTCCTCAGCCCAGCCGCCGGAGTTGCGAATGGCGCGCGATGCGTAGGTGCCATCGGCAGGGTTGCCGATAGCCAGCGAGCGGGCGATGGTGTTGGGACGCTGGGGCTCGATGATGTCCGTGCCGTTCTTAACCGCGGTCGAAATGGGCGAGCATCCAGTGGCCTGCGCTCCAAAGAAGCGGACGGGCTTGTCTTCGACGAGTCCCAGGGCAATCAGCTCGCTGAAGGCCTTTTTAATTTTTGTGATCAAAGAGCCCCCGGCCATGGGGCAAACGATGTTGTCGGGCAAACGCCAGCCCAGTTGCTCGGCAATTTCAAAGCCCACTGTCTTTGACCCTTCGGCGTAGAAGGGACGGAGATTGCAGTTGACGAAGCCCCAGTTATAGCGATCGGCGATTTGCGAACAGAGGCGGTTGACATGGTCGTAGTTCCCTTCGACGCGCACCAGGGTTGCGCCGTAGACCTGGGTATTGAGGATCTTGGCGGGTTCCAGATCGGCAGGGACGAGGATAAAGGTCTTCAGCCCGAGGCGCGCGGCCTGTGCGGCCACGGCGTTGGCCAGGTTGCCGGTGGACGAGCAGCCTACCGTGTCAAACCCGAAAGCCTGGGCGTTCGCCAGGGCTACAGCGACGACGCGGTCTTTGAAGCTGAGCGTGGGCATGCAGACGGCGTCATTCTTGATGTAGAGATTGCTCGCGCCGATGCGGGCGGCAAGGCGTGGCGCTGCAACCAACGGCGTCAGGCCGGCAGGCGTCTGGGGCACGTAGGTGTCGGGAACCGGAAGGAGGGTGCGATAGCGCCACATGTCCAGCGGACCCTGGGAGATGGCTTCGCGGGTAAAGCGGGTGCGGGCATACTCAAGGTCGAAAGTCACCTCGAGCGGGGAAAAACACTCATCACAGATGGAAAGGGGTTGAATCCCGTAGGACTTGCCGCATTCCCGACAACGCAATTCGTAAGCAGTCGTCACTCATCCCTCGCATGTATGCGAGTGATCCAGGGTATACGAGCGGTGACTGGCTCAAAGGAGCGAACGTGATAGGACTCGAAGTACCTTGCGAGCCGCTTAAGCCAAGAGTGCTGAAGCGACCCCCGAATCTCATGTTCCCCGTCTCCGGGCAAGAGTTGACACCATACTCCCGTTTTGCGCGGGCAGGTTGTCGTGGCGTCACAGGGCTCGTCCCTCAACCACTCTGCATGAAACTCAGGCTTGCCCTTGGGGGCAAACTTGAATAGTTAGTTTTTACCACACGGTCACACTGGGCGCAAGCGCGTTTGCAGCAAATGGCGCTCAGAAGCGTTCCAATGGTCACTTGATGCATCCGAAGCGGGGAGAGAGACGACGAGGGTTGGCCTCAGACCTGGCGGTACACTTGGCCGCGCGACTCTATGTCCACGACCAGCAGATTGGGGTCCTGGATCAGCAGGAGAATCCGGAAGCCGCCAACACGCGCGGAACGCCGGTCAGTTCCTTGCAATGGATAGGAATTGACCGGATTCAGCGGATCGGCCGCAACTGCTTCGATCTTTGCCATCACTCTTCGGCGGGTTGGAGCGTCCAGTGCCTCCAGGCGTTTGGCGGCGTTCTTGGTAAGAACAATTTCGAGCGGAATCGTCATTGCACCGCGGACCAGGGAACGACGTCGCCCTTGGCCAGGTCCGCCAAGGCCGCATCGAACATGGCATTCATCTCCTCGGGAGCGCTCATAGCATCAAACCAATCCGCCAGGTCCAGGATGCGGTCCGATTGCACTTGCAAACGGGCTAGCCTATTGCTGATCAGTCCCTTTAAGGGAATACCATCGAGCGGGGACTGAAGACGTTTGCAGTCCGCGTACAACTGCAAGAGAATGTCTCTACCCATGCGCATCTTATCGTCAGGCACCCCTGGCGGGTAAGGGAGGAGCCGATCATTCTCCTTGAGTATCTCGTCCAGGTCTCGACTGAGCCTGCCATACCGTCTCAATATCTTCCACGCAGACCAAAGATGAAAGGCCGCATGTCTCCGCCTATCCAAACTTGCCGCCAGCTCCGCGGCATCTGAGAGCCCAGCGTACACGCGCGCATTCCAGAGGTCAGTCCCGATCTCCAAAGCGTTCGTAGCGCTCATCTGCTTCCTTCCTCGGCAAGTCTCAGCCGGTGTCCGCCCTACGCCCAAGTATACCGCCGACCTCGGA
>Ga0302274_10003758_pt1 | contig 13379 bp, 5 predicted proteins | sample III_Bog_N2_1_FD_198755 | JGI IMG/M metagenome (GOLD analysis project Ga0302274, IMG submission 198755) | Peat permafrost microbial communities from Stordalen Mire near Abisko, Sweden - III_Bog_N2_1 | ecosystem: Environmental > Terrestrial > Soil > Wetlands > Peat | place: Sweden: Abisko...
TCTGCCGCCCGATGATTCCATGGTTCCGACCGAGCAGACCCCAGCCGAGGCCTACACGCCCGAGCAGGCGCGTCGCCGCCGCGAGTACAGCGTTTGGGATCCGCGCTCCGCTCCGGGAACCTATCTACTGCTGACCATCAACATCGTTGTCTATCTGTGGATGGTGACGCACGGAGTCGATCCCAGAATGCCCACCGAGGACAACCTGATTCACTATGGCGCCAACGTCACTTGGCTGGTGCTGCATGGTCAGTGGTATCGCCTGCTGACGGCCACGTTCGTCCATGTCGGCCTGCTGCATCTGGCAACCAACATGTGGTGCCTGTGGAACCTGGGGCTGCTGGGCGAGCCTCTGCTGGGGCCTTACGGTATGGTCGCGGTGTACATGCTGACCGGCATTGCGGGAAACCTGCTCAGCATGGCCACCAACATCTACTACAGCCTGTGGAGCAACAATCCCAACTACCTGTTCATTCCGGGCGCGGGAGCTTCGGGAGCGGTCTTTGGCATCGCGGGAATCCTGATTGTGTTGCTGAGTAATCGCGCTCTGCCCTTTCCGTGGGAGGAGTTGCGGCGACTGCGCAGCAGCGTGATCAAGTTCGCCGCCATCAATCTGGTGATTGGACTGAGTACGATTGTGGTCAACGTTGGAATCCGCATCGACAACTCGGCGCACATGGGAGGATTTCTCAGTGGGCTGGCGTTGGGGGTTCCGCTGGTTCCGCGCATGACCGCCGGACGCGTTCGCTACCTGCGTCGCCAGAAGTACACCTTTGCTGCGGCATGTCTGGTTCTGGCACTCTTCGGCTACGCCATCGCCAATCGCCTGTAGATGGACAGCTTCTGGCATCAGGAGTTTGCCGTGGGAGAAGAGGCTTAACACGGATGACGCGGATAGAAGCACGGATCAGGCAAAGACGAATACAGATTCTAGAGTTTTCACGATTGCGGTAGAGCAATAGGAACTGTCATCCTGAGCGAGCGCAATGCGCGAGTCGAAGGATCTGCGTCTTCCTTCACGCTGCAATACTCTACGTCATTGGTAAAAGCGCTGGAATTGCACAGAAGAGGTGAGACCTGATGAACCAGCTTTCCCGAGCGGTTGAACGTCTGGGTGGAATATGTTTCTGCTCTGCGCGTTCGCTTTGTGCGCAGAGGGTGTTGCTGCCAGCTCTGACTTTGCTGCTGCTTCCGGCGGCCTTTGCGCAGGGAGTTGTCGGCGCAAAGCCAGCGGCGACGGCCAGTGAACAGAGGGCTGCGCGGGCCTTTGACGCGGCGCGGGGAGCAAAGGCCAATGCGCTGACTCTACAGGAGTTTATGGCGCGGATGCCCAAGGGCGGCGACCTGCACATGCATCTGTCCGGCGCGGTCTATGCGGAGACGTTTCTGCGCAATGCGGTGGTGGATAAACTCTGCGTCAATCCGAAGGCTCTGAGCTTTGCCAAAAACACGGGGCTGAGCAATGCCGGGCCGATCTGTCCCGATGGCGACGTGACTGCGGCCAGCGTCTTCCAGAATCAACGGCTGTACGACGCGCTGGTGGACGCCTTCTCGATGCGCGGCTTTGTGGCGTCGGCGGGGGTGAGCGGGCACGACCAGTTCTTTGCCACCTTCGACCGCTTCGCCGGGCTGGACAAGTCGCATGCGGGAGAGTGGCTGGACGAGGTGGCCACGCGCGCCGACGCACAGAACGAGCAGTACCTCGAAGTGATGCAGACTCCCAGCTTCTTCGAGTTGGCTCCGCTGTGGAACTCGCTGGGCTGGCCACCACTTCGTGGGGTATTGGACGCTTCGCGTGATAAAAACTCTGCTGAAAGCTCTGCGCTGGACTTTGCGGGCGATGCGACCGGGACGAGTTGGGCGGAGCTTGCCGCGCTGCGGACGAAGCTGCTGGCGGGTGGGCTGCACGACGAGGCGGCGCTGGACGCCAGAGAGTTCGACCAGGCACTGGCCGAGCGCAAGCGCATCGAGCGCTGTGGCGAGGCGAACGCTGCGCCAGCCTGTGCAGTGAAGATTCGATTTCTCTATCAGGTACTGCGCGCCTTTCCTCCGCAGCAGGTCTTTGCGCAGACGTTGCTGGCCTTTGAAGTGGCCAGCGCGGACGGCAATGTCGTGGGTTTGAACTTTGTGCAGCCGGAGGATGCGAACCTGTCGATGAGCGAGTACAACCGCCAGATGCGCATGCTGGACTATCTGCACAGCGTCTATCCGAAGGTCCACATCTCATTGCATGCAGGGGAGTTGGCTCCGGGGCTTGTGCCTCCCGACGGGCTGCGCTTTCACATTCGCGAGGCGGTCGAGCTGGGCCACGCCGAGCGGATTGGTCACGGAGTCGACGTGATGTACGAGAACGACGCGCGCGGTCTGTTGGGCGAGATGGCCGCGAAGCATGTGATGGTCGAGATGAATCTGACCTCGAATGACGCGATTCTGGGCGTTGTGCCGCCGCACCATCCACTGCCAGAGTATCGCGCGGCGCACGTTCCGCTGGCTCTTGCGACCGACGACGAGGGAGTCTCGCGCATCGACCTGACGCACGAGTACGTTCGCGCGGCGATGGAGTACGGGCTAGGCTATCTCGACCTGAAGGCGATGGCGCGAGCCTCGCTGGAGCACAGTTTCCTGCCCGGAGAGAGCCTGTGGGCGCGGCCCGACGAGTTCACGCGAGTGAAACCGGCCTGCACGGGGCAGGCTGCGGGAGCGGCGAAGCCGACGGCAAGCTGTGCGGCTCTGCTGCAATCGAGCGAGAGGGCCAGCCAGCAGTGGGAGCTGGAGCGGCGCTTTGCAGCCTTCGAGGCGAATCTTCCGTAATTCTGAGTGCATGATTTTTCTGGCCATACCTATGGAAAACGGGTATGTTAGAGGGCACCCCAGAAACCGTTGCAGCTTGGTTTCTGAGATGCCCCGTTAATCTCGGGGACCATTGGAGATTGAGCGATGTCCGACAAGCTATCAATGTCCTCGCGAATCAAGCTGATCCTCTCCCTCGCCGTCTTCGCGCCCACGGCTCTGATCCTTCTGACGGAGCCGAATCCTGTCACGGTGATTCAGTCGATGGAGCGCACCGGGCAGAGATCATGGGAGCAGATGCATCACGCGCTTGTCTTCTCGATGATTGCCGATGGTTTGGCTTGGCTGAGCTGTCTGGGAGCGTGTCTCCTCGTCGTCCGACTGGCACACCACCTGCGCCATCGCGTTCCCTTCAATCTGACGACCTATCTTCTGGGATTGTTTCTTGTCTTCATCGCCATCCAGCGCGTGGTGGGCTATATGCTTTGGAATTCGCTGATCGGCTTTGGGCCACAGTTGCAGATGGTTCGCGCTGTGGCCATGGTCGTCGTCGCGATGGGCGTGGCCGTGCTGTTTCCCTTTGTCCACGAGATGATCGAGTTGGTAATTGCGGCCAACGAAAAGCAGGAGATGTTCGTTGTTGCAGCCGAGAGCAGTCTGGACGCCTTCTACATCCACAAGTGCGTACGGGATGCATCCGACAAGGATTCAACGAAAAATATCGTGGACTTTCGAATCTCCTACGTCAACGCCAATGGAGAGAAGAGGCTCGGCATCCCTCGCGCAAAACTGATTGGCAGGAATTTGAGCGAGATTCTACCCAATGTCGTAAAAATAGGCCTGATGGATCGGTACAGACAGGTTGTGCTGACTGGGATTCCATGCAGCGGTGAGTATTTGATGGAACGAGAGGGCATTGCGCCGTATTGGATCTCGGCGCAGGTGGTGAAGCTGGGCGATGGCGTTGCCGTGACCAACCGCGACATTACCGAGGAGCGCGCGCGGCTGAGACAGATCGAGGAACTCAGCGACTTTACCCAATCGATCATCGAGAATGCTCCGTTCAGCATCATTGCGACCGATCCGGCGGGAACCGTGACGGCGATGAATCCCGCCGCAGAGACCCTGACGCACTATCGCAGGTACGAACTCATTGGTCGGCATTCGATGGTTCTGTTGCATGATCCGGCCGAGATGAGCGCGCGAGCCGTGCAGTTGAGCAAGGACCTGAGACGGCCCGTACAGGCTGGCTTTAATTCGCTGATTGAAAATCCCAAGCAAGGGCAGACCGACGAGCGTGAGTGGACCTATGTGCGCAAGGATGGATCGCGCATCTGGGTCAACCTGGCGATGACTGCGCTGAAGACCAGTGGGGAGAGGATCGCCGGATATCTGGGCATCGCCTTCGACGTCACCGAGCGCAAGAAGTTGACCGAGTACGTCAACCATCTGGCGCATCACGATCAACTGACCGGCCTGCCCAATCGCGTTTTGCTCGAAGACCGCATGCGTCAGGCGATCCAGCGCGCCAAACGAAGCAATCAGAAGGTCGCCGTGCTGATGATGGACATCGACTACTTCAAGCGCATCAACGATTCGCTGGGACACGCGGCGGGCGATGCTCTGCTGGACGTTGTGGCGCAGAAGCTCTGCTCCTCGGTGCGTCAGACGGACACCGTTGCGCGCATAGGAGGCGACGAATTCATCATTGTGATGCCGGAGTTTCTCGGCCAGAAGAATGCAGAGCATTGCGCCCAGGCAATCCTGCAAAAGGTCGCTACGCCGATAGTTATCAACGACCGCGAGGTCAATGTCACGATGAGCATTGGAATGTGCATCTTTCCCGATTGCGCCAGCGATGCCGACAGCCTGATCAAGAATGCCGATGCAGCGCTCTACGAGGCCAAGGAGAGCGGACGAAACTGCTATCACCTGTTTAACGAGAGCATGGTGGTGGCCACGGCCGACAAGCTGGAGTTCGAGCTGGATCTGCGCCATGCTCAGGCCAATGGCGAGCTATCGCTGCTCTATCAACCGCAGGTCTCCTGCGTCACCGGAGAGGTTATCGGCTTGGAGGCGCTGCTGCGCTGGACGCATCCCAAACGCGGTCTGATCTCGCCGGGGCAGTTCATCGCGCTGGCCGAGGCAACCGGGCTGATCGTGCCATTCGGCGAGTGGACGATCCGAACCGCCTGTCGCGAGGGCAAGGAGTTGCAGAAGACTCTAGGCCGCGAACTGACCATCGCCGTCAACCTTTCGCCGCGTCAGTTTCGCCAGAAGAACCTGCCAAATTTGGTAGAGGAGGCCCTGCTCGACTCCGGGCTGGCACCGGAATGTCTGGAGATCGAGATCACCGAGCAGACGCTGATGAGCAACTCAACCACCACCAGCGAGACGCTGCTACAGTTGCGCAAACTGGGCGTGAAGATCGCAATCGACGACTTCGGCACGGGATTCTCCAGCCTCTCCTACCTGCTACAGTACAAAGTCGATCGGCTGAAGATTGATCGTAGTTTTGTGGAACGTCTGGCCACGGATCCCAACTCGGCGGCGATCGTGCGAGCCATCATTTCCATGGCGCATGGCCTGAATTTGAAGGTGGTCGCCGAGGGTGTTGAGACTAGAGACCAGTTGGACTTTCTGCTGCGCTGCGATTGCGACGAGGCGCAGGGTTTTTACTTCGCCAAGGCCGTTTCCGCCGAGATGGTCGGCGAGGTCACGCGCCTGATCGTCCAGGAACAGCCTCATACCAGTAGCTTTTAGTGGATTCTTCGCGATGAAGTAGATGTCGAACCCAGAGCAATAAAATGGATCTTTCCCTTCCTTCAAGTGACAAGAGAAAATCAGCGGACCCAGAACTCAGACTTAGATCGACGATGAAAATCGATTAGCGCGCGAAGTCGTTGCTGCGGAAGAGCGCGACGATAGTAGCCAGAGCGGTAGCCCACTCCTGCCAGGCGGTCTGCGGGCTGGCACCCAGAGCCTTGACGTAGAGGCTAACGGCGAATCCTTCGCGCGGGCCTTCCAGATCGACAAAGGCAGGACGTAGTACGCATTCAAGCGCGGCGACAGGAGCTTCTACGGGAGCAGCCAGACGGGTCAGGCGACGCAGCATCTGCTCCTGCCGATGAAACGATCCAAAGAGGGAACGATCACGCCAGACGAGGTCAATGTAGCTGGAAAAACCAGCGGGAGCATCAGCTGGAGGGATGTCCAGATTCAGTTGCAGCATCTCCAGTTCGTCAGCATCGAGCGGCCACGCATCGCACTTGGCGGTGAAGACGGGAGAGCGAGTCGCGTTCAGAGCGCGCAGAGCCTGCATCAGCGGGGGGTGCTGCTCGGCCTCAACGACGGAGTCAAACTCGTATGGATTGGCGCGAAGATCGACGAACGCCGCCGTGCCGTCAGCGTCCTTCCATGGTACGACGAGGATGGGATCTTCCGCCGCGCATTCGACCGTCCACTCAGCAAGCATTCTTCCATCATACAAAGTGCGAGCAGGAATGCCGTCTGTATCGATGGGGAGCATCAGAAAATAGCGCCTCATGGGGTTGAAATCGGCAAAGGGAAAAACACGGGCTACATAAAAAGTGGCCATGCAGAAGATCTGCATGGCCACTTTTGAGTTACGGTTGAGCGATTCAAGGTTCTGAATCGGTTGAAGAGGGAAATGAGTTAGAAGCGGAAGCGTCCAGCAACCTGCCAGTCGCGTGGCTGAACGCTCGCGTTCTGACCGTTGACCTGACCGTAGTTCGATTTGCCCCAGGCTACACCAGCCAGATTGAAGAAGGTGGAGTTGGTTACGTTGCTCGCATCTGCTTCAAACTGGAAGGTAAGGTGAAGTGTTGGAGTTTGGCGAACATTGAAGGTGCGTCGAATGCCGAAATCAACATCCCACCATCCGGGACCAGTCAGGCCATCCGCGCCGGAGCGCGCGATGTTGCCGATTTTCCAGGTGTACTGGACCCCTGACGTGCCGCAAGTCGCATAGATATTAGTCGGATTTGAATCGGGGCATTGAAAGGCATTCGGGTTGAGATACTGGATCTTACCCATGGTGGAGGGGGTAGCGCCTGCACCACGACCCCATCGGCCGTTGATGCGAGCATTCTTCTTGTTGAAGCCCGGGGTGTAGTCCGGCTCACAGGTACCCTGTAGGCCAGCTGATGCAGCCTCACAACCCTTTCCGTTGGTGATCTGGAGCGGGTAGCCATCGCGGTACTTGTAGATGCCGGATAGCTGCCAGTTTCCACCGATCAGGGTGGCCAGACGGCTGGTGCTGCCGAAAGCCTGACCGCGTCCGATGGGCAGGTTGTAGACCCAGGCTGCGTTGAATGCGTTGGTCTGGTTAGCAGTTCCCAAGCCGCGATCTACCTCTCTCATCGGGATATATTGAGAAAAGTTTCCGTTTTCCGGTCCCAAGGCGTATTGCGTTCTGTGGTGACCCAGATCGTCAATTTCCTTGGAACGAGTGTAGTTGACGAAGCCGGAGAGATTATGCCACGGACGCTGCGTAACCTTGATCTGAAGTGAGTTGTAGTTTGAGTTTCCAGTCTCTCCCCATACATCGGTCAGGGAGCCGAATTGCGGAAAGGCCTTCAGGGACTGGGAGACGGATGCGGTGGAGCCAGAGAAGCCAGGATAGGGAAGCTGGTAGCCCGGAATCAGATTCGCAACAGCAGCCTGATTCTGAACGGCATCCCCTGTGAGGTAGCCTTTTAGCAGCATCGCGTAGTCTGGTGAGATGCCGTTGGTTGCGGGGCCGCGGCCTGTTCCGCCGGGCAGGAAGTGGGTCTGAGAGCCGGAGTAAGCGATGCTGAGGACGGCTTTCTTATTGATCATCTTCTGGACGGCGAAGTTATAGTTTACGAACTGTGGACCGCGCCCACCGTAGTAGGGATCGGCGAAATTGATCGCGCCATTCTGGCAGGACGTATTGTCGCTGGTTTGGCAGTTGTAGAGATTTACGCCGCCAAGTTCGGGATTTGTTATGGTGTCAACGAATTGGTAGTTGCCGGTCGAGGCAAGTGGGTTAACGTTGGTTCCGGGTATCAGCCAAGGTGGGATAGCGGAAAATGGGCTACATGTTCCTGCCACGACGCAAGGTATTGGCGCGGTACTGGCCGATGCCGTCGCCGAGAAACCAGTGTACTGCGACCCTTGTGGAATTGCTGCTCCAGGATAGTAGGTGGCATTGCGAGTCTGGCCGGTATGCAAGGGATTCAGGAAGAAAGAAGGCAGTCCGTTGGAGGCAGAGGGTGCGGCAAAAGTGCTCGTAATGCCGTACTCGCCGCTGTTACTTGTTCCCTGGGTCGCCCCATTGCCGCCGCCCGTTCCACCAGAGTGGGTGAGCTGAATGCCGAAGGCACCACTGAAGACCGTGCTTTGCGAGTAGGCGTAAGAGAATCCTACACGCGGCTCGAAGTTCTTGTTATAGGGCTTGACTGGGGTGGTGCAATGGCAGATGTATGGAGCGTAAGCCGCTGGTGTGTCGGAGTTGGGGAAGCCAGCATACTCCAGAACTCCGGGGATGCCAACGATGGGATTGATAATCTTTGAATTCAGGAACGAGATGCGATCCTGAACCTCGTGATAGGGCTGGAGATAGTCGTAGCGGAGTCCAAGATTCAGGGTCAGCTTGGGACTCACCTGCCAGTTGTCCTGAACGTAGGGAGCAATCGGTCTATAACGCGCACCTACATCAACGATCGACTGAGTTTTTACGTTACCAGTGTAAAGAGCTCCAATGAGGTAGCTGGCGTATGCATCGCCGCTGGTACCGCTTGTCGCGAGCTCGGTGCTGTAGGAGGAGTAGGTGAGGGCCAGAACGTTACTGAAGCCAGAGAAGCTTCCTCCGTTGGTCTCCAACCACTGTACCTGAAGCCCGAAGGTGACGTTATGCCGTCCCTTCATCCATTGCAGGTTGTCGATTGCGGTAAAGGAGTTGGTGGCCAGAGGGCCGCTGTCTGGATTGGCGTTCCAGTTGCTTGGCTGTATTGGCCCGATTCCTTCGGAGAAGGTGATCGCGGGCATGCTCATGGTGGCGTTGCCTGCGGGGAGATTCGTAATTCCCGCAGCGCATGCGTTCTCATTCGCGGTCGGATACTGGGGGTCGCAGGATGAATTGGTGGTCGCTGGCATCAGGCTGTTGGTCTTGTTCTCGGTTAGAGAGAACTGCTCTCCCCAGGTACGGGTGTAACCGTACTTGAGCGAGTTGATCAAGGTCTGAGATGCAACGTAATTGTAGGAGAACACGCCGGACGCGCTCTTCTGATTGATGAAGACGCCTCCCGCATAGGGAACGGCAATCTGGTAGTTCGTGCTGTACTTGGGTTGACCGCCGTAGCCTACATTTCCGCCGAGGGCGGTAAGGGTGAAGGAGTTGCGTGAGTTCAAGGTGTAGTTGAGGTTCAGGTTAACGTTGTAGTCTCTGTTCTCCAGCGGCAAACCTGTGAGGTAGTTGCTGCTGACGGCAAGGCTGGTGGGCTGAGGAAGCGCCGACTGTAGGTACTGCGAGATCGGAGAAATGGTCGTCGGGTCGAGAACATTAAAGCTTGGGATTCCGTTGGCATTGGTTCCGTAAACAGGGGGACGGGAGGGGTTGGTCGGATCTCCGATCGCCGCATTTACGTTGCCCAATACATCGGTAAAGTCGCCGGTGCGCTCAAGTATGGTCGGGATGCTAAGGAATTGAGGCGTATTGGTGACCTTGGTGTAGGCGTAGCCTTCGTAGTTGAAGAAAAAGAAGAGCTTATCCTTGAGAATGGGGCCGCTGAGCGAACCGCCATAGGAGTTCTGGTGCTCACCTGGCTTAACCTCGGTTCCGGTGGCCGGGTTGGGAGTCTTGAGGTAGCCCCAGGTGTCGAACATGGTGTTGCGGATGAAGTCGAAGACGCCGCCGTGATACTGGTTTCCACCGGATTTGATGGTGTAGTTGGTGACGCCAGCTCCGCCAAAGGATGTGGAAGCGCCACTGGTTTGAACGGAGAACTGATCGACCGAATCGACCGAGACGGCGTTGGTTACGGGAACGCCACTGCCCTGCGAGGCGATGTTGGTTACGGGCACGCCGTTGACGTAGTTTTCGTTGAGGCCGGTTGCGCCGGATCCACCATAGATTCCCGAGGCGCCGCTTGTGGTGTTGGTGGCGTTACCTTCCGAGTCAATACCGTTATTGGCCGGATTTTCCTGAACTCCGGGCATCAGGTACTGGAAGGCTGTTGGATCGCGAGGGTTTCCGTTCATCGAAAGGGGAAGCTCGGAATAGAGCTCATTTTCAACGGTTCCGCCCAGTGTTGCGTCGGTGGTATCCAGCGGTGGCGGGGCGTCGGTGACGGTGATCGTGGTATTCTCGCCGCCGACGGTAAGCTTGATATTCAAGCCATACATCGAGGCGTTATCAACATTGATGTTCTCTTGCAGAACTCTTTGAAAGCCTTTGGCTACGACTTCGACATTGTAGGTGCCGACAGCCAGCGGGGCGATGGAATAGTTTCCACTCGTTCCGCTGGTTTGAGTCGTCGCTACCCCGGTTTCGGTATTGGTGGCGGTGATCTTTGCCAGTTTGACCGCGGCCCCGCTGGGGTCGGAGATGGTACCTGTAATACCGCCACCGGAGGTACTCTGGGCCATGAGCGACAAGCCGCCAAAGAGCGTCAAGCCGACAACGGCCATCAGGCAGATGGAGAGAGAGGCGAAGCCTTTTGCGAGAAGACGGCGTGAAAGCCCAAGCGGCAAAGATTCAACAGTCGTGTTACGATACATAGTTTTGCTCCATCTGATTTTGCGCTGGAAGGCATTGCGCAGAGATACCTGACGTATCCGGTTAAGTATCCCCCGAAGCCTTGCGCCGGTGACTTGAAAACTTAAAAAGCTGATGAGCCGGAACGCGAAAAAAGTATTTGTTTACAGGCTCGATTGTCAATAAGAAAATGTTTTCCCGTTGAAACGGTTTGCAACCGATCGAGCATTTTTGTTGACGGGAACCCTCGGCGGAAAGCAAGCGGAGAAGTTCCCGGAAGATTTAAGTTTTCAAAGCAACATGCAACATGCTACTTTGTTTTGGCTCCGATTCAACAATGATTTTTAGTTTTCTATCTTCAGCTTGAATTTGCAACCTTTCAATCAACAGGTCAGGACGTGCAGGCAATGGTTTGCTAGATCGGTTCGCCAGAACGGCCTCCCTTGATCGGCGGCTTGAAGGACAGGGCGACTTGATTGGCAACTGGACTGGCGAACAAAGCTGGGGGCTGGAAAACAAGATTCTCGAAGAGCTACACTTACTGATCGAGTCATTGCGATATTGCGAGGGTGTTAAACGGAAGGGTTGCCTCGGCGCGAAAGCACCGAAGGCGCGGTTTCACGGAGAAGAGGGCTATGAAGTTTAATAGGGCAGTTTTGGTGACGGTTGGTCTGACGGCAGGCGTTACCGGATTTGCATGGCACACGACGGGATGGGGGCAGACGGCAGCAAGCGCTGCCGGGGCAGCGACATCTCAGCAAAGTGCGCCGACACAGACTGTAGCTACACCACAGCCCTCCTCGGAGGAAAAGGTCACGACGTTCCGCATGTCTACGCAGGAGACGATCGTTGACGTAACGGTCACGGACTCGAAGGGCAATCCGGTTCACGGACTGAAGCAGTCCGACTTCGTCGTGAAGGAAGACAACAAGGCGCAGACCATCGTGGGAAGAAGCTTCCGCGAGGTTGGTTCTGATTCGCAGGCGACGACCGAGCGCGCTGCGCAGAAGCTGCCACCGAACGTCTACACCAACGATCAGCCGACCCCAACCACCAGCGCGGTGAATATTCTGTTGCTGGACGCCTTGAACTCGTCTGTCCTGGATCGGGTCGAGGTCAAGAAGCAGGCGGTCAATTATCTGAAGAACATGCCCAAGGGAACGCGTGTTGCGGTTCTCGGCTTGTCCACGCAGTTGCGCATCCTGCAAGGATTTACATCAGATCCGTCGGTTTTAATTGCGGCTGTCGGCAGCAAGAAGGTCAGGGAGCTGCCGTCGCCGTTCACTAACACCGACAGCACCGATATTATCGATTCGCAGTCGGATGCTGAGTCCGAACTCGGAGAGGATGACACGGCGGCCATGTTCACCCAGTTCGAGAATGATGTGGCAGCGCAACAGAAGGACGTAAATATCCAGGTGACACTGGAAGCGCTCAATCAGATTGCCGCCTATGTGCATGGGATCAAAGGAAGAAAGAATCTGATCTGGTTTACCGATGGAATCCCCATGACGATCTTTCCGACCGGCGGAACCAGCGATGTTGAGGGAATCACGGACTATGACAAACAAATCCGTCAAACCACCGATCTGTTGAATGATGCCGAGATTTCGGTCTATCCGGTGGATGCTCGCAGGTTGTACAGCGATCCGTCGAACGGTGCCGACCAGCACCTTGGAAACATCAGTGCGCGCACCTCGTCAAATGTGGCAACCGCGCAGACGGAGTTCCTTCAGAAGAAGGGAACCGAGCAGCTTTCGATGGACGCCGTGGCTGAGGCCACCGGCGGACAGGCATACTACAACACCAACGACTTGAAGACCGCCGTTGGTAAGGCGATATCCAATGGGTCCAACTATTACAGTTTCTCTTACATTCGACCAAGCTCCGAGTTTGATGGAAAGTATCACTCGATCGACGTGACGGTGGATCGGCCCAAGGTAACTCTAGGATACCGCAGGGGATATAACGCGGACGACATTCAGCACAATGCGATCACGCCCACGCTCTCCCTGTCTACAGCGGCTCCGCCTGCCTACGGAAGCAACATGACGGCCTCCATGGGGCGTGGAGTTCCCACTACGAGCCAGATCAAGTTTCTGGTGAGCGTGAATCCGAGTACGGAGCCTGCCAAGCCGACCGATCCGCCGCTGCTGGGGACGCTCGATCCCAAGTTGGTGGGCAAGCCACTTGTTCGCTACGACCTTGAGTACTCCCTGCCTCCGAGCCAGTTGATGTTTGCCGTGCAGCCTGACAAGACGGTAAGAAGTTCTCTCGAATTCGACATCGCGGCGTATGACGTCTACGGCAAGCGTATAACGGGCTTGAGTCAGAGTATTAGTCCGCGACCGATCACGGTAGAGCAATACAAGGCAATGCTGAGGAAGCCGCTACAGTTCTACCAGCAGATTGATCTGCCTGCGGGCGAGATCTTTCTCCGGGTTGGCGTACTCGACAGGGTCTCCGATAAGGTGGGCACGATGGAGATTCCGTTGACGGTAAAGAAGAAGATCGCCGTCGCCGCCGTGCCGGCTGTCGTACCCGGAGGGGCAGATGGCAAATAGGCACTTTTCTCCGTAAGCTGGCGTGTTTTAATATTTCACTTGCATATGGTTTCTGTAAACGCGTAATATGCCGCATATTTTTGAAACGGTTTCCTTCGGGAAGCCAGCCAAGGAATCAGTCGTCGACTGGGGGAGAATTTGCTCTCTAGTCGGACGACCGCAAATGCACTTATCAAGGATCAGGTGACCCCGATGCTCTTCCGCAAATACATCGTCTCGACGCGAACTCTTTTTCAATTGGCAGTAGCCTTGATGTTGTTCGTCGGCATTGCTGGGAACGCGCT
>Ga0302274_10003772_pt1 | contig 13355 bp, 11 predicted proteins | sample III_Bog_N2_1_FD_198755 | JGI IMG/M metagenome (GOLD analysis project Ga0302274, IMG submission 198755) | Peat permafrost microbial communities from Stordalen Mire near Abisko, Sweden - III_Bog_N2_1 | ecosystem: Environmental > Terrestrial > Soil > Wetlands > Peat | place: Sweden: Abisko...
TATAAAGCGAGATAAAATAGAATCCGGGCTCAAGAATAAAGAGCAAGGTTATAGGAGTAGCAAAAATTGCAAGAAAATAGTAAGGTAAAAGAAGCTTTGGATCAACAAATCAAGCAGCTTAATAAAAGAAGACAAGATTAAAAGACAATTAATCCGGAGGATATTAGCTATCGATTCATTTCCAATATGTTTAGGCCGAAGGAACAAGTTTTTGATCCTAAAAAATATAAGCGAGATTTGCAACTGCAAGCAGAGTAACAGAAGAAAAGAAGAGCCACAGAGAACTACATGTCGGAGGAAGAGTATCGCCTTAATATGAATCAACTTAGTGTAATAAAATTTAAATATAGAAAGCTGTGATTGGAAGCTACACCAGAGAGAACTATCTGGACCGTTCACTGGCAGCTATCGGAGACAATAAAGAATATAAGTTAGATTACCTAAAGCTGAATTTAAAGGATAATGACACAGACATCATCAAAAGAAAGCTGTAAAATCTAAGGATTAGAGAGAGTTCTTCTCGGCATTGAGGATTTCATTTTTTATAGTTTATTAAATGTAAAATAAACACATTATTAAGAAGGGAGAGTTTAAAAGGAGATCGTAATTGAACTGAAATGAGTTATAAATTTTTATATTTAATTTTGAAATTGTTCAATGTGTTTATCAAATATCCCTGATCTCAAGCAATCAAAAAATAATGCTTCAACTCTAGTTAATTAATTATCAATAAATTTGTGGTCTTCTGATCGTCAAAGCTAAACATGAAAAAATATGAACCTCAATGCGAAAGGATTAAATAAGGAGGCATGACAACAAATTAACAAAAGGGCAAAAATTTGATTGGAGTTTTTAGATGACAAAATGATAAGATTGCCTGCCCAGCAAGGTAGAAGTTTAAAAATGGGAGAATATAGGACACTGCTGATTGCTGACCCTTCTTCTTTTCACTTCTGCAACTATTTATTACTCACTTATTCACTTGCTAACAGTTATATGCTTTGATTTTTGGGGATCATGGTCAGTCCGAGGAGTCAGAACTGCGCTTGCGGTCTTTTTTATGTTTGCTCTTTTTTATCTTCTTGGAGTGCTTCTTCTTTTTTTCTGGCTCTCAGACTCTCTTACATTTCTTCTTGGAGCTATCGCTAGAGCTGCTGCTCGGACTGTGATGCCTTCTCTTTTTGTTTTTCTTCTTGTGATGGTCAGAAGAACGGCTTATGGAATTACGATCTATATACAACCAATAAAACCTCTGTTTTGGCAGCAGTTGCGGGCATAATGCCCAATCTTTCCGCATACAAAACAACTTTCGCTACTTGATTAGGTCAAGTATACCCCCCTTTACGTCTTCGAGCGTTGTCCTGTAGTTCCACTTTCATTTTGGAACCAAGCAATGAAGTGTTATTCAATCTATTTACGCTATTAATACTATTTGACAGCAAGGAAGGCATCTTCACCTTACTTATATTCGATGAAGGCAAAACAGTATTCATTGTTAAAGCTCTTTTTGGCCATCACTGAGTCCAATTTTCCATATTTCTAGAACTTATCCCATAGTTCAGACTACAACTTGTCAATAGTAACCTACGTAATTCGGGAGGTACATCTACTTCCAGATTAGTCACGAATATCTTGTTGGGTTTTTGCTTTTCCTCTGGCTCAGGTGATCTGTGTAAAGATTCACTTGATGACATATGCAATTAAATTATTAATAACGAATCCTTAAACAAATATTGAGATTCAGACATCTTTTGTAAATATATTTTTTAATATCAAAATTTTTGATATTTTATGCTCTTCAATTTAATGAGAGTTTCTGTATTTATTATCATGATAAATTTTATACAATTCAATTACGTGTTATATTAAATATTAAATGATAAAATCAGTCATCTTAAGTACTCAGAATATCATTCAGCACGATTAGCAGACGGTCTAGTCTTTTGTGAGTCCAATGAGGGCTATATGGACGAGAAGATACTCACTGTTAAGCATAAGGTTAAGAAATATCACTCTGAAGTCACAGTTTTTAACAAGTCAGAGCAGACCGCCATTAAACAGATTGATTATCCCAATTTCGGTATCTACTACAAAGTCAGCAACCATGTCGTGTTTACAGTCATAGTTGATAAGTCATATCCTCCCAAATTAGTCAATGGATTTATAGATTCATTGATCCCGCCTTTCTTTGATGAAGCTAAATGCATGCTGGGATCCACAAACTATCAATCTCGTCTCGAGAGCATTTCATCTGACCACTATTTTATTAAATTTGACCGAACAATTAAATCAAAAAAGAAAGAGTATGAAGATCCAAACTCTATAAAAAATGTGGAGAGAATGAAAAAATAATTGGAGAGCATTCATAACATCATGCGCGAGAACATGAGTTTACTATAGGAACGTCAAGATGACTTAACACAAACCGAATAAAGAGCTAAACGTATTAGCTAGTAATCCAAAAAATTTGACCAGGGCACCAAAAAATTATTGTGGATGTATTGGTTTAAAAAAAACATGATTTGGCTTGTCTTAGCCGGTACCCTTGTGATTCTTTATTTTTTAATTTTTTGAAATAATATCGTTATGAAGAATAAAATTTTACAGCTTAATAGCACAAAGTCAGAGCAGGTATTTATTGATGTCACAACTAGGAAAAATAACTTGATTAAAACTGAAAAATACTGTGAGAATTAAAATGGGAAGACTCCCAAGCGAGGTTTTAATGAACTCAGAAATATATCCATCTCAAAAAAACTATCCCTTGATAAACAATGTCCATCTGGAATTTAGAATGGAGAAAAATCAAAAATAAATAATTAAAAATGTAAATTTGACTTAACTGAGACTCAATCTCAGTGCAATATTAATAAAATCAGTAAACTCAGACATAAGCTTGAGGACCTTTACCAGCACTATCGCCAACAGTAAAGTTCAATCCAGCAGATGGAAACGAAAATCAATCAGGTAGGGTAGTTAAACAGAGAAAATGCCAATCTTACCTTGGAGATAATCAAATTTCGCAATATGGTCAAAGATGTTCTCTTAGAAAGAGAAAAATAAAAGCTGTCTAAACAATATCTTTGACTATAGATTTGATGTTTCAATAATTTCAGAATATTATTATCTATCTCTCTTTAAATGATTTTAGCCCTTCATCTTTAAATTTAAAGGTATTTTAAACTAATATCACTCTCTAAAGGGACAAATTTACATTAATTTAACTTTCTATTATTATCTTCTGGCTTTGATTTTTCGACTGCATAGTATATAAATCATAAATAATCATCAATCATGGAGTCACTGATCGATTTTTTAGTTTTCACCTGGCAAATAACACTCTCTCGAGGAGCATACTTTATTTATATCAGTTCTATTTAAGTAGTAGCATCCTTTGAGTTAAATCCAAATTTTTTTGGCTTTATTAATCTGAAATCTTTTTTAAAGGAGTGGGCCGTATCGGTAATTACTTCAATTATATTACCTTTCTTATTGGAATAAGGAGACATATAATTTTCGTAATTATATGCGAGCCCACCAGCAATGGCCATTAATAGCATTTCAAAGCAAATAAGGGTATTCTTTATTGAAATATTTTTACTTAGAGCGAGGAGATGATTTCAGTTTCATTGAATTGAGGTGCTTTGCGATCAAAGCAAGATAAAAACTGTTCTTGAAAAGAGTAAATCATGATCTTCTGCCAAAATGTAAAAAATATTGTTATTTTTATTGTCAAAAATTTGAGAAGTGCGGAATAAGGGCTTAGGGGTTTACTGAGGGCGTGATAAAATAGGACAAGATAGTAAAGAGAGTATGAAGCGGAAATACCCACAATCCAACTTACAACTGATGACACAAATAGATAAGTGCTATGGTCTGCTGGGATATAGTCCTACTAATGCTGATGTTGTTATTCGTTGGGGTATATGATGTACATGAGTAGGGTGGTGGCCAACTTGACAATTAAAAATTGAAGGACATACTTTTTGCATCGATAAGTAAAGTACTTTGCCTTTTTCCAATGCGTGAGTTGATAAGGCTTTTGACAATAGTTGAAAGGAAAGAAGTGGTGTACTTCCTTTTCATAGGATATCATGATTGTATACACTTTTTTATCTTACATTTAGTTCTGAATTTATGATGATTTACTTTATCTCGATCATAAGCCAAATAAGAAAACATTAAGTAAAAGAAAGTGAATAGTAGCAGAGCTTAGTAGGAATCGCGTGTGAGAGTAAAGTATATTTCCAGACTCTAAAAATAGGGATGCAACTACGGGTAGAACGAATGAACCCATTGATGTTATGCAGTAGAAGGGGGCCATTATCAGTATGACTAATTGATAGCAGAGGTACCAATTATTTTAGACTGAAAGAAGGGATTATTGAAATTATGTAGATGCATGAAGATGTTATAGGCTGATACCAAAATGGCCAAGATGCTAAATATCAAGGATGCACTAAACTCGTAGCTTAGTGTTTCCTCTATGCAGTGCTCCTCGCAATAAGTAAAACAGTAACTCGGTAGCTATTCGTTATAATCACTGTCCATTGAGTTTCCTGTTTAATATTATTAATGATAGTTTACTTTCAAATACCAACAAATTACTTTAACCATAAATCCTCCCTTCTTTTCTAAATGAGTTTAAATTTATACCATAGAGAAATAGTTTGCCCTTTGGAATTGATCAGACTATCTTTTTCGTTTAATTATCCAAGATCGTCAAAATGTAAATCCAATTGTTTGTAATTTAATCATTCCATAAATTCATTTATATTTAACTTATCCTAACCTTAGAGAACTAATAGAACTAATGCTATTCGACTGAATTTAATCAATTATTATTTAGGGGTATCATAATAAAAAGTATGTATCTATGAGGTCAACCATTTTTGGTGTTATTATAAACTTTCAACAAGTGTTTAAGATCTGCCGTCTGGGATTTCCTGAAAATGGTTTATTTGCATAGTTTCTCCTCAATTAATATCTGCTCTCGTTCTTATTTGTATTGATATTTCTTTTACTTGCTCATTGAGCTTCCTCTGAATATTCTGGTATAGATATCTTATTTATTCTCCAGCTCCAGATTGGTGTGCTTTAAATCTTGCTTGAGTTTAATTACTTACTCCTACCTCTTAGTTAAAGACCACTTCAGTTTATCAATTTCGCTCACATCTTCGCGCTTCGAGGGTCTCTTCTAAAAGCTCCCAGACAGTTCCTTAATATTACCCTCTAGTAGTTCCTCTTTCTGTTTATGAATGTTATCCATTTCTAAATAGCTCAATATATACTGTTTAGCCTCTCTTCATATTTTCGCAACTCTTTCTCATGCCCTCCAAGAATATTTTTCATGTTCTCCTTCTGGATTTGCTAATACTGTGTGTATTTCGCTTCGTATTACTACTCTATTTACCTAATCATCTTTTTGTGTTTTTAATCCTTTAGGATAATGTCGACTTCCCGATCTTTCAGCTAACTCTTAAGTCTTTTGATTTCCTTTTACTTTTATTAGAGATCCCCCTCTTGCTGTCTTTTAACATTTCGTTCGTAATACAAATCACTTAGTATCTTTTCTTTTTCTTTGTTGGTTTCAATTTTAGTTTTTTCATGCAATTTTTCCTATGTTTTTCTTTCGCTTTGCAAAGCTAAATAGGTACTTTCATATCTCTTTTCTTTCTCTTCCACCACTAGTCTATGTTTTAAGTTTAATTATCGTACTTCATTGACATGCATTTGTGTCAACCTGGCCACCTCCTCATCGTATTGTTTGACTCTCTCATTAAATTTGCGATCAGCATTCCTTTGCAATTAAGCAACTTCTCTTTTTCTCAATTTTTCTACACTGTCTACTTTAATTTGATATGCATCATTAAGTTTAGTAATTTCTTGCTCGAGTTCCATTTTATTCTTTTCTTTGATGGCTTTGATCTCAAGTTAATGTTCTTTTTCAATTCTTTCAATTGCATACGCGCCATCTTCATTAGTGAGTTCTAGTGTATTTTTAAGCTTATTTAAAGTTTACTAGTATCTTTTGACCTCTTTCTCACGCTATAATTTAGTAGTTCTCTTGAAATCTGCAAAATCTTCTTCTATCTTTTTGAGTTCAAAAAGACTATCGGCAAGCTGTATTTTTAATTTTTTATTGTCTCCATCAGGGAAGACATCGTTGCGGTTGTTGACAGATTGTTTGAGGGGGGATTCAGGATTATGGATTCCATTTATAATTTTGGTCACATGAGGGGGAGGAATTAATCCACTTGATTTAATAAAATTAATGATCTAGAACAGTCCTTATCCTCTTTTTCGTTTGGAGGGTGATCCTGCAGGCATACTGCCAAGATTTTATTTACTGGGCGAGCCAAAGTCAATTTTATGCATTTGGTCTTCTTATTTTATGATTAAAAAAATAAAATTATTGTTTATATATAATATAAGTTCTCAAATAAATCATGACACAGTTTCGACCTTCCACCCGAATAAAATATGTCGAACTCTCTCGTATATATCTTTATTTTAGTAGGCATGCAGTAGTCTCCTACGTTCGTCAGTGCGCCAATCTATCTAAGTGAAGGGAAGAGGTGCTTTTAACTTCGGCAAGAAAAATTAAGATTTTCCTTACTATTTCCACCCTGATTTTTTAATCCAATTTACCATATATTACTTGGTGTCTTTGTAAACATCACGTAGCAGGTCATTTTGAATTAGACTACCCATTGGAGCTTTGCTAAAGGAAAGTATTCGACGCCTTTCTTTGTCCTGACTTTGAGGAAAAATAACTGATTTATGCTGAAGATTATTGTATTCAGTCATAAGGCATTTTTGAGAGGTTTCATCTAAAATATTAGGAAAGTCATCGCTCCTGGGAAGATATTTACTTTTGATCATTTCTTGAAGAATGTTCGTAACTCCGTTTTTTAAATAGTATCCGTGTTTAAGCATATTACGTAAAAAAGATAGCCATTCCCTTTCAATTTTAATCTGTTCTTTTTTGATATTTTCAAGTTGATATTAGAATTTAGCTATTTATTTTCTAAGGTCATTAATGGTATCTTTTATTTATAGCATCCTGTCGTTATCTTCGATTGACAATCCATCTTTTTTACTAGCCCTACTCTTTCTGATATCACTATTGAATTTTCCCTTTTTATCTCTCTAAATTTCCTAGAACATAGAGTGGATCTGCTTGTATTTCTCTTTAACTATGCCTTACAAAGCAGTCATATTTTTACTATTTGTCTCCTTTCTGTTTTCTACTTCTCTTCGTATTTGGCTAAAATATTTTTCGCAATAATTTACCTTCTCCTTCTCAACTTTACTGCCAACCTCCTGCATTTTAGCTGTAAAATATTTCCAAAGGCGGTTTTCTATGGTGATTTATTCGAATCCCGGAATTATCGAAGAAGGCTCAGCTATGGGCTGTTCTTCGCAGTTATCTCTTTACAATGATTTTTATAGTCTTTTAAAAATTTCAGAGTATTTAACACTATTTTAGTCATCGTGTTGGTCTTGATTAGACTTAATCAATACATCTTTACCAGCGAGCGGAGACTATATATATTTTTTTTAGTCATCAATTTCCCAACATTTTGTGTGTTTTGTGTATGTGTATGTTGCATATTTTATTGCACCTTTATTTCTGTCTAATTTATATAATAATGCATAAGTGCAGATGAAGTTAATAGAGCACAGTTAAACATGTTAGAGTTGCCATATAAAGTACATTTAGATCAATACTATTGCATAGCGCTTATTTTCTTCATTCTGGATGCAGTGGACGTATTAACATTGCGCCTAATCTGTCCATGATCGTAAGTAGTTCCATAATAATCTCTGTCTTTCATTTTTTAATTCGCATAGGGATTATTGGGGATGTTTGCGCGAATATTTTCATCATATTTACTGGTACAATATTTACTATAGGCACTGTAACCTCCGCTGGAGAGTTCCTGATATTTTTTGCGGATTTATTCAATTTTACGGTCAATATCTGAATTTACCACTCCGTATTGGCTTTTATTTTGAATGCTTAGAAGAGGATTGTACTCTGAACTCGACCTCAGCCGAGAACCGTCTCGGAGCTAATAGTTTCTATTATTCCCCAATTCATATTTTGCTTTCATTGAAGGCACATTTTTTAATATTTCCTTAGATTATTCAATGCGCATAGTTCCTTATTTTTGAGGAGATATTGATTCCTTTTTCCTGTAATTAAAATAGAGTTCTGGATTTTTGTTAGGCGAATCATGAACACTCCGACTAGCTTATCTGTATTGATCAAATTGGTTGAGTCTACTCTAAAAATTAACAATAGCCTTATTTTTTGCCGGAGAAAGAGAGTGCGAATGATCTTGGGCTGATAGACCATGCTATAAGTTTTGACTGGCATATAAACTTTGCTTTGTAGGTGAAGTTGACCGTACAATGGTCCTTTCTAGCTTTTTAAGGGCATCAATAAATCCTTAATTTGGCTGTATAATCTTCCTACGTGATTTAACAAGTTCATAAGACTATGAGTAAGTCATATTTCTATGTTTAATTAAATAGGCAAGCACAAGAGATACAGAACGAGACACTCCTGCTAAACAGTGCACCATTATATTAGTACGCTGCAGACAATCATTAATGAAGCTAGCGGCCAAGTGGAAATATCGACTGATATCAAATGATTCATGATCATCTGCAGGGATGTAGAGGAAATATGGAATTTAGGCTTTGGGATGGGAAATTTCTATTCCTTTTGCAGCAGTGAGCAGGGCTTTGATTTAATGCTCTGAATATGGCAGAAAATACTCTTGAGGGTATTGATGTTCTATGCTGCTTAGAGGTTACCAATGTAGAGTCCTCCTCGACCTTGTTTCGGGTCAATGATGCAAGAGTAGTCTTCAAGATAGATTTGTTTGGGGGGTGGGTACATCGAAATAATTTATAATAAGGAAATGCTAATTTTTATTACTCAATAAACCAAAATCAGCGTTATAATTGTTAGAATGGGTAATGAGTCGCGGCCGGCTCTGCGACTAAGTGACGAGCCATCTCTTTAATTTCACTCTATAGCTCGACATCCTCTTCACGGGGAAGTAAAAGTATTTACCTGCAGGGGTCTGCCGATGACGTTTATTATGCGTCTGGAAAGAGAGCCAGCCCACTCTCGCCTTTACCATCTTTTTCAGCAAGTGCAAGATGTTGAAAATCCTGCTCTTCTCACTCTCTACGGATTCAAAATTTAGCGCAGCTAAAACTGTAATTCTTGGCAGTCCAATGACTTTACTATGGAATATTGGTAATTTTTGAATTACTCGTTTGCACAGCATATTCAAGACAGGCAACGCAGAAAGGCTCCATTTACTCAACATGAACTTTGGCACCTTATACAAACAGTGTGTGAGGGTGCGTTACTATTAGAAAAGTTTGGACTGATTTGGGAAGTCAATCCAAACCATATGCCCATCACACCAGAGGGTAAACTCAAGTGTAGTTGGTCACATCTGCAAGCAAATAATACACACCTAAGATACTTTAGGACGCTAAGTTAATTTTTTCCAGATTTAAAGGAATAAGGAGAATACAGAGAGTCACCAGATCTAACTGAAAAAGAGGATGATCTGAAGGAAACAACTTGCGATTATAGTGGCTTCCTATCCCCGGAATAAAAATGGCTCCTCATCGAAAAGTATCTCTTCTTTTACCTAGATAACGCTCCAGCAGAATGAATCTATAAAAATGCAATGCATATAAGTTCGGTTTATTACTGGCATACGCCATTACATTCAAACAAAACGTAGTTCCCGTCTAATCTTATGTCCTCAAACAAATATTTGCCTAACTTATCACAAATAAATACCCACCAAAATTTGTATAAATCCTACAAGGTACACTCTAGGTGGATCCTAAACAGCGATGGACGTTATAAATGGTGGAACAATTTTGTAGATAAGATTTTAATTCGAATTATTAACTATTAATAAGCGAAGGCAGGAGATAAGACCTTCAATAATTTAATATGTAAGCTCAGGTTAAAGCTGAAAGCAATAAAAAAATGCGTGGTCAGTTTATACAGTCAAACGAACTCACTCCAAGGTCAAATTAACCTCCGGGAGATGGGGTTCGTGTCAGTCAAAACAATATGTCACAGACGCAAGCACGACAAATGGGGTCAATGGAGAGTAGTAGCGACCAGCGTCTTTTGGAATTAAGATAATATCGCAAGAGTTTACACGCTATGCGGTAAAAACACAATTGATATTCATTTGTATTTTTTACGAGCATTTCTCCTTTTTTAAATCGTCCTTACTCTCAAAATTTAAAATGATGAGTATTAGACAGTGAATGAACTATCATTCAAGCGGCTAATTTTATAGTCCTTCTCTTATTACTGACTCTAGCGAAGATTTTTTCATCCCTCGCAACAATTTCACTAACCATTTCCTCTCTGGCCCTCCCTTGCCAATTTGGGTAATGAAGGTATGATTAAGCAATTCTTTTGAACTTTTTCGCTCCTATGGTCGTTTCCTGAGACAGCAGTCAACAAAATTAATCAATTATCTGCTGCCACTGCTAAGTTTTGGCGGATCAAAGTTTACGATTCCTCGCATAGCTTGATCATGCTTCATGCGTAGGTAGGGTGGTTAGCCTTATACCAATTAGATTGCCACCATACCTAGAGACCAAATGTCTACCTTCTCATCATAGGGCTGTTTTTGAATGAGTTAAGGAGCCATCCATGCTGGAGTTCCTACTAAAGACTTGCGACTAAGTATTTCTTTGGTAAGTTGTATAGCAAACCCAAAATCAGCAATTTTAACATCTCCATTAAGATTCATGAGTATATTATCGCTCTTGAGATCACGATGTAGCTGTCTTCGTGAATGTAAACTCTCCAATCCCTTCAGTATTTCTCTCAGGATATAGGCAATGACTGGCTAAGGTATTTTCTTAAGATAGTGATATACTAAATCTACCATGGCTCCTCCATCCATAAATTATACGAACATAAACAATGATTCCTTGTAATAGTAAGTGAAAAAGTGTTTGGTGAGATTGTCCGAATTGCACAGGTTCATAACCGCGATTTACTTTCGAATTTTGCCAAGTGTACGATCATTTTTCAATTTTATGATTCGGCAAGCGTAATATCTGCGCCCTTCTTCTTTTTTATCATAAGCAAAAAAGACTTTGCACATAGCTCCCTTTCCTAGTTACTTCGGAAAGGCGAATTCTCTGGCTGGATTTTTTTATATGAAGTGTACGCTCTTAATCATTGCTTAAAACTCACTTGTTGATAGTAATTGCGACTCTATCTGACTTTCTATCAGCCTGGTATCCTATTCTTCTTCATTTTAAGGGTCGAATTTATCGTCATTATACTAGAAAATTGTGGATCGAACTTTCCCAACCCACTATTGAGGCATGTTCTTCAGGTGACCCTTTTTGCATTAAACATGACAGTTGTGCTCAACTTTGATTGGAAGAGAGAATTCGAGAGGGATAGAATTCATTAATTGTAAGATAGCTTCAGGAAGGTCTTGCTAAGCTCGTATATTTTCAGGAAGTTATTGAGTACTTTCAATCTTTGCATAATCTATGTTGTAAGGCAGATCGTAATTATTGGCCCATTCTGCGGGAACTCCCTCCAGTAACCCTGTCTTATAATTTTTTGTTATTTTAATCCCTCCGGGGAAAAGGACAGGCTTACCTGATTCCAGTTTCTTCTTCTACTACTAAGATAGCTTTGGTAGACTGCACCCTATGCCCATTCTGTATGATATAATAAATAAAACTAGGTTGATTCAAGTAAGAGTCACTGTATGGTTAAACATTATTATTAAACTTTCAGCCGAGCCTACATCAAACATTATTATTAAACTTTCAGCCGAGCCTACATCAAACATTATTATTTATATATGTTGGCAAGTATTATCAAAAGGATGACGACCCCTCTTTCCAACCAGAAAGATTCAATTGCGCGTCTTTTAGAGAAGACTCCCAAGATAGTCGAGGTAGACGTTGGGCATGGCTTTCTAGCTCTCCTATTTGAGCAATCCAAAAAGTTAGCCCTGCTCTATACAGATCTCCAACTTACCTATTACTGAAGGAACTGTTTGTCTATCTCTAGCAATCTCCTTTTCTGAAACAATAGTTTCCTTTCTTAAAGAGTGAGTCTCGCTTCTAATAAAACTGGATGGCTCTTCACTTACAAATCCTTAAAGCGCGCCTTGTATTATATAATTCATTCAGAGAGAATAGAAAGTTAAATCTGATGCTATCAACTAACTCGAACTCGAAAAATACAACTATAACGCACAAGTCTATTTCTTTCCAAACTATGCCAAATATCTTAACCCACAAACTCCCACGAGCCATTTTGAATCGCACTATGCTGAAGCCTTTCTTAAGCGGTTTTTAGTCTTCGAACAGCACTTCGAAGAAGACTATGAACGAAGACCATCAGAGTAAATCTTGAGCCACTTATTGCGCAAATTAGTATATGAGAATCGAGTAAACTACAAAGATGCTGAATTATTGAAATTAACCAGGTACTACACAGCTCATGTAAATATCATGTGATTCAGCGATGCTACTTAAGAATGTTGGAGTGGGATTCCTTGATTTAATCTAAAATAAAGTGGGGCTTTTAGACAGAGCCCGAACTACTCGAGGAATTGGGCCGATGATGCCTTATATATTTTTAATATCTATTTTATGGAGGAACTCAAAGTCCAAAATGACCTCCTAATGCAGCTTGTAAAAACACTTTAAAACTAGATCAACTCTAAAAATAGGTAAAATCAAATACTCTTCCAGCAGTACGAACAGCTGGCGGAAGACAATCAAATGTTTCAAACTGAACTGGAAGGGCATCGATCTCAGATACGCGAACTGAAAAAGGGATCTTACAGTAGTCGACAGTCTCAAGATAGTCGAATTTCGTAAATTAACCGTAAAACTGAGTCGTAAGTAAAAGAATTACGCAGGAGGTTGGTGGAGGATACTGATACTATTCAAATTTTGCAGACTGAACTCAAGCAAAAAACAAATTTGGTAGTTGAGTTGCAAGGCAACCTTTAGGCAATTAAAGTTCAACTTTCAGAAGTGTAGAAATAAGCAAAGTTAGTATCATCTCTTAATTAACACAATAAAAAACTATAAAGAGTTGTGTAAATGAATTCGCAATAGAAAAATACGCTTACTGATCAAATAAATTCAATGACAGAGAAGCTTAAAGATAATACGAGGGAACGATAATAATATATGACCCTCTATGGGGCTAATCTTGCTCAAAAATAAGATATTATACGATCCCTGGCTGAGAAAGTCGAGGAGCTGAGAGAGAATTCAACAAAACGAGTGGTGATTCC
>Ga0302274_10003789_pt1 | contig 13332 bp, 8 predicted proteins | sample III_Bog_N2_1_FD_198755 | JGI IMG/M metagenome (GOLD analysis project Ga0302274, IMG submission 198755) | Peat permafrost microbial communities from Stordalen Mire near Abisko, Sweden - III_Bog_N2_1 | ecosystem: Environmental > Terrestrial > Soil > Wetlands > Peat | place: Sweden: Abisko...
TGTCGCACATGCAGTCACCAGTTGGTGGAAGCCGGAGGTATATGTCGGTGAATTCAATCGTGATCCTGGGGGAGCAACACATCCTTCAGGTTATGAATTGGAGAACACATTCCAACTTACCAGCTTGGGTGAATACTGGGCAGACGTCGGATTTCTGGCCTCGTATGCTCACAATAAACAACCGGGAATGCCAAGTGTTGCCGAATTTGGCCCACTATTTGAAAAGATGTCTGGACATATTGATCAGCGCTTAAATTTTATTTGGGAAAAACAAATTGGTGGCGGGGCGAGTGGAGCATATACGTTCCGCTCCGCCTACAGCATTGGCTACAATATCAATGCAGGCAATGCCACCTATTCGCCTGGCCTCGAAGCCTACTATCGCCCCGGTGACAATGCTTACCAATTTGGGCCAGTATTTTCCGGAGAGCTTAGAACAGGTAAAGGAAACGAGCTGGAATATAGCCTCGGCGTCGTTTTCGGCATTAACCCAAGCGCTCCTGATAAAACACTTTTGGCCCGCTTGGAATACGAATTTTTTTAAGCCGCCCAAACTATACATCTCATCCGCCAAATGTATTGATGAAAAATTTAGCTTGCATTCCGATTCCATCTGCATATAATGCGCGCCTCGCTGCGATGTTCGTGCAGCGTTGGTTCATCGTTTCCTGACCTTCAGCGTTCCCATGTAAAGTAACAATATTGGGCGCACTCTTGCTGTTCACCGGTTAGCGACGATGTATTTGCGCCGGTAGAGGCTATCAAATCCCCCTACTGAATTTTATTGTGTGGCTTTTCAAGCCACGCATGCGCCGTGTTTTATTTTTAAGGAATAACCGTGTCTATTGAAAACACAAAAAATGAAGTCATTGCAACTGGTGCAACGGCTACTGCTACAACCGTGACTTTTGCCACCCTCGGCTTGAATCCATTGATTCTAAAGGCCGTGGAAGAATCCGGCTATACCGTACCCACGCCGATTCAGGCGCAAGCAATACCCGAAGTGCTGGCTGGGCATGACCTGATGGCCTCTGCTCAAACCGGCACCGGTAAAACTGCTGCCTTTATTCTGCCGGCACTACACCGTATCGCCGAACCGTCTGCCGTGAAAAGCAAAGGTCCGCGCATACTGGTGTTGACCCCAACACGCGAACTGGCACAACAAGTTTCTGAAGCCGCCTCGAAATACGGCAAAAACATGCGCCTGAAAGTGGTGAGCATCCTGGGCGGTATGCCCTACCCGCTGCAAAACAAATTGCTGTCTAGCCCCGTAGACATCCTGGTCGCTACGCCGGGTCGTTTGATCGACCACATCGAGCGCGGCCGCATTGATTTTTCGCGCCTGGAAATGCTCATACTGGACGAGGCCGATCGCATGCTTGACATGGGATTTATCGACGATGTCGAACGCATCGCCGCTGCCACCCCGGCCACTCGCCAAACGCTGCTGTTCTCCGCCACGCTGGATGGCGTGATCGGCAACCTGGCACAACGCCTGCTCAAATCGCCCAAGCGCATCAGCGTTACGGCTTCGCAAGCACGTCACGAGAACATTGAGCAGCGCTTGATGTACGTGGACGACATGGCGCATAAAAACCGCCTGCTGGATCACCTGTTGCGCGATACCGAAATGAATCAGGCATTGGTGTTCACCGCTACCAAACGCGATGCAGATGCACTGGCTGATGGCTTGTCGGCACAAGGCCATTCCGTTGCTGCGCTGCACGGCGACATGAACCAGCGCGAACGCAACCGCACACTGACCAATCTACGCCGTGGGCAAGTTCGTATTCTGGTAGCCACTGATGTGGCTGCACGCGGCATTGACGTGGCGGGTATTTCGCACGTAATCAATTTTGACCTGCCCAAGTTTGCCGAAGACTATGTGCACCGCATTGGCCGCACCGGTCGCGGCGGCGCTTCCGGCATTGCCGTGTCGTTCGCCTCCAACCGAGACGCAGTGAATTTGCACAAGATCGAACGCTACACCGGCCAAAGCATCACCGCTCACACCATTGCCGGTATGGAGCCAAAGTTCAAGCCGCGCTCGGGTTCCTCCAGCCCACGCGGCAACTCCAGCCCGCGTGGCAAGTCGGGTGGCTTTGCTCGCCACACGGCTCCCGATAGCCGCCATGGTTTCCCTCCAAGGGATGACCGCGGTGGCAACGGGGCACGTCGCGAGGGGCAAACGCATAATCGTTTCGGCGACAATGCTCAACGCCGTACTCCCAATACCCGTACCGGCGCGCCTACTGGCAATACGACGAGCGCGGCGGCCGGTCAACGCCGTCCGACCAGCGGCTTCTCGCTTGGGCGTGGGCATAACGGCAACACTAACGGCAACCGTTAAATCCAACGCTCAACGGGAGTAATACTCTCGTGATATCCAAAGCCCTGCCAGGAAACTAGCAGGGCTTTTTCTTTGACATCGAAAATGGCTGCGGAATGCGTTCGTCCGTGCGGGTTGGAACACGCTTGGGCTCGCCAGTTTGTACCGCTTTCCAAGTCATAAATCTCTCTGGAGCATCCGTTTCTTCTTCACTAATTACCGCGCCCGCATGACATTTTGTTGACGCCACGCTTTAGAACCTTACAATCACCATCGGTGCCGTTCTCCGGAGGTTTAGTCCAACGAAGTTTACCCGCAGCCGATAGCTTGCGGATTGAATACGCTTGAGGAGAGCGGCAGATAAATGCTATTCGTTATAAGTATTTTGATATAGCCTGAATAAACTACACACCACACACGAACTATGCAAAAACATAATCTTACTCTAGGCATCCCCGGCTTTAACTACCCCGATTTATATGATTCTGCGCGCCTGAAAGATTTGCTGGATGTGTTTGATGCATCGGTTGAGCGGCATGACCCGCAACTGCATAGTGAATTTAAAAGTTACCGGCAGAATCAGGGTGTCGGCTTATCACCTGAAGCTCTTTCCGATCTTCTGGTGCGCATGGGGCCTTATGTCGGTCAGTTTGTCGCCAAGATTTTTAATGTTTCCGAGCAACATCAAGCTCAGGGAGTAAAAATCCAGGATGAAATGGACATCATTTTTGTGTATAAAAATGAAATAGTCGATAAGCTGGCTTTCGTCTTCAAAGGCCAAGACACCAGTGATTGGGCTATTCCCGCCATCCTAAATCGCTTTGATTTATTGATCGCGGTCGGCTTTCCCGAAGCCAATGCAGATCATGACCCAGAACGCCGCGTTGCGCGGGTCGGCGCCGCTATTTGTTTGCTGCGCAACCATTACAAGCTGATTGCGAAAGGCAAGGACAGCGATTACGAAAATGCCGATTTAGTCGCGGAGGCGCTGCGCGCCAAACTTGCAGCACATGAAGAAGCGGAAACTGAATTTAGCCACATCCTCAACTTGCAACAACCCGCTGAGTTTATCGACGGATTAATCGACATCGTGCAACGATGGAGTTTGGTAGCCCAACAGGATAACGAGGTGGTTGCGCACTGGCCGAGTTTTAAACTTCCGCAAAAACGTGATTTCGATAATCTGGTCCCCCATCAACTGGTGGATCGCGGCGAATTCAAAACCTGGATGGGTGAACATAGCCGACGTCGGGATGGCTTCATGCTCACTGACCGACGCATGAATCAGCGTCAGGTATTATCCGAAATCAATCACTGCATATACTGCCACGAGCGCGATAACGATTCCTGTTCTAAAGGCATGCGCAACAAAAAAACCAACACCTTCAAGATTGATCCCTTGGGCGTGACCACGATCGGTTGCCCTTTGGATGAAAAAATTTCGGAAATGCACTTGGTCAAACGCAATGGCGACAATATCGGCGCACTGGCGATTATTATTATCGACAATCCGATGTGTCCCGGCACCGGGCATCGTATCTGCAACGAGTGCATGAAAGGCTGTATCTATCAAAAAACCGATCCCGTCGATATTCCGCAAATTGAAACCAATGTGCTGACCGATGTATTGTTCATGCCCTACGGCTTTGAAATATACAGCTTACTAACGCGCTGGAACCCGTTAAACATCAAGCGTCCGTATATGCTGCCTTACAACGGCAAAAATGCGCTGGTGGTAGGCCTGGGACCCGCCGGTTATACGATGAGCCATTATTTACTCAATGAAGGTTTTGCGGTCGTCGGTATTGACGGCTTGAAACTGGAGCCGTTGCCGGTCGCACTAACCGGTGACAGCGAAAATCTGCCTGAGCCTATCGTCAATTTTCAGGACCTGTACGAGGATCTGGATCAACGTATCCTGGCCGGTTTTGGCGGTGTAGCCGAATACGGCATTACCGTGCGCTGGGACAAGAACTTTTTGAAAGTCATTTACCTGACTTTGCAACGACGCGAAGCGTTTCGTGCATACGGCGGAGTGCGTTTTGGAGGCACTCTCACCATTGAAGACGCATGGAACATTGGTTTTGACCATATCTGTATCGCATCGGGTGCTGGCAAGCCGACAGTTATCGACATAAAAAATAATTTGATGCGCGGCATACGCAAAGCCTCGGATTTTTTGATGGCTTTGCAGTTAACCGGTGCCGCCAAGGCTGCTTCGCTGGCAAATTTGCAGGTGCGTCTGCCCGCAGGTGTTATCGGCGGCGGCTTGACGGCTATGGATACCGCTACCGAATTGATGGCGTATTATCCGGTACAAGTGCAAAAAATTCTGCATCGTTATGAAACACTGGTTACCGCGTATGGCGAGCAAGCCGTTCGTGGCCGCTACGATCAGGAAGAAATCCTGATACTTGATGAATTCCTGGCGCACGGCAGAGCCATAGTCGCCGAACGTCAACGCGCCGAAACTGCCAATGAATTGCCCGATTTTCAACCGTTGGTGAAATCGTGGGGCGGCGTTACCTTGTTCTATCGAAAAGGCATTAACGATGCGCCTGCGTATCGCCAAAATCACGAAGAAATCGTTAAAGCGCTGGAAGAAGGCATTGCGTTGGCTGAAGGCATGAGCCCGCTCGGTGCGCAAGCCGACGAGTACGGACATTTAAACGCGGTGGAGTTTGAAAAACTGGTACTGGAAGACGGTCGCTGGAACAACTCCGGGCAGACCATCAAGGTTCCGTTGCGCAACTTATATGTTGCGGCAGGCACTTCGCCGAACACCATTTATCAAAGCGAATATCCGGATACGTTTGTGATGGACAAATGGTTTTTCCAGCGTTACGAACCTGAATGGAGTAACGACTCGGTCGAATTAGTGCCGATGCACGATGAGGCTTTTCCAAAATTGGGCAAGCCTGCGCCGCTAACATCGTATAAAAAGGACGGAAAATTTATCAGTTTTTACGGCGACAACCATCCTGTCTACGCAGGCAATGTGGTTAAAGCAATGGCCAGCGCAAAAAATGGCTACCCTTATGTGGTCAAACTGTTTGAACAGGAGTTGGCAAAACTAAATCCCGCGCAACAGCCGGAACGCAACCTGGCATTAAAGGCCTTATTTGCCCGCCTGGATGAATCATTTAAAGCCGTTATCGTCGCCATTAACCGCCTGACTCCGACGATTGTTGAAATCGTGGTAAAGGCGCCCATGGCAGCGGAAAAATTCCATCCCGGACAATTCTATCGCGTGCAAAACTATGAAGCCTTTGCGCCTATCGTAGAAGGTACGACGTTGACCGCTGAAGGCTTGGCTTTGACCGGCGCGGAAGTCGACAAGGAAAAAGGCACCATTTCTCTGATTGTGCTGGAAATGGGTTCATCCTCGCGGCTGTGCGCAACCTGGAAAGTTGGCGATCCGCTGGTGATCATGGGCGTAACCGGTACGCCGACCGACATACCGACCGGTAAAACCGTGTTGTTACTCGGCGGAGGCTTGGGTAATGCGGTGCTGTTCTCTATCGGCAAGGCATTGAGAGCGGCCGGTAACAAGGTAATCTACTTTGCCGGTTACAAATTTGCGCGAGATCGATTTAAAGTCGAGGATGTTGAAGCGGCCGCCGATATTATCATCTGGTCGGTCGATAAAGGTAATGGCGTTACTGCCATTACCCCGACACGTCCGCAGGATAAGACGTTTGTCGGCAATATTCTGGAATGTATGCTGGCTTATGCCAAGGGCGATCTGGGTGAACAGCCGATTTCGCTTGGCGATGTCGATCAACTTATCGTGATTGGTTCGGATCGGATGATGGCGGCGGTAAAAAGTGCGCGCTTTGATGTGTTGAAGCCGTATTTAAACAAGGCGCATCACGCGATCGGTTCAATCAACTCGCCGATGCAGTGCATGATGAAAGGCATTTGCGCCCAGTGCTTATGCAAACATATTGATGCCGACACCGGCAAGGAATACTTCGTGTATTCCTGCTATAACCAGGATCAGGATTTGGACAAAGTTGATTTCCCGCACCTGAATGCTAGGTTGCGGCAAAATTCTGTTCAGGAAAAGCTATCCAATTTGTGGCTGGATTATTTATTGGGAAAACAACGGCTGGCGAACGACAAAATTCAGGCGTAAAGAGTTTATTTTGTGGAAGAAAAAATCCAACCCATTGCGCCCTGCACCGCTATCCACTATGCTTGCATTTAATTTTCTCGTTGAATAAAAACCACAATGCCAGTGAGTATCAAGACCCCACAGGAAATCGAAAAAATGCGCATCGCCGGTCGCCTGGCCAGCGAATTGCTCGACTATATCAAGCCCTTTGTACAGCCGGGCATCACTACTGCCGAGCTTGACAAACTGTGCCACGACTACACGGTGGACATCCAGCAAGGCATTCCCGCGCCGCTGAATTACGCCCCACATGGGCATGCACCTTACCCTAAATCTATCTGCACTTCGGTCAATCATCAGGTATGCCATGGTGTGCCGGGCGACAAGATACTCAAGAACGGCGACATCCTGAACATCGACGTTACTCCCATCAAAAACGGCTATCACGGCGATAGCAGCCGTATGTTCTATGTCGGTGAACCGTCAATTCAGGCTAGGCGTTTGTGCGAAGTCACTTATCAGTCGATGTGGCGTGGCATTCGTACCGTCAGGCCCGGCGCGCATCTGGGAGATATCGGCTACGCTATCCAGAGTTTCGTCGAACCGTTGGGTTACAGCGTAGTGCGCGAATTTTGCGGTCACGGCATCGGCAACAAATTCCACGAAGAGCCGCAAGTGTTGCACTACGGCAAGCCCCACAGTGGCTTGAAGCTGGAAGCAGGCATGATCTTCACCATCGAACCGATGATCAACGCGGGCAAGGCTGCCATCAAGCAACTGGGCGATGGCTGGACTGTGGTCACCAAGGATCACAGCCTTTCGGCGCAATGGGAACACACCGTGTTGGTCACCGAAACCGGTTTTGAAGTGCTGACCCTTTCAGACGGTTCGCCGCCCATCCCTCCTCAGTAAACCCGTGCAAAATGCAGCCGAAATCCGCAAAAGCCTGAGTGCGGCGCGTCATGCTCTGCAACAGGATTTCGCGGATCATTCACAACCGCGACGCCAGTTGCGCGCCCATGCCAAACTGGTGGACGAACATCTGCGCTTGGTATGGAAGATGCTCGCCATGCCGCGCGAACTATCTCTGGTGGCAGTGGGCGGTTATGGACGCGGCGAGCTGTATCCCCATTCCGACATAGACCTGCTGATTCTGTTGCCGCAACATCCGGATGAGGCCTTGCAGCAACGCTTGCAGGAGCTGATCGGCATATTTTGGGACATCGGGCTGGAGGTCGGCCACAGCATCCGCACAATTGGCGACTGTATGGCCGAATCCTCCGACGTGACGGTGCAGACGACCCTGCTTGAAACGCGCCTGATTATCGGCGACCGCCCGCTGTTCATGGAAATGCACGAGACGCTCTCCGCTCACCTCAGCAAGTGTGCATTCTACCTGGCCAAAGTGCAGGAACAGGAAAAGCGTCACGCACGTTTCATTGATACGGATTTCAATCTCGAACCCAATCTTAAGGAAAGCCCCGGTGGTTTGCGTGATTTGCAGACCGTGTTATGGATCAGTCGCGCCAGTGGCTTTGGTGGCACCTGGAGCAATCTGTCCAAAGAGGGGCTAATGACCGCGCAGGAAGCGCGCGCCATCGCGCGTCACGAAGCCCTATTGCAAACCCTACGCATCCGCCTGCATTACATCGCCAAGCGACGCGAAGACCGCATCCTGTTCGACTACCAGACCCAACTGGCACAGCAAATGCACATCGCCGCGACGGACACGCGCCTCGCCAGCGAACATTTGATGCAGCGCTACTACCGCACCAAGCGTGCCGTGCTGCTACTCAACGCTGTGCTATTGCAAAATCTGCATGACCACCTGTTTCCGGAAAGCGTGACGGTGCATCCGCTCAACGAACGTTTCGTAGCGCGCGATGACCGGCTCGAAGCACGCGATGAAATGCTGTTTGAAAAAGAACCTTCGTCGATCCTGGAAAGTTTTTTGTTGATGGCGCAACATCCAAACCTGACTGGATTTTCCGCCACCACTGTGCGCGCGCTGTGGCGTGCCCGGCATAAAATTGATGCGAAATTTCGGCGCGACCCCCACAACCGCGAACTGTTCATGAGCATCCTGCGCCAGCCGCAAGGCATCACTCATGTGCTACGGCGCATGAGCCGGAACGGAATTTTGGGGCGTTACCTGCCCACTTTTGGGCGCATCGTAGGCCAGATGCAGCACGACCTGTTCCATGTCTATACGGTGGACGAGCATATCCTGATGGTCGTACACAACCTGCGCTGTTTCGCGCTGGATAAACACGCGCACGAATATCCCCTGTGCAGCAAACTGATGAAGGATTTCGCCCGCCCGGAAGTGCTGTATATCGCCGGGCTGTTCCATGACATAGCCAAGGGGCGCGGCGGTGATCATTCGCTGAAGGGGCGCGCCGACGCTGCTCGCTTTTGCAAACAGCATGGCCTGACGCACGAAGACAGTGAACTGGTAGTGTGGCTGGTGGAGCAACATCTACAATTTTCGGCGACTGCGCAGACTCAGGATTTGTCAGATCAAGACGTGATCGCAACCTTCGCCGAAAAATTCCAGAATGACCGTTATCTGGTAGCACTATACCTGCTCACCGTGGCAGATATACGCGGCACCAGCCCAAAAGTTTGGAACGTATGGAAGGGCAAGCTGCTCGAAGACTTGTTTCATGCAACGAGGCGTTACATGGTGGGCGGAAAAATCGCCGATCAGGTCGGTGAAATCCACAAGCGTACACGCGAACTGCTCAACCTGTACGCTATTGGCCCGGAACTCCATGAACTGCTCTGGGGGCAGTTCGACGCGGAATATTTTCTTCACCATCAACCGGATGAAATCGCTTGGCACACCCGCTTGCTGGCTCACCGCGTCAACAGCACAACACCCGTCGTCAAAGCGCGCCTAAGCCGCATTGGCGAAGGCATACAAGTGATGGTGTATTGCCCGGATCAGCCCTATCTGTTTGCGCGCATTTGCGGATTTTTTGCACAGATGCACTACAACATCATGGAAGCCAAGATACACACCACCCAGCACGGCTACGCTCTGGACAGTTTTCTAGTGATGGAGGCGGGCAACAACAAAACCATCTACCGCGACGTAATGAACTATATCGAATACGAACTGGCACAACAAATTACTCAAGCAGACGCGCTTATCGCGCCACACGCGGGCCGGGCAAGCCGCCAACTCAAACACTTCCCCATTACTCCCGAAGTCCGCATTACCGCCGACCAGAAAGGCCGATACAAGCTCTTCATCATCGCAGGCGACCGCCCCGGCCTGCTGGCACGTATCGCGTATGTACTGGCACGCCACCACCTCAATCTGCGCAGCGCCAAAATCAACACCTTGGGCGCTCGCGCCGAAGATACCTTCCACATTGCCGGAGCTGAATTAATCCAATTGCAGGCCGTCGCTGCATTGCGCGAGGAACTATTGCGGCAAGTCACCTGACCAACATTAGCGGTATTATTCTTTACTTAAATAGCGCAGTTAACTTTTCTCGATCCGGCTGCCACACCACGCCCTTCTCGGTAATCAGCGCAGTCACCAGTTCAGCAGGCGTCACATCGAACGCAGGATTGCGTATCGAAACCCCCTCCGCCGCCCAATGATAGTCGCGGAAGCCTTTTACTTCATCGGCGGAACGTTCCTCGATAGGAATATCCGCACCACTGGCGATGGTCATGTCTATGGTGGACAGCGGGCAGGCCACATAGAACGGAATATTGTGTCGATGCGCCAAAACCGCCACCATGTAAGTGCCGATCTTATTGGCCACATCGCCGTTGGCTGCTACGCGATCGGTGCCCACCACCACGGCATCCACCTCGCCGTGCGCCATCATGTAGCCCGCCATATTGTCGGTTATTAACGTCACCGGAATATTCTCCTGCACCATCTCCCACGCAGTCAGCCGCGCGCCCTGCAAAAATGGGCGGGTTTCATCGGCAATCACGGAAATTTTCTTGCCCGCCTCCACCGCCGAGCGGAACACGCCGAGCGCCGTCCCCCAGCCCGCCGTCGCCAGCGCCCCGGCGTTGCAATGCGTCAACACACGCGCGCCGTCCGCCAGCAATTCCGCGCCGAACGCGCCCATCGCGCGGTTGATTCGGATATCCTCGGCAAGAATTTCATGCGCCTCGGCTAGCAGCCGTTGCGCCACCGCAGCATTGCCCTGCCCGCTCACTCCTTCCCACACACCGCGCATCCGCTTCAGCGCCCAGAACAGGTTCACCGCCGTCGGACGGCTTTGCGCCAGCACGGTGAAACCGGCTTCCATGGCTGCATTGAAATCAGCATCGGGAATATTTTGATTACTGTTCGGGCTGAGCCTGTCGAAGCCCTCTCCCTTCGACAAGCTCAGGGCGAACGGTTTGGTGGACAACCGCATCGCCTCCAGCGCCACCCCATAAGCCGCCGCTACGCCGATAGCCGGTGCACCGCGCACCACCATGCTGCGTATGCCTTCGGCCACTGAAACGGCAGAGTCGTAGGCCAGATATTCAAATGCCGCAGGCAGAATGCGCTGATCTATCATCTCCAGTTTGTTGTTCGCCCAGCGCAGGGTTTCGACTTTCATTTGGCTACCTTACGAATCTCTTCTATTAAATTCCAGAATGGAAAGCTCACGGTCTTTTTATCCTGTCCAATTTGTTGATATGGAACACGTAGATTATCAATTGAAATGGCATGGCAATCTCTCTTAGACCGCTTTATCTCAAAATATTTCTTTTTTTGCAGTTGTTGTAAAACCTGACAAACTGTTTCAAAAACAATAAGTACATCTTCCCGCCCCATACTTCCCGGAACCACTCTAAGCCCAAGGAGCTTTGTTTTAGGTTCGGCATATCTCTTAACTTCAACATACTTTGAATAAATTTTTGGATTGCTCTCTCCTTGCCATGAAGGATCAATTTTAAATTTCTCATATCGGCATACTCCACTCAAATCCCATGCTTGTTCATATTCGAAAACATGGTTATGAGCAATAGCGTTACGAAGCAAATACACCTCACTGAATCTCCTCGCTAAACGCTTACAGCCCTTCAGGCTCGCAAGATAAGTCGGAGCCATTTTTTTGGTTTTAGCATCAGTTTTCTTGTCAAAAAAACGTATCCATGCCAAATACGATTCAGTTAGCAATACGAGTAATAAAATAAGTACCGTTGAATAATCCACTTCGGAACTTAACGGTTGATCTGGGTTAGCAGAGTCACGCCTACAACGCGTAAGTTGGCTAACTAAATCCGCAATTGGATAAATTAAGTGACTGCCTGCGATTGATATTATTCTGTCACTCAAGCTCAATCTCCCTCAGCTTGCGTAGGGTGCAATAACCAACGGGCATTGCACCGAATGTTTATATAGCCAATGGTGCAATGCGCTACGCTTACATTTGCAAACATGATAATCCCATGGAACCTGATAGAAATCGCGCAGTAGATTTTTACAGGATTCCATCAGTCGCCCTCGAACTCGCATAGCGCAAACACCTTGTGCCCATACTTCTCCAGCCGCTTGCGCCCACCGATGTCCGGCAAGTCTATGATGAAACAGCATTCAACAATCTCACCGCCCATTTTCTCGATCAGCTTGCACGCTGCTTCCGCCGTACCTCCGGTGGCGATGAGGTCATCAACCAGCAGTATTTTTTCGCCCGGCGCAATCGCGTCGGTGTGAATTTCGATGCGGTCGGTGCCGTATTCGAGTTCGTAGTCGTGGCCTATGGTTTCGGCTGGTAGTTTGCCTTTTTTGCGGATCGGGATGAAGCCCTTGCCCAAGGCATACGCCAGCGGCGCCCCAACGATAAAGCCGCGCGACTCGATACCTGCGATCTTGTCTATTTTCACGTCGGCATAGCGGCGCACCAGTTCGTCCACGGTAACGCGCATGCCCACCGGGTCTTTGAGAAGCGTGGTGATGTCGCGAAACATGATGCCCTGCTTGGGATAGTGCGGGACAGTGCGGATTCTGGATTTGATAGGCATACGATCTCTCTTGAATTAACTTGAAAAGCTGTTAGCCACGGATAGACACGGATGGGCACTGATAAAACCACAGAAAAAAGTAGACCACAACCATATCTTCAAGTACGCAGTGAATTTATCCGTGAATATCTGTGTCTATCCGTGGCTAAATAATTCTTGAATCTACCGCCTCAACACCCGTCCAGCCACGGCATCCAATTGATCAATCTTAGCCGCATCGCGCGCCTCAGGCGCGGTGATGATGGCATATTCGAGCGCGGTGCGGCAGGAACAGCCTTGGCCGTGCGCATCACCGATCACTTTCGGCGCAACCTGCTTCACCAATGAGCGTGCCTTGTCGGCATTCGCCAGCAGCACTTTGACGATTTGATCTACCGTCACATCGTCGTGATCCGGATGCCAGCAATCGTAATCGGTCACCATCGCCACCGTGGCGTAGCAAAGCTCGGCCTCGCGCGCGAGCTTGGCTTCGGGCATATTGGTCATGCCGATCACGTCGCAACCCCAACTGCGGTATAGCTCGGACTCGGCCAGGCTGGAGAACTGCGGGCCTTCCATCACCAGATAAGTCCCGCCGCGCAGCGCGGCTATGCCCGCCTCTTTCGCTGCCGCTTCGATGTGATCGCCCAAGCGTGAGCACACCGGATGCGCCATGGATACATGCGCCACCAACCCGCTGCCGAAGAAAGATTTGTTGCGCGCGAAGGTGCGGTCGATGAACTGATCCACGATCACGAACATGCCGGGCTTCAGATGCTCGCGCAACGAACCCACCGCGCTCACCGAAATCACGTCGGTGACTCCGGCGCGTTTCAGCACATCGATGTTGGCGCGAAAGTTGATCTCGGAAGGCGGTATCTTGTGCCCGCGACCATGGCGCGGCAGAAATACTAAT
>Ga0302274_10003795_pt1 | contig 13315 bp, 15 predicted proteins | sample III_Bog_N2_1_FD_198755 | JGI IMG/M metagenome (GOLD analysis project Ga0302274, IMG submission 198755) | Peat permafrost microbial communities from Stordalen Mire near Abisko, Sweden - III_Bog_N2_1 | ecosystem: Environmental > Terrestrial > Soil > Wetlands > Peat | place: Sweden: Abisko...
TGCGGATGTATAGCGTAGCGGTGCGGTTTGCCATGAGATTCCCTTGAACCCAAATACTGCGAATCAGGGAACTCTCACGATTCTTAGTAACCGGAACCGCTCAAAAATAGTAACCAGTGCGCGGAAGCCGCATGTTTGGCTGCGATTTGAAATATGGCGGAGAGAGTGGGATTCGAACCTACTAACGAACATACTTTGAAGGCTTTAGGCGGTACGGGTGGCACCGTAAGTCCGTGAAAGTACACCGAGGGAATTCTTATTGGACCTGTATTGGCCCTGCACGGCAAGGTTGGGCGACCGGCGGAGAGGCCAGCCTTTTCAGGGCTTGATTAACATGTATTTTCAATAACTTAAAAGGTTTAGGTGGGCTGCGGAAGTATCTGAGACGTCGTAAGAGAGATATCGATCTTGGGTGCAGTTCTTGGGTGTGTAATCATGCTGATCGCGTTTCCGCAGATTGCAACTATTGAGTTTCATTTGCGGACGGGTCTTGTCTTCATACCAATTCTCTTCTGCGACCCGCTTTACGCATGGTCTCCCCCGGGTCAGAAAAGAGCTCAGGCATTCATGAATAGGCTCGCACTACTCTTCTCGGCAGACTGGATAGACGGCGCCACAGGGATAGGTTGCAGGCGATTGGCGCAAGCTCGTACGAAGATCCGCATATAAGACTGTGCTACCTGGCCCCACACCATATGGCGTGCATAAAGATAAGCGCGTTCGCGCATCGCCTCGCGGGGGGCGTCGTTATCCAAAAGTTCAATCGCCGCTGCCGCAATGGCGGCTGGGTCCTGGAAGGGGACCAGTATCCCGCGGCCATTGCCCAAGAGCTCGGCAGCGTGCCAGTACGGCGTCGAAATGATCGCTTTCCCAGCTCCCAAGGCATACGCGAGTGTTCCTGATACGGCCTGTGTCTCGTAGCGGTACGGCGTGACGTAAATGTCGGCCGAACCAACCAGGGCAGCCATTTCTTGCGGACTTGCGAAGCGGTTGTAAAAAACCACGTTCTGCGCAACTCCGAGTTCCTTGGCCAGGTCCTGCAATTGGGCCTGATATCGATCGCCCTCGCGGCGTCTGGCATGTGGGTGGGTAGCACCCGCGATTATGTAAACTACGTCGCTGCGTTGGGACAAAATGCGCGGCAGGGCTTGAATCACGCTCTCGAATCCCTTATTGGGAGACAATAGACCGAACGTGAGTAGAACGGTCTTTCCCGTTGAAAACGAATCTTGCAAGAAGCCGGCGCCGCAAAAGGCAAGTCGGGGATGCCGTGAGGAATCAGGTCAATTTTTCTGCTTGGAACTCTAAATATGTCTTGCAGAAACTGAGAAGAATGCTCGCTCATAGCAATAAGGCGATCGGAGCGCGCGGCAATTTCTTGCATGACGACTAGTTGGTCGACATCTGGCTCAAGAAGGACCGTATGCAGCGTTGTTACGACCGGCATTTTGAGACGCTGTAGCAGTCGCAAGACATGGCTGCCGGCTTTCCCTCCAAAAATTCCATACTCGTGCTGCAAACACACCAGATCGACATCGATGGAATTAAGAAAGTCGGCGGCCGCTTGATAGGAAACGAGATCGCTCTCGGTTATCTCGAAGTGCACACGGGGGGGATAGCCATATCGGGATTGCGGATCATTGACGGCTACGACGGATACTGCAGCTGCGCCGTACTTAGCAGCAATCGCATCACACAAATCTGTCGTGAATGTGGCAATTCCACACTGGCGAGGGAGGTGGTTCCCGATAACCGCCACCCGCACTCGAAATGAGGGGCTAAGGATCCCTTGTACAGACGGTGCAGGCTCCTTCTCGAATGCGAGAGGACTCGCTTTGCAGCGCATCCGGGTGTTCGGTCTTAAACTTGCACCGCGGTCAGGTTCGGACATTGCAGACTCCTTTAGCGATATAGTCTGTGGCAAGGGGACGAACAGAAAATCACACCAAACCGCTACACCCGAGCATCCTGATGCTGAGCTAGTTACTGACTCTCTTTCAAGCCGCAGTTCGACGTCCACTCAATAGGTTAATGATCAGAACCGCCAACGCCACAACGAGCAACAGGTGGATCAGGACTCCGCCAAAATGGAGACTGAAACCCAAAAGCCACAAGATCAGAAGAACAACAAAAATGGTCCAAAGCATATCGACCTCCCGTGCTCATCCGCGAGCACCTGAATGTTGGAACCGGCACTCTCCCGCAGCAGAGCACGATCTTCGTGCGGCAAGTCTGGTTCACTACGCTTTCGCCCTTTTGCTCTGGCACCCGGAATGTTGGCATTGACAAGTTAGCTTTGTGCCGGAACTTGCGTCGGCGCATGCAGTGCTGCAGTGATTGCTGCCTTCCGCCGGTGCACAGTTGCAAGCGGGGTGTGCGCATTTCCTGGTTGGTGTCATTGAGGTTCTCCTTACAGGTTCGCCGAATTTTGTACATAAGAGTCTGGTGATCTAGGCACTTTCTTCACGAGGCTTCGGGACGGTGCCGTAAACGCACCATCGGGAAGCTAGGTCAGCATTGCATTGACGGCAGCAAGAATCTGTTCCGTTTTGCTCATCGTGGGATCGTTCTGCAAGTAGATTCATCATAGCTGCTAAATCCCCTTTGGATTCGCGACTTGCTGCCTACACCTTCTTGAGCAAAGGTTGGTGAAGTCTCGCACGACCGTCGTCATCCCATTTGACGACCGCATCATCTTCTTTAACTTGCCGAACTGTGCCGAATTCTCCCGTCGGAATTCCGAAGTCGCCCAACCCCTCGACGCGATCTCCGGGACTCAACTCTTGATGATTTGCGGAGGGTTCGACAAGGGCTGGCTTCTTAGCACGGTCTGAATCAGCGGGAGCCCCGGGATGTGACAACGGGGGTTGGGGCGCTTTACGCAGTTTGGGTATCGGCTTGTTGCGGATATGAGGCATGTCCACTTATTTCTTTCCGAGAGCCCAGATCTACACTGCGCTTCGAGAGTTCAGCTCCCTCAGATAAAGAATGGGCTTGGAGAGAACGCTTTGGCTGGTCCAAACTGCACAGTTCTGAAAATCGACGCGGGTGGCGGCGAGCACGTGGTTTCGGAATTTGCGTTGCTCTGGTTCGACGGGCGGAAGCTAATCGTGGAGAACCACACTGAGAAGTGAACTGTGGACTTCCAACCCGCCATTGTAGTGAATAAATCCCAATTTCCTGAAGCGATTCATGAAAAAACTCACTCGCGAGCGGGTCGTACCAATCATTTCCGCTAGGCTCTCTTGGCTTACCTTGGGAATCACCGTCTCAGGAACACCGTCTTTGCCAAAATGAGCGAGTATAAGAAGCACTCGAGCCAGTCGCTTTTCACTTGAATTGAACAGTTGGTCGACTAGATCGTCTTCGTAACGGACATTGCGCGAGAGCAAATACGCTACGAATAGGTCGCAAAACTCGTGTTCCCGATGAAGCGCATCCACCATTGCTTTTTTGTCGATTCGCAGCACAGCGCACTCTGTCATTGCCGTTGCCGAACCCATACGAAGAGGCTGGCCAGCGAGCGCACCTTCGCCGAAAAAGCTACCATCGCTCAATATCCCGATCGTCGCTTCCTTGCCAGTTTTGGAGACAACAGTGAGTCTTACCTTGCCCGTTTGCAGATAAAATACAGCGTCCGCTCGATCCCCTTGCACAAAGATGGGTTGCTTCTTCGGAAAGAGAATGGCTTTCCTGCCCTCGCCGATGGTAGCGAGGAACGCATGTGGATCGAACTCGCGGCCGTTCTTAGGTCCACGACGTACTTGTGTGGAATTCTGGGCTGCTGCGGATGTCCGACGAATCGGTTTTGGGCGGGCGATGTTGGTTGAACCCTTGGACTCGCGAAGCAGAGACATAGGCGCCTCCTACTCCCGCGTTCGAATACATTGTAACGCCCGCCCGAGGGACAGTAAACTCGGCCATTCGGAACCGTGCAACCAGGGATCGTCTAGGGTTGTTGAGGAAAGCGCCCCTATGGCGTCGCTAACTGTTTGATTGGAGAGGATATTGCTTGTGCGTTGTCGAGTTGTACTGGAAGGAATCCGGGTCTATCGACCGGTAGACCGGCTGCTTGCGGGACAAACTGCTCCGTTGAGCCATCCACAGGGTAACCGCTCTCCTCGAAATCACGAACGAGTTCATCGCTCGAATCTGGATTCTCAGACAAACCAGCCGCCATTTTTGTCATATCGTCCTTCACAATCCGGCGGTGCTTCTAAACTTGGTGTCAGTCCATACAAAGATGCTAGGCGGCTCGTTTTATCGTCTATGCTGGATGGCCAAAAGTCTGCGCGGGTCCGGGTCGACGCAAATCATCCTTCGTAGCGACTCTCTGCAATTCACTGATTGTATTGAGGGCGGCAAGGAGCAATCGGCTGTCCTGGCCGGAAGCAATATCGAGGGAGTCTTCGATTCGGTCCATGATGGCGTCCTTCGCATTTTGGAGTCGCTGCTCACGCGCTACCGGATCACATTCCAACAGAGCGCATTCAAACAGCTGCTCCCAGTTACTTTCGGAGCCCGCGGGCGATGTCGGACTGATACTCTTGCTCATGTTATCCCTCTGATGCTAAGTTGGACGCGGCACTGTCAAAGATCTTCGCTCGAAGAAGCAATGAAGTCATTGTGGCTAAAAGCCAGCCAATGAGGCTCGGTTCTCAGTGGCAGCAAGGGTAAGAAGGTTCCCGCGGTCATGTCTGTGCAAAATTGCACACTGCGGCGGGGGATCGTTTTCGCACTCGCGCCGCATGCCCCAGGTCCACGCTCTGAGATAGTTCTCATCCAGAACTAGGCGGATTTCTTTTGCTCAACGTCTGTGTACTCAGCATCAATCACGCCCTCGTCTCGATTGGGCCGGCCACCGGCTGGGGAATTGACACCGCCACTCGTACCAGCGCCAGACGCGCTTTGCGGCTGTGCTTTGCTGTACATCTGCTCCGCGAGTTTGTGCGATACCTGCGTCAGACGTTCCCGAGCTTCGTCCATTTGATGCTTGTCGGCGGACTCGAGGACTCTCTTGGCATCGGCGAGCGAATTCTCAACCTCGCCGCGTTCCGAGCCCGATATCCTGTCGCCGTGATCGCGTAGCATCTTCTCCACGCTGTAAATCATCGAGTCTAGCTGATTCTTCGCCTCGATCTGTTCACGTCTGATTTTGTCATCCGTTGCGTGCGACTCGGCTTCCTTCGCCATGCGCTCGATGTCCTGCTTGCTCAAACCCGACGACGATGTGATGGTGATCTTCTGGTCCTTGCCGGTTGCCAGGTCTTTCGCGGCCACGTTCAGAATGCCGTTCGCATCGACATCGAATGTGACCTGGATCTGAGGTACCCCACGCGGAGCGGGCGGAATCCCAGTCAGTTGGAACTTGCCAAGCGTGCGATTCTGGTCCGCCATAGTGCGCTCGCCTTGCAGAACGTGCACCTCGACCGAGGACTGATTATCCGCGGCTGTTGAAAACTTTTCCGTCTTGCGCGTCGGAATAGTTGTATTGCGTGGAATCATGGGCGTCGATACCGAGCCCTGCGTCTCGATCGAGAGGGTAAGCGGGGTCACGTCCAGAAGTAGAAGATCCTTCACTTCGCCTTGAAGGACGCCTCCCTGAAGCGCTGCTCCTACCGCGACTACTTCATCGGGGTTCACGCTCTTGTCGCCCTCTTTGCCGAACAGTTCCTTCACCAGACGCTGAATGCGTGGCATTCGGGTCTGGCCACCAACCAGTACAACCTCGTTGATCTTGCCGGTATCCACACTGCCATCCTTCATGCATTGTTTACACGGGGGCACGGAGCGCTGAACAAGATCCTCAACCATCGACTCCAGTTTTGCGCGCGTCAGTTTTTTGACGAGATGCTTCGGCCCATTGGCGTCGGCCGTGATGAAGGGCAGGTTAATTTCAGTTTCCATTGTGGAAGAGAGTTCGATTTTGGCACGTTCGGCTGCATCCCGCAGTCGCTGCAGAGCCATCTCGTTGCCCTTGGCTCGCAAGTCGAGACCTTCTTCTTTTCTGAACTCATCAATCAGCCAATCCATCAGGCGCTGGTCGATATTGTCTCCGCCAAGATGCGTGTCCCCGTTCGTGGCCGCAACCTCGATAAGACCGTCGCCGACGTGCAGAATGGAAACGTCAAATGTGCCGCCCCCGAAGTCGTAGACAGCGATGGTCTCGTCCTTCTTCTTGTCCAAGCCGTAGGCAAGCGCAGCTGCCGTCGGCTCGTTGATAATGCGCTTCACGTCGAGTCCGGCAATCTTCCCGGCATCTTTGGTCGCCTGTCGTTGCGCGTCATTGAAATATGCAGGGACGGTGATGACCGCCTCGGTGACTTTTTCACCCAAGTAATCTTCGGCGGCCTTTTTCAGTTTCTGAAGAATCATGGCGGAGATCTGCGGCGGAGTGTATCTCTTGCCTTGAGCGACAATTACTACGTTGTCTCCATCGGGCTCCACCTTGTAGGGCACCATTTTCAACTCTTCGCCAATTTCGTTGTGGCGGCGCCCCATGAAACGCTTGATCGAATAAATCGTATTCTCGGGATTGGTCGTGGACTGGCGCCTTGCGACTTGTCCGACGAGAATCTCGCCAGTCTTCGTAAAAGCGACGACCGATGGTGTGGTGCGGCTGCCTTCTTCGTTGGGGATGACCTTGGCTTCGCCGCCATCCATAACCGCTACAACCGAATTCGTAGTACCGAGATCAATGCCGATAGTCTTACCCATGATTGCGATCTCCTGAAGTTATAAAGAGCTTAAAATTAGGAACTGGAGAGCTTTTCAACGATTGTGGGCGTCAGGGCTGCTTGTTAGTACCCATCTCCCATTCCGCCACGGCCACCGGCCGGAGCGCCCGTTGTTTCTTCCTTAATGTCGGCGATTAGAGCTTCGGTGGTAAGCATGAGCGCCGCGATAGATCCGGCATTGGTGAGAGCTGTGCGCACTACCTTGGTCGGATCGAGTACTCCGGCTTTGACCAGGTCTTCATACTCTCCTGTCAAAGCGTTGTAGCCGAAGTTCGGGTCCTTCGATTCGAGCACTTTGCCCAGTACGATGGCGCCTTCTTCGCCAGCGTTTTCAGCAATCTGACGGAGCGGTTCCTGCAAGGCGCGTTTCACAATGTTGACGCCGATCTGCTCATCGTTCTCCAGTTTCAACTTGTTGAGAGCTGTCGCGCACCGCGCCAACGCGACTCCGCCGCCCGGGACAATGCCTTCCTCCACCGCTGCCCGAGTCGCGTGCATGGCGTCTTCGACGCGAGCTTTTGTCTCTTTCATTTCAGTCTCGGTCGCCGCGCCGACTTTAATCACAGCCACGCCACCCACGAGCTTCGCCAATCGCTCTTGCAGTTTCTCGCGATCGTAGTCACTCGTCGTCTTCTCAATCTGGCCGCGAATTTCCTTCACGCGGCTCTCGACGTCGCCCTTCTTGCCTTTGCCTTCGATGATGGTGGTGTTGTCCTTGTCGATGGTGATCTTTTTTGCCTGTCCGAGATCCTCAATCTTGACGTTTTCCAGCAAGATTCCAAGATCTTCGGTGATGGCTTTCCCTCCGGTGAGGGTTGCGATGTCCTGCAACATGGCTTTGCGCCGGTCGCCGAAGCCGGGAGCCCTTACGGCTGCAACTTGCAGTGTCCCGCGAAGTTTATTGACGACCAGAGTAGCCAGCGCTTCGCCCTCAATATCTTCGGCAATGATGACGAACGGCCTAGCGCTTTTAGCGATCTGTTCGAGCAAGGGCAGCAAATCTTTCATCGAACTGATCTTCTTTTCGTGGATGAGGACGTAGGCGTTCTCGAATGCCACTTCCATACGCTCGGGATCAGTCACGAAGTAAGGAGAAAGATAACCGCGGTCGAACTGCATGCCTTCGACAACTTCGAGCTGAGTCTCGAGGGTCCTCGATTCTTCCACGGTAATGACGCCGTCCTTGCCAACCTTCTTCATGGCGTCCGCGATGATGTGGCCAATGGTCGAGTCGTTGTTGGCGGAAATGCTGCCGACCTGAGCGATCATGTCGCCGGTAACCGGCTTCGAAAACTTGTCCAGTTCGCCGTTCGTCCGCTCGCCGCTCTTGGGATCAATGTTGCCGCAAATCGAATCTATGGCTTTCTCAATCCCGCGCTTCATGGCCATGGGATTAGCGCCGGCTGCGACAGTCCTGACGCCTTCACGGTAGATGGCCTGAGCCAAGACGGTCGCGGTTGTCGTACCGTCACCGGCAACGTCGGACGTTTTGCTGGCGACTTCGCGGACCATCTGTGCGCCGATGTTTTCAAGGCCGTCCTGCAGTTCGATCTCTTTTGCAACGGTGACGCCGTCTTTGGTGATGGTGGGAGATCCGAACTTCTTCTCGATGACTACGTTGCGACCTCTGGGCCCAAGAGTCACTTTCACCGCGTCTGCCAACAAATTCACGCCGCGCAAGATCGCCTGCCGCGACTCTTCTCCGTGTACGATTTGTTTTGCCATGATTCTCTCCTTAAAATAATGTTGTTAGAGTTTTGCTTAAGGCCCCGAGTCTATTCCGCCTGGAAACGGCTGCTCTTGTGACCACCCGCAAACGGGACTGCACAATTGCGCAAGAATAGGAGACTGCGAGCCTTACTTGCGGGCGCCGACGGTCTCGCGAGCGCTGGCGCTGTCTTTCTTGGCCGTGCCCGTTACGACGCCCAGAACTTCTTCTTCTTTCATGATGAGGAAGTCGTCGCCATCAAGTTTGATTTCGGTGCCGGAGTACTTGCCGAAAAGGATGGTGTCGCCTTCCTTCACAGCGAGTGGGAATACTTTGCCTTCCTCGTTGGTCTTACCGTTCCCCACAGAGATGACCGTGCCCTCCTGTGGTTTATCTTTGGCAGAATCGGGAATGATTAGGCCTCCCCGCGTAGTTCCCACCTCTTCTTCGCGGCGCACCAGGATGCGGTCATGCAGTGGAGTAAATTTCGTTGCCATAATTGCTAACTCCTTTTCGTTCATGTTGTGATCGAGATCGCAGTCTTTCGAGGAAGAGCCGTACTAACCCGATCCGAAAATGTTCTTTAGCGAGTATGGTCTTGGCGGTGATACGAAACTGATCAAGATTGACCACCGCACATCCACCGCGTTGGCTTCTGTGAAAGGTCGCGCTTCGCCTGGCTCCCTTACACAACTGTTCCGAATAGCGATCCGACTCCCGCGGTCACTGCCATCGCGAGAGCTCCCCAGAATGTGACGCGCAAGGCACCAACTGTCACTCCTGCTCCACCCGCACGCGCCGCCAAGCCACCGAGGAGCGCCAGGAAGATCAACGAACATCCGGCGACAATCGGTATAACCCTGGCGGGCGACGCTATCGTGGTGACCAAAAGGGGCATGACTGCCCCAACGGCGAAGCTGCAAGCTGATGCCAAGGCGGCCTGAATCGGACGTGCACGGACAACTTCGGAGATGCCGAGTTCGTCACGCGCATGTGCGCCAAGCGCGTCGTGGGCCATCAATTGTTGGGCGACCTGTTTCGCGAGCACAGGGTCGAGGCCGCGAGCCACATATATTGCCGCTAGTTCCTTGTGTTCGCCCTTGTCGTCGGTTTTGAGTTCCGCACGCTCAAGCTTGAGGTCGGCGTTTTCGGTGTCTGCCTGTGAGTGAACAGACACGTACTCGCCCGCTGCCATTGACATGGCCCCGGCCACAAGGCCTGCGACGCCTGCGACCATCACACTGCTGTGAGTCGCGTGCGCAGCTGCGACACCCAAGACCAGACTGGATGTTGAGAGAATCCCGTCGTTCGCGCCCAGCACTGCCGCGCGTAACCAACCGATGCGTGATGTGCGGTGTCGTTCGTTGTTGTTTGCCGGCATTTTCGTAACCTTCCGGTCGCGGAAACCCTAGTCGTCCCGGTGATGAAGACTTGGGCAGGAATCGCCGCTCATTGTTTGTCGCATCATTGTTCGTCGTATTCGCGGGGCACATCGTCCTGTGGCACTTCTCTTGTTTTCACTTCATGAACATCAGGATCGTCAGCATCTTCCACGCCGCTCACGGCAGCGGCTTCGAAAGATTGGCCGTCAGCCGCCAATTCCTCGACGCTTTCACTGTTCGCCTCCTCGGCGTTTGACAAACCATGTGTGTCACCGGACTGCACGTCGGCTTCGCGTGGGCTTCCATTAGCAGTCGCGGTAATAAATTGGTTCATTTTCTCCCTCACTATTCCTCCTTGTTCGCCTCAAGCCTTCATGTCGTGCAGGGTCGTGAACGCTTTATACAGAACGCGCGGGTCGTACTGACCTTTGTAGACGGTCGGTGGCCTTCGGTTCAGACGGAGCAGGTCGTAGACAGCGGTTTGCGCGGAGCGGATCGAGTACTCGACGGTGAACACCACGTCGTCCGGAAGTTCGCAGAACTGGCCAGTGAATGCGAGGTTCGTCGATCCTTTGGGCACAACCTCCGGGCGATCGCCTCTCTCCCGGCGCAGGAACTGGCTGGTAATGAAGGGCATCATGCACGGAATACAAATGGAGGTATTCAAGATCTGTGAAGCTTCAGATTCGATGTGCAGGTGGCCCAGTATCTCGGTCATGATTTCCCGCCCAGTACACGCGGACATCGGTTTCTTCACAAAGTCGCCCGGCTTATCGACAAACAGGCCGTACCCCCAGAAGACGTTCACGTCTTCGGGTTGTCCGATAAAGTGCGGCTGATGCGGCAGTACGATCGAGGTCAACCAACTGGAATCTGCGAACGTGATCAGTCCGCCCTCTCCGGGCACGTTACCCGTGAGGTCCCGAACCAAGCGAAAGAAGGTCGGGTCTCGCTGAGTCGTGGTGAACGACACCCATTTTGATTCTTCGATGTGGCCGGCAAAGACAGACGGTCGACCGAATTCGGGCCTGCCAGCAGCAAGCTTTTCCCAAAGCGTCCAGGCGCCACCCTCGGTTTTGCCGTTGAGAACAGGAGCCGAGTCCATGGACCCGAGGCTCGAAGCCTCAGTCATCGAGCCCAGAGTGACGATCACGAAGTCGTTGTTGCCAACTTCGAGCTCGCCGCAGAGACCGTTCCGCGTGTATACAATGCGCTCTACTGTCTTGCGGTCAGCTCCCTCAGAAAAGACAAGATCGGTAACGCGGGTGTTCAACTCGAATCGTACTCCGCGCTCCTCAAGCCATTTCTGGAGTGGACGGACCATGGAGTCGTACTGGTTGAGAACCGTGCGCATGATCCCCTTGAGATGGTTGAATCCGGCGACCATGTGCGTAAAGCGCAGCAGATAGCGCCGGAACTCAACGGCGCTATGCCAGGGCTGGAAAGCGAACGTTGTGCACCACATCAACCAGAAATTGGTCTGAAAAAATGAAGCATCGAATTCGTCGGCGATGGTGCTCCTGCCGAGCATTCCCTCCGGCTCCGCCACAACGCGTTCTAGATTTAAGATGTGCTTTTCGCTCAGCCCAAATTCGGGGCCGTCGATTCTTTGTCCTCTGCGTACGAAACGTGATTTCGAGGAGGTCTTCATCGTCTCGTTCCACTCGAAGATTTCCTGAGTGACGGTCTTGCTTCCATCCAACGTCGGGATCGACGCGAACAGGTCATAGGTGCAGAGGTACTTACTCTCGATCATCCTCCCGCCGCGAAGCACATAACCGTCCTGCGGGGATCCGGCGCCATCAAGACTGCCGCCTAAGCGATCGAGTTGCTCCAGGATGACGATATTGTGGCCGCGGATATCTGCGTCCCGCATGAGAAAGGCAGCGGCGGCGAGGGAAGCAATGCCGCCACCAATAAGGTAGATTTTCGTGTCGTCGTGCTGGGCAGATCTAGGGTCTTCCATAAAGAGTCCTTTCAGTTGCGTCGCGCACCCGCGAGAGGCTCTGGTCCGTTGTGCGTGGTTTTCATCAATAAGGACGGATCGTACCCCAGTTCGCGGACGCGGGTAACAATTTGCCCATAGACTGATTCGGTGAGATGAGAAGAACGGCTGAGGATCCAGAGGTATTTGCGATCAGGTTCTCCGACGACGGCGTAGCTGTAATCGGGCGCCAAGTCGATGATCCAGTAATTTCCCGAGAACGGCCAGAAGAATGTAACCTTGAGCTTGGCATTCGTCCTCTTATCCACGACGCTAGCCGTGCCCTTTGACCTCTTCACCCGCCCGTCCCCTGTTCGACACTCGTTCACAACCTCGATTTTGCCGCCGGATCGCTGAGTGTAGGTTGCGGTCACGTCGGACGCGCAGTCTTTTTCGAAGTGCGTTGGATACCGTGCAATCTCATACCAGCGGCCAACGTAATCGCTGCCCACGATGGAGAGCTTCTTGACGTCGAATCCGCCGTCTTTCAATTCCTTCACCGCTTTTTCGGCACCAGAATGCTGGGCGAACACTGCCGCCACGGAGTTGCTCGGATTGCTTGGCGCTGTAGTACGAATCATGATTGGTTTCCTTTCAAATCTTGAGTATGAATACTGCGATCTTTGCGAAACAGAGTTCCTCTAGCTGTAACCACTTAAAGATGGTGCGCACTAATTCAGTCTTACCTCTCATGCCTGAGATTGGCTGATCAATTCTGATCAGTATTGCGAACGAGGTTGGGCGACTCTATAAAAAGCGCAAAGGGGAAAACATGGCAAAGACTGCAATTGGTCTGTTTGAGAATTCAGGATCGGCCGATGGGGTGGTTCGCGATCTTACGGCCAAAGGGTTTCTCAAGAAGGATATCCGCGTCTTAGGAGAACCAGTCGAGATGCCGGGCAGCGGCCTCATGAGCACTCCACACGCTGATTTTGAAGTGGATTTGATTCGGGATTTGACGGCGTTCGGAGTCGTCGAAGGGGATGCGGAAGCATATATCCAAGGCCTGCGTCGGGGAGGTGTCATGGTTTTCGCAACCGGTACCGGCAAGAACGAGGACCAAGCCGCCGAGATTATGAACTGCCACGGCGCCTTAGAGATTGAAGAGATCAGCGCACCACGCCCAGCTCTCCCGAACGCGGAGATCGGTGACGAGATTCCAGTTCGCGATCCTTCGACCCAAACTGGCAGGGTGCGTTCCGGCGGGTCCGGTGCTCGGCTGTTTGTTTGGTAGTTTGTCGCGCAATCGATGTTTGTGAAATCGCGCCCTGAATAGCAGAGGGGATCAAGAATCATGAAAACCGTCGAAACGTCTGCTCCGGTCAAGGAGTCTCGATTGAGCCAACAGATTTCAATAAACGACGATGCCACGGCCAATGAAGAAGAGGTTGAGGAGCAGATTGAGGAAGATAGAGTTGAAAAGGCAGCACGTGAAAATAGAGCAGGCGACTCGGTCCCAATCATGAGAGGCAACCAAGAGATCGAAAGCGCCGACGATGCTGTG
>Ga0302274_10003805_pt1 | contig 13294 bp, 26 predicted proteins | sample III_Bog_N2_1_FD_198755 | JGI IMG/M metagenome (GOLD analysis project Ga0302274, IMG submission 198755) | Peat permafrost microbial communities from Stordalen Mire near Abisko, Sweden - III_Bog_N2_1 | ecosystem: Environmental > Terrestrial > Soil > Wetlands > Peat | place: Sweden: Abisko...
TATCAGTAATAGAAGAAAAGGCACCAAATTTATTCGCTCACATAAAGGAAATACTCGATCAGATTGATGACGGTGACATTGATGTTTGGAGTGAAGGTGCCTATTTATTTGACTGTGACTATGACTATATTAGCGAAACAATCAGTTCCGCGACAATTTGGGCATTGGGTTATTGTACAGTCTACTGGAATCCTAATTATGAAGATGCTGAAATTGCCAGGATGGTTGGCTTGGTTCCATTTGAATATAAAGATACTTTTTATCTCGCTCTTGGCGGTTGTGGGATGGATTTATCCCCTAAACTTGACGCATATATTGCCTTAACGTGCGGGGATATTCCATCTGATAGTGATTTTTTTAGACAGAGAGAATATTTTGAACATGTGGTCGGCAAGGAAGTCTACCAGCAGGTATTGGGAAAGTGTACGAGGAAATATAAGAGATATGTTATTACTTTTGAAGAGGAATAAAATGGGGTGATGCTATGAAACCGACAACCTTTGATCAGTATATGGGGCAGGATGTAGTTAAGCTTCAACTAAAAATTGCCATTAACGCCGCACTCAAATTGAATACCCCACTTCCCCACATTCTGCTCGAAGGCCGACCAGGGTTAGGTAAAACTACCCTGGCACAATGTATTGCCAATGAACAGGGTTCCATATTTCATGAAGCGTTGGGGTTGAATATCCGTACCAAACAAGATTTAATAGGTATTCTGTCTCGGATAAGCACACCACCGACTTTTGCTGATGGCTCTTTTGATTTAAGACAATATGTTCCAGATGTTCTTTTTATTGATGAGATTCATGGTATAACTCAAGAAATTGAAGAGTCTTTATATCTGGCGATGACAGATTTTGAATTGAATTACGAGATGGTTTATGAGGGAAAGCATTATGATACAGTTTGGATTCCTCCATTTACATTAGTAGGAGCCACCACCATGGAGGGATTGCTCTCTCCCCCACTCCTTCGCCGTTTTGGATTGCATTTCAGACTAGAAAAGTATGACACGGAACAGTTGGTAAGTATTATTATTAACTTCTGTCACAGTAATGAGATTATAGTTGAGCAGGAAGGAGCAGAAGCAATAGCAAGAAGATGCAGGGGTAGCGCATCCTATGCTAATACCTATACCCTAAGGTGTAGAGATTACGCTCTAACATTTTCTGATGATGGTATTATTACTGGAGCTTTGGCAGAGGATAATTTCAAACTTATGGGCATTAATGAGCTAGGATTAAAGGATGTAGATTACAAAGTTCTGATTGCTCTATACCAACAGGGTCGTCCTTTGGGAGTTAGTGCATTGCTGGATCTGGTTGATGTCGATAAGAGCACGTATGAAAGAAACATTGAACCATTCTTGGTAGAGGGTGGCTTTATAGTAAGAACCACAAGAGGGAGGATTATTGGGCCTAATGGAATTCAGGCTTTAGGAATTAAATAGGAAAGGAGATATTTAATTTGCTTGTAACAGTAATTGCTATAGCGGAGGAGGATAAAGATGAATTCCAATTTTATATGGATGATTCTGCTACCGATAAAGAGATAACAGATAAGGCATTTGAAATTGCCTATTGCAAACACGATGACTTAACAATGGTGCGTTTTGAGAGGGGAGAGAATGATTAAAATGATATTGATGATAAACGGGAAACCGGCGGCTAAAGGACAAGAATTGACTGCATTTGATGGTGAGAAAATGATTCTTAAGGGATGGGCAGAGCCGAAACATCCAGGCAGTACGGGAAGAGTCTACGTCCAATGCAATGGTTGGGATTTTGAGTGGGAATATTATCCATCAGTTGTCGGTGGCAAATTTGTTGAAGAAAAAGGAGAAGGTTAAAATGGGATTAGTAGTAATTAATGGACAAAAAATTGAGTATTCAATTGCAATATTGAGCTTTAATGAGGAATTAGTGGACGAAATGTTTGTTGAAGACAAACTTTGTAGCGAACAGCAATTCGTTAACTCATACGTAAAAAGACATAAATTGAAGTTCAATGAAATATTCGATGTTGAAACTCAGCTTAGAAAAATAGCAAAAGAAACTACAACAGTAACGACAGATGAGTTTATGCTCAATTTGCTAGATATGGTTATTCCCGGCATATCTCTGGGGGATATTCTTATCCCTCCGGCAGTTCTTCGGAAGATTGCGGCAATGATGACAAGTAAATGGGAAAGAACCCACGAGCCAATTACGAATGAAGAGGCTATTGCATATTGTAAACTTGTAATTATGAGATGCCTTGCGGAGTTAAATAAAAGGCTTCTTGCAGAGGAGAAAACCAATGATTAGGATGCATGTAGTTGATGATAATCAAGAGCATTTCATAATTGTTTCAGATGAACCCATAACCGTTGAAGTTTGTATGGAATCAGGACATCCTCCTTACATTAGTGCAAAGATTTATAAGGGAAATGTTTTTCATCCATGGAAATTAATTGATTCTGGATTAACTCCATGTGTAGAATATGATGGCTCATTAGAAGCTAATAAGTCACAGCTAACCATGACGGTAGAAAGAGAATGACTAATAATGTCAATAATGATGGAGGGATAAGATGCATCCCAGACATCTTTCAAGACTTATTGATTGTGTTGTGATTGGATTACTCATTATAATATTTGCGGCACAAATTTGTCTTAGTCATCATTTTTAGGAGGGATATGGATGTTTGTTCGCTTTGAAAAGAATTCGGGGATGGTGCCGATCAAGACATGGCTCCCGTCACAGGAATATATTGATGACATGTGTGAACGACAGGTAGCTAATATTTCTAGGCTACCTTTTGCTTTTCATCACGTTGCATTAATGCCCGATTGTCATGGTGGCTTTGGTATGCCAGTTGGTGGTGTTTTAGCTACTGAAAATGTAATTATACCAAATGCTGTGGGAGTAGACATTGGGTGTGGAATGTCGTTTATTTCCACTAATATTCCGGTTTCACTCATAAGAGAGGCTGAAACTGGACAGGGAAATTTAATTCAAGCTATCATTGGCTGTATAATGAGGAACATTCCGGTTGGTTTTGCACACCAAAAAGAAGCACAGCAATGTGTAGCGATTGATTATTTTATTGATAATGATGGATCTTCATATTGTATTGAAAATGAATTAGTTGACGAACTTGGAAAGGGCTACTATCAAATAGGAACTTTAGGTGGTGGCAATCACTTTATTGAATTACAAGAAGATGAGAATGGTTTATTAGGTTTGATGCTTCATTCAGGTTCACGCAACTTTGGTTATAAAGTCTGCAAATTTTTCAATAACAAAGCGAAAGAATTAAATACAAAATGGTATTCAAACATCCCTGTTGAATATGATTTGGCGTTCCTTCCTACTGATACATTGGAGGGGAAACAATACATTGCGTGGATGCAACTTGCCATGGAGTTTGCGGCAGAAAATCGAGCAGCAATGATGAACAAGGTTAAGGAAATTGTCTTTAACCATATCGAGAAGTACACTGATTTTTCCGGCATTGAATTAGGTGACGAGATTAACTGTCACCATAATTATGCTTCACTTGAAAACCACTTCGGTAAGAATGTTTGGGTACACCGCAAGGGGACTATTATGGTTCGTTCAGGAGTTAAGGGGATTATTCCTGGGGCAATGGGAAGTTATTCTTATATTGTCGAGGGGTTAGGCAATCCCAATTCCTTCTGTTCTGCATCTCACGGAGCCGGTAGGAGTAGCTCAAGAACAAAAGCAAGGGAAACTTATTCAGTGGAGCAAGTAATGTTAGACCTGCGGGAGCAAGGGGTATTCCTGGGAAAGCAAAACAAAAAGGATATTGCCGAGGAATGCAGAATGGTATATAAGGATGTAGAGTTTGTTATTGAACAAGAAAAGGATCTCGTCACTCCCATTAAAAAGCTCAAAACAATAGGAGTAGTGAAAGGATAATTAATGACAAGTTTTATTCTCTAAAACCAAAACGGATCATATAGTAAATAGAAGTAAACCAAACATAAGCGAGATAAAATTTAAGGAGGATGTCAAATGAGTAAGATATTAAGTTTCGATGAATTTAATAACCTCTCTTTGAGAGGAGAAAGCCGAAAAGGTAGAAATGCAGTAGGGTATATTCTTATTCATCAACCATCTTATCTACCTGAAAATATTAAGGAATTTTATCAAGAATGGGAATATGGTAATATGGATGATGCAATGGATGAAATAGACGAAAATAATTTGAAAGATGCTTATGAAGAGTATAAAGATTTGTTTGCTCTTAATAAAGGAGAGTGATTTTAATGGATAGACTAGAAGAAATAAAATTGTTTTATGCTCCTGAATACAAAGAAACAATGTCAACTAGCTATTATCTAACAGTCAATGGCGAAAAAAAATTAATGAATCTCAGAGGTTTACGAAAAGTAATACTTAATTTTGGAGCGCAAATTAAAACAGAAGAAGAAGCAAAAGCAATAGGTAGTATAATTACTACAGAAGAGGAATTAGGCAAAGCATTATTTTCTGAAGAATGGGAAAAAATACGTTCTAAATATGAACCTGATGAAAGAACGAAAAAATATTTAAGTGCTGTAAAACAGAATATAGGATTATTAAGAATTGAAGGAGAAGAAGAAGGAGATGGCCTCGAATTTGATAAAATTAAAGAAATTAGTGTATGGATCAATGCATATAACGTGGTAATAGGTAAAAATAAAAAAGAAGAGTGGATAGCTGAGTATTGTGTGAAAACAGATGAGAGCTATGCAATGATTGACTATATATATAATCGAAAACCCAGCGAAAAAGTCATACTAACAACACGATTACTTGAGGATATTGATTTTTATTTCAGTATTAACGGATGGGATAAAACAACTTTTAGATGTTGGGAATGCGGAAGAGAATTGTATTGGCTTGATATTGAAGGAGATTTATCGACAAAGTGGATTCAGTTTAAAGATAAGTATTGCGGGTGTTAATCAAAGCAGGAATTTAGAGAATAACAAAATATAAGGAGGACAAAACAGTGGAATCTAAAAAATGCCCAATGTGTGAAATTAGATTAGATGGATATGTGAATGGAAGAGAAAAAGAGTGGGTTTGAGGTTATGACGAATTCGAAGATTGTCTTAATGTTTTTGAAAGTCTAAAGGATACGCCAGTAGATGAAATAATTGATGATTTAGGTATGGATGAATCAAATATATCCATAGATCGTATTCTATTATATAATCCTGCTGGATATTGGTTACAAGATCAAATAACATTTTAATTAGTAAAGAATAAAACAGAAGTTTCCTGACACAAAATAAACATAACAGGAGGACTTAAAATGGAGAAATGTCCTTTCTTTAGTTTGATATGTTATATGACTTGTTATCACGAAGATGAAAATTATGAATGTAGAATGGGAGAGGATATTAAAAAGGAGGAATTAAAATGATTAAAATTGGGTCTACGGTTAAAATGAATAATGAAGATAGACAATTTATACAAGATTGTATAAAATATGATATTGAAAATCATTTTCATATAATTTTTCCGAACAGAAGTTTAGAAGGAGAATGGTTTGATAAATTAGTTCAAACTGCATTTAACGATTGTTATGAAACCGTTGATATAAACGAATATACCGGCGGAGATATTGGTTTATATTGTGAAAGAGCATTATTGAAATGTCTATGTTGTGAAGATATTTAAAAAATATAGAATAAAATAGAAATTTAGTTACTGTTTTAGTAATTTAAAAATCAATGATACCAAATGGTTTCAAAAAACATAAAAAAATTAAACGGGGGATAAATGATAGATAAAGACAAAGCTTTGGCATTGGCAAAAGAAATGGGTATTAAAGTTACTTTTGACTCCCCTGAACCTGGAGTTATAGTTGGTGGTTACGGTAGGAAAGTTAATTTCTACACGTTTGAAGAGTTTTTTACTCAAAAAATGTTCCCTGAGCTTGAGTACAGAGAGGAGAATAAATATGATTGTTAAATTTCCAATGGGAAGAGTTGTGGCGACTCCCGATGCGATTGATGCTCTAACCAAAGCAGGTGATAGTGCTGAGACATATCTCAATCGCCATGTAACAGGAGATTGGGGCAATATGCCAAAGGAAGATGCCGAAGAGAATGAACATGCCCTCAGGGAAGGTTTTAGGCTTTTTAGTTCCTATACGCTTTCAGACGGAACAGAGATTTGGATAATAACGGAGGCAGATCGCTCATCTACCACCGTACTTCTCCCAGATAATTATTAGAGAAAGGTTGGTTGTACATTAATGCAATTAGTAAGGATACTCACTCACATTACACTAATGGATGTAATAGCAACGACAGCAATGCTCTGTTCTATTGTGGGAAACATTTACGTTAACCTGAAAAAAACAAAAGGAATGTATCTTTGGTTCTTCGGTTCCCTGCTCTGGCTTGGCTTTGCCATGTATTATCACATATGGACACAGGTACTAATGTATGTTGTCTATACTGTGTGTAATATTCATGGTATATGGCACTGGCGTAAGGATCATTTGAAAACAAATGAAATTTCTTTATAGATTTTTCGTATCATTCATGATATAATATACACAAACGGCTGAGGGGGCGATTCTATGGGAGATAAGTCATTTCGTGTATGTGTATCCCTACACATATCCGATGGTGGTGTGGACTCTATTATGAGTACCGCACTTGAGGGTGGTATTACTTATTGGTGCAACGGAGCATTGCCACTTGACGGTTATCTGAGTGGTGAAATGGTTAGCGATGTTATCTCAAGAGGGGGCAGGCTTTTACTTACAACCCCAGAGGAGGATGAGGAAGAGAATCCTGGAGAATACACACTCACTCTCGATAAGTTCCTAAAAGGAGTAGCTGCTTATGTTGAACAGTTCGGAGTAGGAGATGGGCTTGAACTGGTGGATGGCGATGCGGCAGATTACATTATCCAATACGCACTCTTTGGAAAGCTTGTATACTGCTAATCTTACAAAATTAGAGGAGGAATTCTAATGAACTTTGAAGTTTATGCACCACGTACTCGTGCCGAGGGAAAGCTCAATACTAAGCCACCGATAGTTGGGATTTCAAACAATAAGATAACAATGAATAAGATTGCTCTGAGTCCATTATCTACCGGGAATGCAGAGTTATCTTATGACTCTGAGCTTCGAACCATTAAGATCCGTCCGGTAGAAAGTGGCATTAAAGTAAAGAAGCGCTCTATTTATGCCAGGGGATTTTTAAAACATTTTGATATTGTCTTAAAAGGAAAATTTGTTTCTACTATCGAGAACGATGGTTGTGTTTATGTAACTCTTCCAGATGCACAAGAGCAAGTCTCATAGGGTAAAATAATCGAACCCTACAACCCTTGCTATAGTCACAGTGACGCTTAAGAATTTCGTTTTCCTGGGGTGTTAAATCTCATTCAGGTATGTTTGTACCTAGTGGGATTTGGCACCCTTTATATTTCAAAAAAACGAGAGGGGAACACACATTGAATTGGGCTACAGCAGTAAATAATCTAGGATCTGGACTAAACGGAACAGTTAATGCACTAGGTAATGCAATAGGGGGAGCGATAACTGCTATTGCAGGAAAGCTAGGGATAGCCGCTTCACATGTTTACATGGTATTAGTTCGTCAGATGATTATTACCGGAGCTATGGAAACCATCATTGGTTTCATATTAACATTGGCAGGGATTATCATCCTGGCAAAGACATGCAAATTCATAATGCATGTAATGCAGAGATGTGAAGCAGACAAGGATTATGCGGAAGCTTCAGAGATTATTGGTTGTGTATTTGGGATTATTGCTGTAATCGTTTTTTTGGGAATTGGCTTGCCTTTTCTAATACTTGGCATCCCGATGGTGTTAAATCCTGAATTTGCAGCTATGCAATGGATTGTTAATGTAGTACACACCATAAATACACCACAAGCTGTTACCCCACAATAAAAAGGAGGAATTATTAATGGGCAAGTACATTGCAATTGGAGTTGGAGTATTAGTCTTGTTGATTTTATGTATATTCGGTATGGGTTATCTCAATGCCGGTTATAACAATACGGCGGGTGTTGCCGTGAGCAGTAGCCAAACGAATATGTTCCAGCAAAGCCAAGCCTATACTCAAGGGATGGCACAAGAATTAGCTAAAGAAAATCTGGAATTGGCTCAGACAAAAGATCCTGAAGCAAGGGCAGCTATCATCGAGTACATTCAAGAAACATTCTCAAGCTATGATTCAAACAAGATTAACAATCCACAATTAAGACTGTTCTTGGTTAATGTTATGGCTGGAAATATACAATAAATATTAAGAGGGAGCAACTAAATGAGTATACTTAAAAAAGGATTATTGTTACTTATAACTGTTATCTTGTGTATTGGAATAATGATTGGGACTAGTGGCTGTGACGAATCCACAGATCAACAACAAGCTACTCAAACAGAAACTTTAGTACAACAGATGATTGACACATTGGGAATGCCAGCAATTACGCACTTCCAAACCCTAAGAACACTAAAAATGATTTACGAGAAATGCGACATAGCTGATTTGATTACTTACGATTATATTCAGAATCAATATGACGGAAAATTCACGTATTTGGGAGAAGCAATCTCCTATCCTATTCCTTATGGAACAGAGTATACTAACCCAGAATATATTCCAACAAATATTTGTAGTACGGTGACTCTGCCGCAGAGAGATCCTGATGGCACTTACAAGGCACCAAATGTTGCGGCAACTTGGGTACTGCTTATTGATCCATCTACTGGTGTGGCAAATCCATTTTATGAGGAATCAAATATTACTTGCTCTCCATTCAAATTGCCTAGAGCAGAAATAGAGCCATGTTCTATTCCGGCTAATTACTAGAATGAACAGGGAGGTAATCCTCCCCTATTTTATTCTTTCAGGAGGTATGTCTAATGTTTCAGGCAATTTATTACGATAAAAAAGGAAAAGTTCTTGAGGTAAAGGATCTTCCGATTAATGGGATGGACGATGAAATAGTTACTAAGAAACCAAAGCTTGTTCAGCCAATTGGATTCGGAGCGAAACAAGAGGCGGCTAAGGAAGAGGATATTCAAGAAGCTGTTAATAGCTGAGCTTAAAGATGAACTAGGAATAGATAACTAGGGGGATAATAATTATGAGCAATCGTAAACACAAGAGCACGTATGAGCACTCAAATATAAGTAAGATTTATATTCTAAATAGATATCTCAAAAAATTTGGTAATATAAGCCTTGCATCACTACTTATAAAGGTTCAAGGTGATAAACTGTATCAATGCCCTAATTGTGATGGTTTAGGTACTGTTGAAGAAGAAGAAATACTTACTAGTAATGACGGAGATATGGGTTATTGGAGGACTATTATTTGTTATGTGTGTCATGGTGATGGTTATCTAGATAAGGAAAAGAAACCTAAGATGGAACAAATAGGTTGGGAATAATTTAAAAAGGAGGACATTGGTATGAGACAAGAGATAGAAGTAGTGGGTGAGATAAACGAGATTAAAGAGTATGTCAAGAAATATGGTAATATTGATTTAAAAGATTTGATTAAAAGCGTCAAAGGAAATAGGATTCATATATGTCCAGCGTGTAAGGGCGTAGGACAGATATCCCGTACAGAGTATAGAAACTATGAAAATCAGTATTGGTGGGAAAAGTGTAGTGTATGTGAGGGATTCGGTTATACTGAGAAAGAAAAGAAACCCAAATTAAGACAAATAGGTTGGGAATAAGGAGATAAATATGAAAGATTGGATTGAAGATAGAATCATCTTGAAGGTTTACCGAGGCAGCCATGCCTATGGATTAAACACAGAAAACAGCGATATTGATGTTGGCGGGATTTACGTTCCTCCTATTGAGGATCTTATTGGATTGTCGCAATATAATCAAAAAAACGAACACTACACAAGTGATAATTATACCTATTATCCTGGGTATGAAACTACACAAAAGAGAGCAGATGTTGCTTTGTTCTCTATCAGAAAGTTTGTAAATCTAGCCATTGGATGCAATCCTAATATTATTGAAACTCTATACACTTCCCCAGACGATATCATTTATGTCAATAAATTCGGGAAAGAATTAATCAAGAATAGAGATATGTTCTTGAGCAAGAAAGCGAGATTTACGTTTGGTCAGTATACTATGAGCCAAATAAAAGCTATGGATAAGAGTAGTAAATTAATTCGTAACTATACCGGAAAGCGCCAAGAGTCTATTGCTAATTATGGTTTTGACACAAAGGCAGCGTTACATCTGATTAGACTTTTAAGAATGGCGATTGAGATTGCCCATGGAGAAGGTTGTAAAGTCCGGCGCACAAGTGACAAAAAACATCTCCTGAACATTAAAAATGGTTATTATTCCCTTGAACAAATCAAGCAAGAAGCGGGAAAAATAATTCTGTATCTTGACGAGGCATACGATGAATCTTCACTCCCTGATAAACCGGACATAGAAAAGATTGATAAGATGTTAATTGATATAACACTAGAAGCAGGGTTTGATTGGGCTATCTCATAGCTCATAAATAATAAGGGTAATGGCGATGGAAGACAAGGATGGGCTAGAATCAGAAACCTCTTCATCATTCAGTAGTGAATTTGTAACTTCCTTAGTCGTAGAAAATGAGAAAAAGCATATGGGAGAAAGAATTAAAGCAGGAATAGCCAGAGCAAAGGAGAAGAGAAAGCAACAAGAAAATCAGTAGCGTAATGTTAATAGGGTAGGCTATGCGCCTACCCTATTTGTATAATAATGTCATAGGAGGTATAATGGTAACAAAAACTTAAAAGAGGTGTTCGTTTTGAAACACAAGATGTATGTAGTATTAATCGCTGTCGCACTATTAGCATTCGGAGGAATAGCTTATGCAGATGTCGTAGCTCCCACGCTTATCGTGAACGGCAACACTATCAATACCTCTCCTGTGATCATTAACGGTCGTGTCTATGTCCCTGTTAGAGCTATTGCTGAGGCTATGAATTGTCAGGTGAATTGGGATTCAAGTTCTCAGACAGTTAATATTACTTCTAATCCAGCCCCTATCCCAGATTCTACTACCGCCGCACCTACTACCACCACTGCTCCTACGCAGAACTCAAATTCCAATAATCAATCTCAGCCGGATTTGCAAATCTCCAACGTGACATCTCAAACTGATGGCAACGGCAGCATTACTGAGATAGATGGAACTATCACTAATAACTCGCAAAATAACTATTCAATGGTATATATAGAATATAATCTCTATGATAGTAGTGGAGACGAAGTTGGATATGCCAATGATATAGTGTCAGATTTTGAATCAGGAACTAAAGCAAAATTTTCTTGCCAATATGGAAACTCAGGGGCTACAAGTTACAAGCTTACGAAGCTAACATACCATATGTAACTATTATATTTACGCACATAAAAACAGGGTAGGCTCTATGCCTACCCTTTCAATCTTTAACTAACCTTACAATACTCCCTAAAGGAATCGGTGCCGATAGTTCATACCCGCTTGGATATGCCATGGCAAAATGAAAGTATGCTTGCGGTGGCTCCTTATGTAATGCCCCTTCGTATCTCCCCTGTATCCAATCTCCCTTCACTAGTCTCTCATCCCGTTCTGTTGCCTGTAAAAGCTCAATAACAGTACCACAATGGATGTCATACCTATTTTCTGGATCGTTAATGTAATGCCTATAACCACCCAACTCTTCTTTTACTTGTATTGGCCCTTCGGCAACTATTCTCATATATTCCCTCCATTTATTTTTTCTGTATTATCTATCCCCTCTTTCTCAGCATATATTCTTAGTTTTTCCAATCTATTTTTCCTCATTGTCATCCTGGCTTTTTCCCCCGCACACCTTGGGCACCTAGCCCCATGCTCAAAATTCCACAGATAGATGTGCGCTACAGTCCCACAAACACAACGGAACTTTACTGGGGTATCTGATCCCATATACTCACTAAGTAGTTCACAACCCTCACGCTCAAATCTCTTCGCAACTTCTTCCTGTGGCAAATGCTGAGAACACTTTTGACAACGGCATCCCATCACAACAAAAGACTCCCAAGCCACTTCTATCATATGCCCCTTTGGACAGGTGGCAGGTATTTTCGTTTTATTGTTAACATACTTAAAGGTTTCCTCGTCCCATTTGTAATCTTCCGCTGCTAGTAGTTCCTTAAACTTATCCTCTCTCCGTCTACGTTCCTTCTCACGACGACAAACCGAGCAGCGTGTTCCATGTTGATAAAAGCAGTAATAGGTTGTAACCAAGTGGTGTCCCTCTGGACATACAAAATCATATTTAGTTGTATAATTAACCCACCGATCAGAAGCTAACACATACCCCTGGCTTTTAACAAATTCCTCAACCTCTTCATATTTTTTCTGCCTGAATTCCTCTGTTTGTTGGTAGTCTCCCTTTGGCATATACTCCCCTCCCCTTGGTATCATAGGCTTTTTAGGAGTCTAGCGCCACTATTTCTTTTGGCTTCGTTTATGAACACTTTAGCCGTATAGTGTTCGTATACGATACCAATGAAAATAGCTTGCCCTGCGCTAGACTCCTATAGAAAATTTACGACAACCTCTCCGGGATGATCCAATTCTTCCCTTGACCATTCAATTGAGAAGATGATACTTTTGTACGCTCTGTTCCTATCTTTCGGATCAACATTGGGGTTATCAATAACCTTTAAAACGCTTCTCACCGAGTTAAGCATGTCCTCGTTTCTAGCAAATTTACTACTATCAGCCCGTGCCATAATGATTTGATATTCTTCCTCTAGTTTAGCCATATCTGCTTCTAATTCTGCCTTCTTTATCCTGTACCGATCTTCAGTAAAATCTCCGTCCAGTAATGCGTCCTCTAGTCTTGATAATCGTTTTTCAAATTTCTTGATCTCCGCAAGCTTCTCTTCTGCCAGCTTTAACATCACCCTAATATCTTCTAGCTGTATTCCGCTGTTTATAGCATCAATAAGTTGCTTTTCTTTTATCTCAATTGCTTGCCTTACCACGGTGTCTAGCCCATTTATTGCGCCGCCAAGGTTGATACATCTTTCCCCAAAAGCATCATGATGTCCACAACTCTTAATACAGTCTGTTGGTCTATTTGGTCTTTTCTGGATTTGCATTACACTCTTACATTCATGACAGAGTATTAACCCGCTATAATCGCTTGCACCCGCCCTTGCCGCCTTAGGAATACTCTTAATACGTTGCATGAGAAAACATATCTTATCGTGCTCTACTTGCGATATTACCGGCTCATGACAATTG